>Ga0169931_10003360_pt1 | contig 25374 bp, 21 predicted proteins | sample Kivu_15m_20L_FD_129675 | JGI IMG/M metagenome (GOLD analysis project Ga0169931, IMG submission 129675) | Freshwater microbial communities from Lake Kivu, Western Province, Rwanda to study Microbial Dark Matter (Phase II) - Kivu_15m_20L... | ecosystem: Environmental > Aquatic > Freshwater > Lake...
ATTCTCAGATTGTCTTCAGAGCAAATACATCAGGAACATTCTACCTCTCTGCCGGCTCTTTCTCCGATTGGTACAGAGGTACATACACCCTTTCTTCTACCGTCCTTTCCGTTGCTCCCCAAGACGACTATGCTAATAACACTACCACGAGAGGACGTGTTAATGTCGATGGGTCCATAACAGGGAACTTAGAAACCGAAGGCGATCGCGATTGGTTTGCCATTGACCTACAACAAGGATCTGTCTATCATTTTAACCTGAATGGCAACACCCTCAGTGATACCTATCTGCGTCTGTTGGATAGCAACGGGAACGTCATAGCCTACAATGACGATGCCAACAGCTCTCGTGATTCTCAGATTATCTTCAGATCAAATACATCGGGAACATACTACCTTTCAGCCGGCTCGTATAATGATTCCTTCACAGGTACATACACCCTTTCTTCTAGCCTCCGATCTACGGATTACAGTGAGATCACTGGCTACGGCGAAACCAGAGTAGATTTAGCCTTAGCGCAACTACTAGGTGTAAATGTACCAAGGGTCAGTGATTTAGGAGGTAACAGCTGGGGTCTCGATCGTATTGGTGCCCCTGAAGCATGGGCTATGGGCTACAGAGGGCAAGGTACAGTGGTGGCTGTGCTAGATACTGGTGTAGATTGGACTCACTCAGACCTCAATGATAATATCTGGATCAATACCGACGAAATTGCTGGAAATGGTATTGATGATGACCGCAACGGCTATATTGATGATGTCCGTGGCTGGGACTTTGCCAATCGGGACAACAACCCCAATGATGTGCAAGGCCACGGTACTCATGTAGCCGGCACTATTGCTGCTGAAGCCAATAACATTGGCATCTCTGGTGTAGCCCCGGATGCCAAAATTATGGCAGTCAAGGTACTTGGTGATGATGGGTCAGGTTATATTACAGATATTGCTGCTGGTATCCGCTATGCCGTAGACAACGGCGCTCATGTGATTAATATGTCCCTCGGTGGCGGTGGGGTAAATCCAACAATCAACAGCGCCATCCAGTATGCCACCTCTAGAGGTTCATTGGTTGTTATGGCTGCTGGCAATTCAGGGGGGGATAGCCCAGAGAATCCTGGTGCTTACGCAGCAGAAAATGGCTTAGTAGTAGGTGCAATAAATAGTAATGGTGACATTGCTGGTTTCTCTAATCGCGCTGGGGGTGAGCAAGATTTCAACGGTGATGGACTAAGAGTACCCAACTATGTCACAGCAGCAGGGGTTAGTGTGTATTCCACAGTTCCTGGTGGTGGCTTTGCACGTTATAGCGGTACTTCTATGGCAACGCCTCATGTTGCAGGTGCAGCAGCAATTTTAATGGGTGCAGCGCCTAATCTCTCTCCTGCCCAAGTAGCGGACCTTATTACTGGAACAGCAGTACAGGGGGGTTCTGGTGCATTATCCTCTACACCACAGCCTACTAGTCCCCAGACTGCGGGGTTAGAGAGCGGCACTTTCTATGCTTGGGTTTGATATCAAGCTAGAGATAAATTATTAGACATCTCTTAGGTGTCTTAGGTGTACCATTGTAGAGACGCTCCATGGAACGTCTCTACTTTCTTGGTGGTGGAGGTTTGCTTGATTACTTAATAAGTCAAGGAGGAGTGTAATGACTGTAGTAAACATAAGTTATTTAACGAACATAATATAAATCAGTAGGAATATATAGCATTTCTTCAACAGGTGAGATACAAATGTAAATGATCGTCTTGTAGTGTGGGCATCTTGCCCGCTAAGTATGTACCTAGTTAGGTGAAGGGTGCGATAAAATTATTAATAAGTAACAAAATATGAAATATGATTACTCAAGAGTTATCCAATGTGGCGGCAATTGTCCGGAAGCAGCGTGATTTTTTTCAGACTGGTCAAACAAAAAATATTGCTTTTCGCCTTGAACACCTGAAAATTCTTAAACAAGCAATAGTTACAAATAAACAACCAATTATTGAAGCATTACACGCTGATTTACGCAAACCAGAATTTGAAATTTATGCCACAGAAATTGGTGTAGTCAATGAAATTGATTACGCTATCAAACATCTCAAGTCCTGGAGTCAGCCTAAAAAAGCCCCGGTGCCGGGTAAGTTTTTTCCATACTCAGCTAAAATTTATCCAGAACCCCTAGGAGTTGTTTTAATTATCGGACCTTGGAATTATCCGTTACAACTGATGATCTCACCATTAGTAGGTTCCATAGCTGCGGGAAATTGTACAATCCTCAAACCCTCAGAAATTGCCCCCCATACTTCCAGTTTGTTAGCTGAGATCATGGGCAAGTATTTTAACCCAGATTATATTGCTGTGGTAGAAGGAAGTGTAGAAACCAGTCAACAACTCCTAGCAGAAAAGTTCGACCATATCTTTTTTACTGGTGGTACAGCTGTTGGCAAAATCATCATGGCAGCAGCAGCTAAACATCTGACACCAGTTACTTTAGAATTAGGTGGTAAAAGTCCTTGTATTGTTGATACTGAAATTAATGTAGAACACACGGTTAAACGAATTGTTTGGGGAAAATTTGTCAATGCTGGACAAACTTGTATTGCTCCTGATTATCTTTTAGTTGATGGAAAAATCAAACAAGATTTAGTGGATGGCATGAAAAAATGCCTGATAGAATTTTATGGAGATGATCCGGCAAATAGTCCAGATTATGCCCGAATTATCAACCAGAAACAATTTGACAGGTTGGCTAACTTGCTCAAAGATGGCCAAATTATTATTGGCGGAGAAACTAACCCTGGGGAACTTTATATCGCCCCTACCTTACTGGATCACGTTTCCTTAACAGATAAAGTTATGCAAGAGGAAATCTTTGGTCCTATCTTGCCGATAATTGAATATAAGGATATCACAGAAGCGATCGCTTTAATTAACTCCCGACCAAAACCTCTGGCTTTATATTTATTTACTCAAAATCACAATTTGCAAAAACAAGTTTTACAACAAACTTCATCAGGTGGCGTTTGTCTCAATGACACAATTATGCAAGTAGGGATCTCATCTTTGCCTTTTGGTGGTGTGGGTGATAGCGGAATTGGTAATTATCATGGTAAGGCTAGTTTTGACACTTTTTCCCATTACAAAAGCGTGTTAAAAAATTACTTTTGGCTGGATTTAAACTGGCGATATGCTCCCTATCAAGGCAAATTATCAGCTTTAAAGAGAATTATTGGCTAAAGGGCAAAAAATTTTTTTGGATAATGAGTAACAGGTTTACCCTACTCATTACCCTTTTTTTTTACTGAAGATTCACCATTAATAATCTGATCACGCCAGCCCAGAAAAAGCCTAGATACAGCATTCATAAAAGTATTAATAAATCTGAAAGTTGGCTTTTCCTGACTGGGTAATTATGATTCTTCTTCCTCTTCTTCAGTGGTGGGATAGATAAAGGTAGAACGTCCAGACAAAATTGATTTGCCCATAGAAATGGCCTTTTGAGCCTCAACGGCAGCTTTTTGTCTCCAAGTGGCTCGACGTTTATCTCGTTTGGATTTGGATGTTTTCTTCTTAGGAACAGCCATAGTAGCGGATATCGCAATTTTTGACAACCTTTCTATTCTAGTCCATCAATTCCACTTTGAAGAGGGCAGAAACTGGAAATTGGGATTTCCGAGTTTTTTTACCATCTACTGTTTTGCTTTCTGGGGCGGAGAATCAGCAGAATTTTCTGTGACATTGACAGGACTGTCGGCTGCATCAATCATAGGGGCTGGTTGATTTTTCTGCGAAATTGGTGGTTTCGCATCAAATAAAAGGAGCGATCGCGCTGTTTTGAAGTAAGTAGCCCAACGTTGAGGGTCGGGGCTTGTGCGCCATTGCTGGCGACTAACTTCTAAAGCCAAAACAGGAGCCATGGAACCATAACTTTCTACAGTGACGATTACGGACACATCTGTAGTTAATATGTCTTTGTCAAAGCTACGTTGAGCAGCGGCCCGTGAAACCGCTTCTGCTCTCCGCAATATACTTTCATAGCTTTCGTCTCCAAGCCGATTAATCTTCAGATCAACTCTAGCAGTATAAGCACGAACTATTTGGGGAGCCATGGCTTCTGTTAAAGTCCACACAGAAATGGGGGAGAAAAGTAAAACAGCTAACGGAAAAATCCGGATCTTTTTGGCAATTTGGCCAATAAATGGAAAGGAGATGATCAATGATAGTTGATGAGCAATACTCCTGGTCATAAACCGATAACTCCTTATTGATTACCTGTAATTTGATTCTTTCTAAGCATGATTATCTAAGTTTACTGTAATAAAAACTGCTGATCAGTGAGTCAAGCGATCATATTCTCCGCACAGCAAAAACTACAACCTACAAAAAGCGGGATGGCAAACTACTGGGCGATTACAATTGGCATCAATCAATATCAGTTATTTCAACCTTTACGGTGCGCTCAAGCAGATGCGGAAGTGCTCAACAATTTTTTGGTGCAAGAAGGAGGTTTAAGCCAGCAACACTGTCTGTTAATGACAGATTCTTCCCCACCTATGAGGGAGAGATCCACCTATCCCACCAAACAAAATATTCTCGTGTTGCTGGAAGATTTGACAGCCACTTGTTGGCAACCACAAGACCATCTATGGTTATTCTTTAGCGGTTATGGAGTGAGTTACAAGGGCAAAGATTACTTAATGCCAGTGGAAGCAAATCCGGAATTAGTAGAAGAAACTGGTATAGAAATGCGATCGCTAATGCAAAGTTTACAATTAGCCCAAATTAATACATTGCTCCTGCTTGATATTAACCGTGCTTTTGGTAGTCAAGCAGATAGTCCTGTGGGACTAGAAATTATGGAACTTGCCCAAGAATTGCAAATTGCCACTATTGTTTCTTGCCAATGTGATCAATTCTCCCATGAAAGTGGAGAACTAGGTCACGGATTCTTCACCGCAGCATTATTAGAGGCTTTGCGTTCTCGTCAAGCTAGTAACTTAACTGACTTAGAAAGCTATATAAGTCTTCTCACCCCAGAATTATGCCAACACTACTGGCGACCTGCACAAAACCCCGTTACCATTTTTCCATCTTACCCACAACCATTATTGCCGCAGGTTGAGTTGCCAAAGGGAAAACAACTACTTTCCAGCACCATAGCCACCAGTGCTGCGGAACAACTTATTTTTCCTGACGAAAGTTTTGCTGTTGCAATTACAGCCCCCCCTCTATTAACCACGACCCAAAACAGGCCAGGACTGGGTGTGGAAACCAGCCTCGCTGGCACATCCTCATCAGTGAATTTATCCAAGTTCATACCACCCATGGGCAAGTTAGAACAACAACCACTTTCCAGCTTGTCTAAAGAGCAGTACCAGCAGGAAAAAAACCCGGTGAACAACCGAATGGCTACAGGGAAAAGGTTTATCCCCCGTGGGCAAGGTGATGTTTCTTCTGGTTCTAAGCATCAGGCAAATACCCCTTTATGGAAACAGTTTTTATTTTGGGGAGGAGGCACTATGTTGGTAGTGGCTTTAATTTCTGTAGTTGCTCTTCGCAATCAAGCCAGATTTTTACAAGTCAAAAAAATATCACCTCCATCAAGTAATACTGCTATCCCTGAAACATCACCAGTAACCCTGAGATCAAAAAACCAATCTAGCCCCCAAATTACTGCTCAATCTGAGTCTGAAAAGCGAAGTCAAGCAGTTTTAGAATTAGGCAAAATGTCTCTGCAAGCCACTCAACCTGGTGATTTAGCCAAGGCCATCGCCACTGCTAGCAAAATTCAACCCAGTGAACCACTCTACCAACAAGCTCAGGACAATATTCAAATTTGGACTCGCATGATTCTAGACTTGGCAGAAGATCGCGCTCAAGAAAAACAATATAAAAATGCCATTGCTGCTGCTCAATTAGTTTCTCCAGACCAAGACCTTTATCCTCAAGCACAAGCAGCAATTAGCCAATGGCAATTAGAAGCTGAACAATATATCGGTAATCAAACTGTTTTAGATGCAGCCCAAGCTTTAATTAAACCCAGACAAGCATCAACATATAATCGCGCCATTGAAGTCGCTAGAAGAGTCCCACCGGGTCAACCAGGATTTGACAGCGCCCAAAAATTAATTAATCAATGGAGTGAGGAAATTTTACAACTGGCCAAGAGTCGAGCCGAAAAAGGCAATATTAAAGCAGCAATTGAAACGGCTACTTTAATCCCAGAGGTGACAGCTGTTTACGAAGACGCTCAAGCAGCCATCCGCAAATGGCAGAGTACAAAAATTCAAAATTGAAGTATTGGGAACAGGGAATAGGGTTTTGAGGAAATGAGTTAGGAATAATTAATTATTCCTAACTCTTAACTTTTGAGTCTAGATGTTACAATTAGCATCCAGTATTAACAGTAGTGGGATATATCCTCACCACATTCGTCGGCAAGGTAGCACAACGCTCGGAAGCGTAAAGCAACTACTTCTTCAAACAAGGGATTGAGTTTACACATAGGGGGGATGTGAAACAAAGTTTTCCCGAATAATTTGACATCGCGCTCAAAAGGACATTGAGCAGGAATCAGTTTGCACAAGCGGTGAGCTAGTTGGCGATTATTGATTTTAATATTTTCTATCCTCTGGCGCAGGGGTCGGAGAATATCACCCTGAAATTGAGGAGTGGAATGGTTTAACTGGGTTACAGGAGCTTTACTAGTCTCTGTTTGGTTAATAGATACCCAGCTGGCCAGAAAAAACTTTTTTGTGGTACTTTCAAATACCTTCATGATCAGTCCTCTGTGTTAATGAGGGTATTCACCTCTAGTTGTAAATATATACAACCTGTTACTGCTGTTTCCTGAAAAAATCGTCTTCTGACTAAGTTATAATAGGTCTTACAGTAGCCACTTATGTCAGAACCCAATTCATTACTACGTCAAGTTAATCGCAATTTTCGCGGGATCGGTAGTGTAGTAATCTAATCTTATTTATAACTTGACACACTTTAAATTTTAATAAAGTCATCTGTCATTGGACAGGTTCAACGGTAATTGTTACATAAGTTAACATTGTCCCGATTTTCCTTTAAACCTAATAGTTCGCCATGCAAAAAAAGCCTGCTTAGGCAGGCTTCGTTGCTGTGGCTACACCCTCAAGGGTGAGAGGAATTGTTGATTATGATGCGACTTTGGCAGTGGTGCGAGTGCGCCGCCTTCTACCATCGGCAACTGTCACGGGTGGTTCTTCTGGAATTTGCATCAATAATGTCAGGGTTGGTTGACATTGCAATTCTCGCCGGATGGAGCGTTGCAATTCTCGTTCTAACATTTCCTGCAATCCACCCCAGTCTACTTCTGTTCTTTGACCTTCACAGGGTGGTTGAGCAAAATCTGACCAACGCACGGTGAGCATTTCTTCAATGCGCTGTTGTACCCATTTTTGGATCAGCGATCGCTCTACACCAGTAACGACACCCCGGAGATGAGTTTCTGGTTTAGCCAATAGTTTGCCATTCCAATCAATGGCCGCAGCAATAGTGATAATGCCTTCTTCTGACATTTGTTGTCGTTCTTGCAAGACCTTGGCGCTGACCATTCCCGAACTAGTAGTATCCACCAGTTCTATACCCGATGGTACTTTACCAGCCACACAGATGGAATCCTGTGTTAGTTCCACTATATCGCCATTGTTGATGATCACCATATTTTCGGCGGGAATGCCCATACTTTGGGCTGTTTCCGAGTGTTTTACTAACATTCGATGTTCACCGTGGAATGGCACAAAGAATTTAGGACGAGTTAAGGCAATCATCAGTTTTTGTTCTTCCTGACAACCGTGTCCAGAAACGTGAATACCTTTATCCCGTCCATAAACCACTTTTGCCCCTTGAAGCATCAATTTATCAATGGTGTTAACCACTGCGATAGTGTTGCCAGGAATGGGGTTAGCAGAGAATAGTACCGTGTCCCCGGGGCGAATTTTCAGTTGGGAATGTTCCTTGTTGGCAATGCGGGTCATGGCTGCCATTGTCTCACCCTGAGAGCCAGTCGTTAAAATCAGGACTTTTTCATCTGGCAGATTACGTACTACTTGCAATGGCTGTAGTAGACTGTCTTCACACTTGATGTAACCTAGGTTGCGGGCATGAGCAATCAAATTGAGCATAGAACGACCCACAACCGATACTACCCGATTATGCTTCTGTGCTAACTCCAAAATCATATTGATGCGATGCACGCTGGAAGCAAAGGTGGTGACAAATAAGCGACCAGTAGCATTAGCAAATTCCCTGTCCAGGTTGGGGTAAACTGAACGTTCCGAAGGTGTATATCCTGGTACTTCTGAGTTTGTAGAATCACTCAACAAACACAGTACACCTTGTTCGCCGTGTTCTGCTAACCTTTGTAAATCGAAGTTTTCCCCATCTACCGGTGTATGGTCGATTTTAAAGTCCCCTGTGTGGATGACCACCCCTAAAGGCGTATGAATTGCCACTGTAAAGCTATCGGCAATAGAGTGAGTGTTGCGGATATATTCTACAAAGAAATGTTGACCAATCCGTACCACATCACGCGGTTTAACTGACCTTAACTCAGTGCGATCGCGCACTCCTGCTTCTTCTAATTTTCCCTCTAGCATTGCCATTGCCAGTCTGGGACCATAAATTACAGGTATATCAAATTGCTTGAGATGAAAAGCGATACCGCCGATATGGTCTTCATGACCGTGAGTGACGATCATGCCTTTAATTTTCTGGCGGTTCTCCCGTAGATAGGTTGTATCTGGCAGGACAATATTTACCCCCAGCATTCCTTTGGTGGGAAAGGCTAGACCAGCATCTAAAAGAACAATTTCGTCCTCGTACTCAAACACACAGGTGTTTTTGCCAATTTCATGCAAACCGCCCAAAGGAATAATTTTTAGGGCAGATTTAGTTTCGCTATTTACCATTTTCTCCTTGTATTGTTGTTAGGTTTTCAGCTTTAATCACTTCAAATTCAGCGAGCCTGTCATCCAAGAAAATACTACCTTTGTATTTTACAGTAGCTAATTTTCCTGGGTATTCTCAGTATTTAATAAACCGATTTTACATATATAACTCTTCTCATTTTCATTAGATACATATTTATCTTTTTTGTCTCCATTGGTAGTTTATTAAATTTCATACCTCACTCAACTACAAAATCATATATTTATGACAGTTTAAGCATAGAAATTTAAAATGCAAACCAGTTACCATTACTTTCATTGTTGATATACATAATCTAGAAACGACAAATCATTCAGCCTTACACAAGTTTCTGTCTAGGTTAAATCAAGTTTTTTTAACACCGCCTTTAACTTATCAATAGTATCTGAATCAGCCTCCCCTAGGGGCAGACGACTTGAACCAACATCCCAGCCTTGAAGTTTCAAGGCTTGTTTAATTAGAATGGGATTTGTAGTTAAAAATAAAGCTTTAAACAACGGAAATAGTTGTAAATGAATTTCTTGAGCAGTGGTGATTTGTCCAGCAGTAAACGCTTGGATCATCTGCTGTAGTTGATTACCTACCAAGTGAGAAGCTACACTCACCACCCCTGTTCCCCCGACTGCTAACAAGGGTAATGTTAGGGAATCATCTCCAGAGTAAATCTGGAATTCTTTTGGGGTCGAGCGACGGATTTCAGTAGACTGGTCTAGGTTTCCACTGGCTTCTTTAATGCCGACAATATTCTTAATTTGTGCTAACTGGGCAACAGTATCTGGATTTAGGTTTTGGCCAGTACGTCCAGGGACGTTGTATAAGAGTAGTGGCAGTTCCGGACAAGCTTGGGCTATAGCTTGAAAGTGCTGATATAGACCTGCTTGTGGTGGTTTGTTGTAATAAGGTACAACTTGTAATGAACCGTGTACTCCTATTGTAGCAGCTTTTTGGGTGGCTGCCATCGCCTCCTTAGTGGAATTAGAACCACATCCTGCTATAACCTTAGCTTTTCCTGCCACCGCCTGCAATACTTCTACAAACAACTGGTATTCTTCGTCCCAAGTTAGAGTCGGTGATTCTCCTGTTGTGCCACATACTACTAATGTATCTGTACCGTTATTAGCTAGATGTGCTGCTAATTTTGCCGCCACATCATAGTTAACACTACCGTCTGCTTTAAACGGCGTAATCATAGCGGTTAAAACTTTGCCAAATTCTCCCACCCTGTTTTCACTCCTAATCAGCCTTTTGGTTTTTCCTATAACCTATTGGTCAATAACAACTGAAATCTAATTGGCTATTTCTTTTCACTTAAAGCCTGCGCTTTTGCTGGTTTAAGTAGACTTTTTTCTACTAATAACTCCGCAATTTGCACTGCATTCAATGCAGCGCCTTTACGAATTTGGTCACCACACAGCCATAATTCCAACCCGCAGGGATGAGAAATATCTTGACGAATCCTCCCCACTAGCACTTCATCTTTACCTGTGGCTTCTATGGGCATCGGGAAGTAATTATTTTGCCAATCTTCTATTAATTTTACTCCGGGAGCGCGACTTAAAATTTCTCTGGCTGCATCTGCACTAAAGGGATTTTCAAATTCTAAATTAATTGCTTCTGAATGGGCGCGAAGTACGGGAACCCTGATACAAGTGGCAGTAATTTTTATTTCTTGGTCGCCAAAAATTTTCCGGGTTTCGTTGACCATTTTCATTTCTTCCTCACAGTAACCGAAATCGTTTAAAGGTGAGTTATGTGGGAACAGGTTGAACGCCAACTGATAAGGTAACACCTCGGCTACTGGTTGTTGTCCCTGTAAGATAGCGCTGGCTTGGGTTTTCACTTCTACCATTGCTTTAGCACCTGCGCCACTGGCTGATTGATAGGTTGAGGCGACGATACGTTTGATGGGACTTACTTTATGGAGAGGCCAAATTGCCACCGTCATCAAAATTGTGGTGCAGTTGGGGTTAGCGATAATACCTTGATGGTTAACAGCCGCTAATGGATTTACCTCTGGTACTACTAGCGGAACTTCCGGTTGCATCCGAAAGGCGCTGGAATTATCTATTACCACTGCACCTTTTGCTACAGCAACACTGGCCCAAGTTTTGGATGTGGAACCCCCAGCGCTGGCTAACACTAGATCAAGATTTTCCAGGGAGCGATCGCTGACCAATTCTACTGGTAAATCTTCCCCTTTAAACCGCAGCAATCGGCCTGCACTCCGTTCTGATGCCAATAGCTTTAATTCTGCTACCGGAAAATCACGGCTTTCTAGTAATTCCAACAACTCTGTGCCCACGGCACCAGTTGCGCCCAAAATAGCTACACGATAGGATTTCGACAAATTAGCTTTCTCCTTTAAGCGATCATCATCTGTAGTTTTTACAAAAATTTGATAATTTATACTTGCTTACACTTATGGCGGTGATTTATTTTCAATAATTTTTTTTATTTTCTGGGAATTTTCTCAATACAGTCCTTTTTTTTCTAGCTTACATGAAGTTCAACCATGTTGAAATTTTTGGAAATTTACTGTCATTGCTGCTATTATTTTCCACCTATTCTACAAAAGAATATAATAATTATACAACAACATAGTGTCCAGTAAACAAAACAAGTATCTATGGCAATTGTCAATCACGATGGATTCCAACTGTTGACACTGACTTTCACCTGCACGCATACGGACAGAGCAGACAACAAAACACCTGATAGCCAGATATGCTAGTTGTTAACCAGGATATCACAGTGTTACACCTTTGAGTTAAGAAAGACGAAAATGGTTAAGTTATTGTAATAACTCAGAGTTTCAATAAGTAAAGTTATTACGGCAAATTGTCAAGTCCCTTGCCATTGGCGGTAAACTGGATATCTACTCAAGGCAGTCATCCATACAATATTGGATTTTGACAGATAACTTGTGGGCACCTTCCATTCCCAACCCAAGAGAAAACAACCCAAAGAAGCGGTAAATCGCCTATTGTGGGTATTTGTAGCCAAAAAATCAGAAATATAGAGACGAAGCATGAAAGTTACCCAGGAAAAACTTCCCGCCAGCCAAATTGGCTTGGAAATCGAGATTACGCCAGAAATTACTCAAAAGACTTACGAACAGGTAATTAAAAACTTAGCTAGTACTACAACTATTCCTGGGTTTCGTAAAGGCAAGGTACCCCGGCCGATATTGCTACAGCGCCTGGGCGTAACTCGCATCAAAGCAGCAGCATTGGAAGAACTAGTCCAAGATGGGGTAGAAAAAGCACTCAAACAGGAAGAAATTGCCGCAATTGGACAACCACAACTGCGGAGTTCCTTTGAGGAATTGATGAGTAATTATGAACCAGGCAAACCTCTGACTTTTTTAGCAGCTGTGGATGTCGAACCTGAAATTAATCTGGTACAGTACACTGGTTTGGTGGCTAAAGCCGAGGAAATCAAATACAACTCCAGTCAAGTTGATGAAGTCCTAGAAAAACAAAGACAAGAGTTAGCGACCTTGATTCCCGTAGAAGGACGTGCAGCCCAAATTGGCGATGTAGCAGTAGTTGATTTTAAAGGTGTGCTGGCGAGAGGTGGAGGCGAAGAGGAAACAGCCGAGCCAACACCAATTCCCGGTGCTGAAGCCACAGATTTTCAACTAGAATTGCAAGAAGATAAATTTATTCCCGGTTTTGTATCAGGGATGGTGGGGATGAATCCTGGAGAAACTAGGGAAATTGCGGCTCAGTTCCCAGATCCTTACGCTAACGAGGATTTAGCTGGAAAAGCAGCAACTTTCACAGTCACACTCAAAGAACTGAAAGAAAAAGAATTACCAGAATTGAACGATGACTTCGCCCAGGAAGTTAGTGACTTTGATACCTTGGATCAACTGCGTGCTTCTTTAGAAGAACGATATCAAAAAGAAGCTGAGGAAAAAACTAAATCCAATCAGCAGGAAGCTTTACTGGTAGAACTGCTTAAGAATGTAGAAGTTGACTTACCAGTAACCTGGATTGAGAAAGAAATAGATGCGATGCTGACTCAAACAGCAATGCGGCTTTCTCAGCAAGGATTGGATGTGAAACGGCTGTTTACTCAAGATATTATCCCAAAATTGCGGGAGCAATCGCGCAATGAGTCCATTGAACGCCTAAAACGGTCTCTGGCGTTAATGGAAGTGAGCAAACGCGAATCTATCAATGTAACACCTGAAGAAGTTGAAACCAGAGTCTCCGAATTGATGCAGCAGTACGCAGACCAAGAAATTGATGCTGAAAGACTGCGCTCAGTGGTGGAAGACGAACTTTTAACCGAAAAAATTGTTGATTGGCTGCTAGAACATTCATCAGTGGAACTTGTCCCCGCAGGTTCTCTCTCTACCCCAGCAGAAACAGCCACAGAGTCTGAAACCACTGTACTTGAAACTGAGGAACAAGTCCCCCCCGCTAGTACAGAACCAATATAATCTGTGGTAAGACCCGATTAATCGCGCTTTCACAAAAAGTGCTGAGTAAAAAATCTTACTACTCGGCACTTTGCTTGAGAGACGTGATAAATATCTCCACAGCAAATTCCGGGAACACATAGCATAAAATTGGAAGAAATCAGCTATCTCTGATGGCTTTACCTTGATCTCCTGCACCCAGAGCTATATTCATAAGGCATAATAGTTAAGAAACAGGTCAAATAAAATTGCATTCCTAACTAGTCCTAACTTAATTCTCAATTTTTTCTTATATGCTTGTATCTCAGTTGGCAAATTACCCCATCCATAGTTTAAGCAGCATCAAAATTAGCTCCCACTTGAGCCAACCCACTAACATTGTACCCATGGTGGTAGAGCAGTCTGGCATGGGAGAAAGGGCTTTTGATATTTACTCCCGCCTCCTGCGGGAGCGGATTATCTTTTTGGGTACTCCCATAGATGATGCTGTCGCCAATTCAATTGTGGCTCAATTGCTTTACCTAGACTCCGAAGACTCAGAAAAAGATATCCAACTGTATATCAATTCTCCTGGCGGTTCTGTCTACGCAGGGATGGCAATTTATGATACAATACAGCAGATACGTCCAGATGTTGTTACCATATGTTTTGGATTAGCCGCCAGTATGGGAGCATTTCTATTAGCAGCAGGTTCTGCTGGTAAACGTATGTCCCTACCAGACTCTCGCATCATGATTCACCAACCACTGGGGGGTGCTCAAGGTCAAGCCATTGATATTGAGATTCAAGCGAGAGAAATTCTTTATGTTAAGGCTCAGTTGAATCAGTTACTTAGTCATCACACTGGTCAACCCCTAGAAAGACTTGAAGCAGATACTGAACGCGACTTTTTTATGTCGGCGGAAGAAGCAAAAAATTACGGTTTAATTGATCAAGTCATTTCCAGACAAAACATTCCCTCCACAAGGGAAAAGGTCACTATTCTGAAATAAGAGGCTGGTATGTCTAAGTACGACTCCCATTTAAAATGTTCATTTTGTGGCAAGTCTCAAGAGCAAGTACGTAAATTAATCGCAGGTCCGGGAGTCTACATCTGCGATGAATGCGTTGACTTGTGTAATGAAATCCTCGATGAAGAGTTACTTGACACAAATGCTGCTGCGTCACAACCGGCACCAAAATCAGAACCACCTCAAAAACGTCGTGTCCGTTCTTCTAATTTCTCACTTAACCAAATTCCTAAACCCAGAGAAATTAAAAATTATCTGGACGAACACGTGATTGGTCAAGACGAAGCTAAGAAAGTATTATCAGTAGCAGTTTATAACCACTACAAACGTCTAGCAGCTATTCAGTCGAAAGGCAAAAATGGCGCAGACGACGCAGTAGAACTGCAAAAGTCTAATATTTTACTAATTGGCCCCACGGGTTGCGGTAAAACCCTATTGGCGCAAACCTTGGCAAAAATCTTGGATGTACCCTTTGCTGTGGCTGATGCTACAACACTCACAGAAGCAGGGTATGTTGGTGAAGATGTGGAAAATATCCTGCTGCGACTGTTACAAGTGGCAGATTTAGATGTAGAGGAAGCCCAGCGAGGTATTATCTATATTGATGAAATAGACAAAGTAGCTCGCAAAAGTGAAAACCCTTCTATCACACGGGATGTTTCCGGTGAAGGCGTGCAGCAAGCTTTGCTGAAAATGTTAGAAGGGACAATCGCCAATGTCCCTCCTCAAGGAGGACGTAAGCATCCTTATCAAGACTGTATCCAGATTGATACCAGTAATATTCTCTTTGTCTGTGGTGGGGCTTTCGTCGGTTTAGAGAAGGTGGTAGAAAATAGAATAGGCAAAAAATCTATTGGTTTTGTGCAGCCGGGAGAAAATCAGTCCAAAGAAAAACGGGCAGCCGATGTTCTCCGCTATCTAGAACCAGATGACTTAGTGAAGTTTGGTATGATTCCCGAATTTATTGGACGTGTGCCAATGACAGCTGTGGTAGATCCTTTAGATGAAGAAGCACTGATGGCAATTTTGACTAAACCACGCAGTGCTTTGGTGAAACAGTACCAAAAGCTGCTCAACATGGATAACGTCCAATTAGATTTTAAACAGGATGCTTTGCGGGCGATCGCTCAAGAAGCCTACCGCCGCAAAACGGGCGCTCGAGCCTTGCGGGGCATTGTGGAAGAATTGATGCTTGATGTCATGTACGAATTACCATCTCGTAAGGATGTTAATCGCTGCATGGTCACTAAGGAAATGGTAGAGAAGCGCTCAACAGCTGAATTAATAGTACATCCATCTTCCTTACCTAAGCCAGAATCAGCTTAGTAGTCATTAGTCATTGGTCATTGGTCATTAGCGTTTGACTTTTGACTTTTGACCGAAATGTCAACGGCGAGCAGAGCTAATGGCTTCAGACATGGGGGTTAGCCGTTGGCGATTTCAATCGCCTTCCCCATTCTTCAAATAGTTCGCTTGCACTAATAACTCTAATTTTTGCTTTTTCTCTAATATTATACCATCCCCTAGGTGTTAAAACTACGGTGGTTTTTGTTTTAACTTCATCATGAAGTATTGGTATATTTTTTAATCTTTTTTATCCTTTCATGGTTGCCATTGTGAGATATACTATGTATACTATTATGCCAAATCACTTTTGACTTTTGAATTTTGAAAAATGCCTTATATTTGTGTTCGTGGTGTTGAGCATTATTATCAATGGGTGAGAAAACCATCTGCTGCTTTGGTGAAGCCTGTTATGGTTTTTATTCATGGTTGGGCTGGTTCAGCTAGGTACTGGAAAAGTACGGCTGATGCTTTAGTAGACCAATTTGATTGTTTACTCTACGATTTGCGCGGTTTTGGTCGTTCTCGTGGAAAAACCACCATAGCACAGCACCAGTCAAACCGGGGAACATCAGCCGTAATCAAAGAGTTAACTTACGAGCTAGAAGAATATGCTCAAGATTTAGCAGCTTTACTCGATGAGTTACAAATCCAGTGCGTTTATCTTCATGCTCATTCAATGGGTGCATCTATTGCTACATTATTTATCAACAGTTATCCCCAACGAGTAGAACGAGGGATTTTAACCTGTAGCGGCATTTTTGAGTATGACGAAAAGGCCTTTACTGCTTTTCATAAATTTGGTGGTTACGTAGTCAAATTTCGTCCTCAATGGCTAAGTAGAATACCATTCGTTGACAGAATATTTATGGCTAGATTCTTGCACAAACCCATTGCTAATTCAGATCGTCAGGCTTTTTTGCAAGATTTTCTGGCAGCAGACTATGAGGCTGCATTAGGTACAATTTATACTTCTGTGAGCAAGGCACAAGCGGAGTTAATGCCTAATGAGTTTGCCAAACTGACAGTACCCACTTTGCTGGTGGCTGGTGAGTATGACCGGATTATTCCTGCTCAGATGGGGTGTAAAGCGGCAGCAAAGAGTGACAAAATTGATTTTACTATTATTCCCAATACATCCCATTTTCCCATGTTGGAAGATGCAGCCACTTACTTACAACGAGTGCAAGAGTTTTTGCAGGTAACTCTGGGTTGAGCGGAAATTGCTAACCCAAACCAAGTTCACGTTTTAACAAACTAATTGACTTAGAACCAATGTAGTTTTCCACCTTAATAAGTTTGGGTGGACGGATAATGTCGTTAAGTAATGCTTGTACTGCTGCATGTACGCTAGGAAAACTGGCTTGATCGCTGACAATTACTTGCGCTCGTTTAACAACGGCTTGCAGTTTATACGCATCTTTGGGTTGTGCTGTCATTATCAATAGCTCATCTCCTCGTAAACCGTGAAGAATGACTTCCGCAGCACGAGCAATTCCAGCACTCAAACTCACTATACCTACGCAATTTTCCCTGGGCAAAGTTTTCAGCAAACTCAGTTCCCTGGCGTAGTCATATATATCTAAAGGAATCACACGTACAGCTTTGGGTGCGGCGATCGCTTCCACATCGCTGATGAAATAACGACTTGTCACCACTGTCGCCGAGCTAGTTTTATCTAATACAGCCGTTAATTCTTCCATGGCCACTAACCGTACAGGTATGTTTAGAGAGATTTCCAACTCATGCACCATCAATTCACCCGCACCCATGTCATGAGAGGGAACTACAACCAATACTTGGGCGCTACAACGTAAGCGCCAATCAATTTCACCTAAAAATAGTTCCCGCGCTTGATTGAGTGAATAGCCTTGAGCAAGCATATCATTCAGTGCTTTTTGCACCAATTTATACCCATCTTCGTTTTGTTTTTTGATCGCGGGCGATTGCAGCCAGCTACCGCCTTCATCACCTCGGCTACGCACATAAATTCCCGAACCAGCTAGACTTTCCACAAACCCTTCTTCTTCCAACTGACGGTAAACTTTACTGATGGTGTTACGGTGTAAACCTGTTTGCATGGCTAATGACCGCGTGCTGGGCAACTTGTATCCAGGTGGATATTGTCGGCAAGCGATGGCAAACCGAATTTGATTAAATAATTGGTTTGAAGCGGGAATTTCACTGTCTGGCTGAATACGGAATTGAATCATTACCAAACCTGTTGATAGTGGTAGAAGCAAATAAATAACTGCATTGATTACATATTTGATATTTTATATACACAAAGCACTTTTTGGGTAGAAATTTTTTCTACCCGCACTTTGATTGGCAAATGGTCTCTAGTTACTGGCATAGTTATATCAAAGAATCACATCTTCAATCTTTTATGCAAGAGCAAATAATAAATACCACAACCGTTAATCTTTCGCAAGATAATCTGGAAATATCGGCGTATTTGGCTTTGCCACAGGCATCTGGTTCTTATCCGGGAGTTGTGGTACTACAAGAAATTTTTGGTATCAATGCTCATATTCGCGCAGTCACAGAACGAATTGCTAAACAAGGATACGTAGCCATCGCCCCGGCACTTTTTCAACGTCAGGCTCCCGGTTTTGCAACAGGCTACACTCCAGAAGATATTGAAATTGGCAGAAAGTATGCCTGGACCCAAACTCAAGCATCAGAGTTGTTGAATGATATTCAATCAGCCCTAGACTATCTCAAGACTTTACCCCAAGTGAAACTAAATAGCTTTGGCTGTATAGGCTTTTGTTTTGGTGGTCATGTAGCCTATTTAGCTGCTACACTACCAGATATTAAGGCGACTGCTTCCTTTTACGGTGCTGGCATTCCCACTCGCACACCAGGAGGCGGCGCTCCCAGTCTCACTCTGACCCCGGAAATAAAAGGCACAATATATGCTTTTTTTGGCATGGAAGATGCCAGCATTCCCAGGCAACAAGTAGATCAAATAGTCGCAGAATTAGAAAAATACCAAATTTCTCATCGTGTGTTTCGCTACGATGGATCTGACCACGGATTTTTCTGTGACCATCGCGCCAGCTATAATCCTAAAGCCGCAGCTGATGCTTGGGAGCAAGTAAAACAACTTTTTAGCAGTGTGTTAAAGGACTAGAAGGAATTGGTCAATATTCCATCTGTTTAGGTTGTTTTGCCTACCGAACAGTAATGCCATAATTATTTAACACTCCCACTAGGTGGGAATTTGTTAGGCGTTGAGTAAAACTCCAATGGCATTAAATTAACAAATAATAATTTATCTTCAATCGTCATGAACTCCGAATCGAAAGTTTCTCAACCAGCCAACTCGTCCTTTACAATGGACGATTTTGCCAAAGCACTAGAAGTACACGACTACCAGTTTCAAAAGGGACAAGTTGTATCTGGAAAAGTGTTTCAACTTGAGTCTGATGGAGCCTATGTAGATATTGGTGGCAAGTCATCGGCTTTTCTCCCCCGTGATGAGGCTTCTTTGCGAGCAGTCACGGATTTATCACAGCTGCTACCATTACATGAGGAACTGGAGTTTTTAATTATCCGAGATCAGGATGCAGAGGGTCAGGTAACTCTTTCCCGTAGACAGCTGGAAATTCAGCAAATCTGGGAACGAGTGACACAAATGCACGAAGCGGGCCAGACGGTGCAAGCCAGGGTAACAGGTGTGAATAAAGGCGGTGTTACCGTTGATATCCTCTCTTTGCGAGGATTTATTCCGCGATCGCAATTAGCAGAGCGTGATAAATTAGAGGCGCTGGTAGGGCAAAGTTTGACTGTAAGTTTTTTAGAAATTAATCGTAATGCCAAAAAACTGATCCTTTCCCAGCGATTGGCTACTCGTTCTAGCAATTTCAGCTTATTAGAACTAAATCAAGTAGTAGAAGGTAAAGTTACTGGTATTAAACCTTTTGGAATATTTGTAGATTTAGATGGACTCAGTGCCTTGCTACATATTAAGCAAATTAGCCAAAAATTCATTGAATCTCTAGAAAAATTCTTTCAAGTCGGTCAAACAATCAAAGCTGTAATTATTGACTTAGATGAGGGTAAAGGTCGTGTAGCTCTTTCTACCAGAATTTTAGAAAACTTCCCCGGTGAATTACTAGAGAATTTTGATGAGGTTATGGCTTCAGCAGAAGCCCGTGCTAATCGAGCTATCAACAAAACTGCTGAATGATTGCCGAGTTTCACGCCAATTTTTGGGCTTTTTCCTCTTGGCGTGAGGCATTGTTTTTGATATTTTTTCATACCTACTGAACGGAGAGGGGGAGATTCGAACTCCCGGAGGTTTTAGCCTCATCCGATTTCAAGTCGGACGCAATCGACCACTCTGCCACCTCTCCAATAAAACTGTCAAGCTTTTTAATTAATCCACAACAAAGCACTACCATAACACTTTTGTGGCATATTCACAAGCTGACAGACAATATTATATCTCATCTTCTGGGGGAATTGCACTACTAAAGGCAAATATTTCCGCAGGGCTGCGCTATCGCTGGTACAAAATTTCCTCCACAGTTACCTGGAAATTATAGCCCACCCAGACCAAGGAGACTTGGGACACTTCACCCCCTGTCAAGTAAACAAGGGAAAAATTACGCAGTTTTTCCCCCTGATTTTCTAAAATCCTGGGTACAGTTGCCGCGTTCAGGTAAATTGTTCCCTCTGGACTTTTAAATATAGTTTTGCGCCGCACTTTTTTAGTGTGTCTTAAAGTACGGTGCATATGACCAAATGTCACCAGAGGAATGGTTTTACCAGCCGTGAGAGCTTGAGAAATAGCTGCGCCCAGGTCTGGGTCGCCAAAGTCGCCACCGATGGGATGCCAGTCCTTACCACAGGGATCTTCAGGGCGATCGCCTAAACCACTGGGTCCATTGTGACCGAGAAAAATAATTGTTTCGTAAGCAGCCCTGTTTACGGCTTTAACGATTAGGTCGGTGGACTCCTCCAGACTTGTCACACCATAACGTTCTTGCACAATGTCGGCGAATTTCCACTCTGGCCCACCCCATGTAAAGGGACGACCCCCCACCACAGTTAAATTCCAGTCGGGAAAATCCAGTTTACTGTAACCTACATGGGCTGGCCCTAATAAATCCAGCTGTTCTTGTACCCAATCTGACTGGGAGCGGTCGTAGGGACATTTCTTACGTCCCCATTCCGTGGCTGTGTACCAGGCATCGTGGTTTCCCATCACAGCTGCTTTGGGAATGTCGAGGGAGGCGATCGCTCTCACCACGTCCACCGATTCATTGCCAAAATCGCCCACAAATAGCACTAGGTCAACACCCAGATGCTTGAGTGCAGTGCCATCTTCTAATTCCCATTGGTCGTGAACATCTCCAACTACAGCAATTTTTAGGGTTATTGATTTCGTTTTTTGACTGGTCATGCCACTTTCCTTGCAGTCTATCTCCAGCATATGAAACTCCGTCGGATTTGGACATAACTCGGCAAACTCTACTGTCTACCAGTTTTGGTAAAAACTACTATAATTGAATCCACAGAACAAAACGTGCAAATTCAAGCAAACCCTAACTGTGTTTACCACTGCAATACCTCAAACCCCACTGGGCGAACTACCACTAGATTTATTTACTGCCATTGAGAGTCTCAAACAAGAACTCAATGCGGTTATCCTAGCCCATTACTATCAAGAACCAGACATTCAAGATATCGCTGACTTTATTGGCGATTCATTACAACTGGCCAAAGCCGCAGCCACAACAAATGCAGATGTGATTGTTTTTGCTGGTGTTCACTTTATGGCAGAAACGGCAAAAATACTTAATCCTGATAAATTGGTGCTGTTACCAGATTTAGATGCTGGTTGTTCTTTAGCAGATAGTTGTCCACCAGAAGCATTTGCAGCTTTTAAAGCAGCGCATCCGGATCATTTGGTGGTTTCTTACATCAACTGCTCGGCTGAAATTAAAGCCATGAGCGATATTATCTGTACTAGTTCCAACGCTGTTAAGATTATCCAACAAATACCCCAATCACAACCAATTATTTTTGCCCCAGACCGGAATTTGGGGCGGTATGTCATGGAACAAACTGGACGAGATTTGCTGCTTTGGCAAGGTAGCTGTATTGTTCATGAAACTTTTTCGGAAAAGAAAATTGTCCAGTTAAAAATTACTCATCCTGAAGCAGAAGCGATCGCTCATCCAGAATGTGAAAGTACTGTATTGCGTCATGCCAGTTTTATCGGTTCAACCGCCGCTTTACTCAAATATTGTCAAAATAGCCCGACAAAACAATTTATCGTGGCTACAGAGCCGGGGATCATTCATCAAATGCAAAAACTGGCTCCTGAGAAGCACTTTATTCCGGCCCCTCCATTGAATAACTGTGCTTGTAACGAATGTCCATTCATGCGATTAAACACTCTGGAAAAATTATATTTAGCCATGAAAAATCTTACCCCTGCCATCACTATGGCAGAAGACATACGCATTGCGGCTCTGCGTCCCATTCAGAGGATGTTAGAAATGAGTGTTTAGTTAAAAGATGTTGTAGTCATTTTGTGGAGGCGTGAAATTTTGCGTCTCTACACCACCCAAAACTATAACTTACTTTTCTCCGCTTCTGTTTGTGCCACTTTACTATACTTTCTGTATAGTTGAGTGCGGATCTTAGCTTCCTCATAGCGCCTGTGATCAGGTGTCACCATACTCATTAAATCTGAAGCCCGTTGCCACTCTGCTGCTAATTCTAACCATTGAGTTGAGGTATTAGCTATTTTACCTGTATCAGAGGCTCGGTTGGCAATTCGCACAGCCTCTGCAAAATGATCTTCCAAAGGAGCAGAAACCCTATTATTAAAATCACCCGGTGAGCTTTTCTCCATTGGTGTGATAGAAAATTTAAAGGTTTCTAGTTTTATCAGGTTGATTAATTTATCACCTAACAGGGCATACACAAACCAAGTAAGTAACATAAGTGAACATAAACCAACTGCTGCTGGTATTCTTTTTGTGGATGAATTTTTACGAAGTCCTAAAGATGGAGAAAATTGGGTTTTGGGTAAATGTATTTTTATTAATTCACTTTGAGCTTGTTTTAAATCTGTCATCAAGCGCTTGAAAATATGGGGCTGAGTTAATGTAATTTCCTGTGACCAAAGCAATTGATGATCACCATGACGATAAATTTCTGTCAGCCAGAGTAATTGCTGTTCTCTAACAATTCGACTATTGATATTAACTCGACGAATATTACGGGGTGAGATGGAATTGAGGATTTGCTGGATTTGTTCTACAAGAGTAGCCTGGTCAAGTTGTTCTTCTCTAGCCGCTTCACATAGAAGTTGTAACACACCATCGGCAAAAATGGCTCTGGTTCTCACCCCGAACTTAGCCAGTTTTTCGTTCAATAATTGAATAATCGCTGCTACACTTCCTTGGTGAGCCTGCCAAGCGATATCATTGATACCATCTGCTATTTGAACTTTAGTGCTAGATGTTGCACCCTGGGTGATTAACTGACTCATCACTTTAAACAATCCATTCTACTGGTTTTTACTTTGTCTTCAATTTTACGAGTAAAAATACAACTCGCCAAATAAAATCACAAAAATTAAGGCTTTTTTTGGTTGATAAGCAGAAGTTTTTATTGGTGTATAGTTTACTTGTGTAAGATTGTATATCATTATTTCAGCGATCGCCTATGGTTATATAGTAGATAAATTTGACTCACTAAAGCCCAAACATCAAACTAAGTTGTTAATATGCTAACTTTAACCCAACTAAAACCGCCTAATCCTGATGTTGCCGTCATGTTCACCCTAACACTGACAGCAGAAGAACGCACTCGCAGTCGTCATCGCTGGGAAACAGAAGATGGCACAGTTATATTTTTGCGTTTACCCAGAGGAACATTACTGCGAGATGGTGATATTTTGCAAGACGAAACCAGTCAAGAAAAGGTGAAAATTATTGCTAAACCAGAACCGATTTTAACTGTTTTTGCTCAAACACCGCTTTTATTAATGCGGGCAGCATATCATTTGGGAAATCGCCATGTACCCATAGAAATTACCTCTAGCTATCTACGCTTATTACCAGATTCTGTTTTACGTACCATGTTAGAACAACTGGGGCTGGAAATTAGAGAGGAAATCACACCATTTCACCCAGAATTAGGCGCTTATGGACACCATCACCCTCACTGATGCCAATTTTTTATCTATATTGCAGTTAGGTAGCCCCGGTTTGCCTGTGGGAGCATATAGCTATTCTGAAGGATTAGAACTACTCGTAGAAAATGGCACTATTTCACATCAAGCTAGTTTAAAACATTGGTTACAGGCAGAATTACAATATGGGGCAATTCGCTTAGATGGGGCGGTGATGGTACGAGCAGAAAAGTCTGCTAGAATTGGCGATAGGTCAGCCTTATGTCGGTGGAATATGTGGTTATCTGCTGCTAGAGAAACCGAAGAACTACGGGCTTGTAGTTGGCAGATGGGGCGATCGCTGGCCCAGTTGCTTGGTAAACTACAACCACAGATCATGCCTTTGGTTGATGCTGTCAATGATCCCTGCAATTATGCCATTGCTTTTGGTATTGCTGTTGCTCATGGGCAAATCAATATTAAAGCAGCTTTGCTGGCATATGTGCATAGTTGGGCTACTAATTTAATTACTGCTGGGGTAAAACTCATTCCCCTTGGCCAAACTGCGGGACAAAATTTATTGTGGGAATTACAACCATTAATTAGCGCTGTGGTAGAGGAAATGCTAGCTTTGGAAGATGACGAACTCAGGTGTTGTAGTTGGGGGTTGTCCTTGGCCAGTATGCAGCATGAAACTCAGCATACAAGATTGTTTAGGAGTTAGATAAAAAACTATGAGTGCATTACGTGTAGGAGTAGCAGGTCCAGTAGGTTCCGGGAAGACGGCTTTAGTGGATGCCATGTGTAAGGCTTTGCGTCACCAGTATCAACTGGCTGTGGTGACAAATGATATTTATACTCAAGAGGATGCTCAGTTTTTGGTGCGTTCTCAAGCATTAACAAGCGATCGCATTTTGGGAGTAGAAACTGGCGGTTGTCCCCACACAGCAATTCGTGAAGATGCTTCCATGAATTTGGCAGCCATTGAACAATTAGAAAACGAATTTATTGATTTAGATTTAGTGTTTTTGGAAAGTGGCGGCGATAATTTAGCGGCTACTTTTAGTCCGGAATTGGTAGATTTAACAATTTATGTAATTGATGTGGCAGCAGGTGATAAAATTCCCCGCAAAGGTGGACCCGGTATTACTAAATCTGATTTGTTGGTAATTAATAAAATTGATCTTGCCGCCCATGTTGGAGCAGATTTAGAGGTGATGAGACGAGATGCTGAGACAATGCGCGGTGATCAACCTTTTATTTTTACAAATTTGAAAACTCAACAAGGGCTGGCAGATGTAATTAAATTTATAGAGTTACATACAGCAAAAATGAGTTAGTAAAGACAAAATTTTATTTTCTGAAAATCATAGTAGTTTAACTTAAGAATGAGACAAAAAGAGTGTAAGATTGAAGAGAGAAGGTATGGGAGTAGAAATCATGGCTTATAGTTTAGATTTAAGACAAAAAGTAGTAGATTATATAGAAAATGGTGGTAGAGTCACC
>Ga0169931_10003361_pt1 | contig 25365 bp, 26 predicted proteins | sample Kivu_15m_20L_FD_129675 | JGI IMG/M metagenome (GOLD analysis project Ga0169931, IMG submission 129675) | Freshwater microbial communities from Lake Kivu, Western Province, Rwanda to study Microbial Dark Matter (Phase II) - Kivu_15m_20L... | ecosystem: Environmental > Aquatic > Freshwater > Lake...
CACGAATGCCATTGGCATTAAAAGTGCAGATTTTCACGGTTAATTCCTTTTTTGTTATCTTACTTAGTGTGTCAGTAGATAACAAGATCTATAATATATAGGAGAATAAGAAAAAAGAGCATGTTTAATTTGCATAATATTGAGAAACGTTTGGATGAGGCTGTTAAAGTCTCAGATGTGACCAGTGCGCTTGCTGCATTAATTTCCAGCCCCTCATCTGCACTTGTGGCTGGATTGAAGATTATACCTGCACTGGGGGTTTTTCTTGAATTTGTTGGCATGCTTTTAAAGCAAGATAAAATTGCTAAAGCGATGCATGTTAGCCTGATTGATCGGGTTGTACAGGTGCTTGTTACAGCCTTGCTTTTTTTGGCTGCTATTTTAATTGGCCTGTCTTTTATTTTTCCGCCTTTGGCACTTTTTCTACCTTTAATATACACCATTGCATCGGCATTAATTACAATTGGAGCAGTTCATTATTTCAGATTTCTAAAGCAAGATCCGCAGTATCAGGCATTATAGAGTGTATGTGAAATGGATTGGAGGTCTTGACAAGCAAAAGGCAAAGCGGATTCATGATGCAATGATCAACTGGGATTTTAATTCAGATTCTGAATTTGACGGTGTTACTCTCCCTGAAGGATTTGATAAGGTGAAAGCGTATTGCAATAAATTTAATCAAGGGGATCAGCGGGCTAGGGCTTTGGATGTGGATCTTTATATTGAAAAGCGCATGGATGTGAAAGACAGCGCACTATCATGTCTTTACAATGGTGTATTGACAGCAGTTTTGATGGGCTGTTTAGTAGCAGCCGGTGTATTTTTTCCTGTATCAACCCTGGTGATTGCATGCGTGGTGATGGCCTACGCTGGATTTTTTGTGTCCAATAAAATCAATCATTTTGTATTAAAGCGCAAGTCACAGCGAATTGGTGTATTTTTAAAACAAGGAGATAATCAGCCATCTTTCAATCAAGGTCCAAAAATGGTGTCGCAAGAAAAACCTAATAATGAACAGAAAAAGCCAGGTCAAAGTCTTGGAGCTGGGTGGGTAAATAAAAAATGAGTGATAAAAATAAATTTCTTGAAATGGTTGAATATTTGATTCCAAATTTGGATTTAATGGAGCCAGTGGCTGATTTAGTGGGTGATGCAACTCGCGCTGTTGCCGTGATGGGTAAGTTATTTCCACCTGTGGCGCTGGTGCTTGAGGGCTTTGTGAGCCTTGTTGAGTTCTCTAAAGACTTGGGCTCAAAACATATGAGCCGATTGGATAAAGGGGCTCAGATGCTGGTTGTTGCCAGCTGCTTTGTTGCAGGGTCTATGGGTATTGCCGCATTTTTTGTGGCAGCTTTATCGCCATTGATGCCTATGGCTGCTGTTATTGCAACAAGCCTTGTTGCACTTGGATCATTTCATAAAATGTATTTAAAAAACAAAGATCCTGAGTTTATCCAATTAAAGCAACAAAGGGATCAACTAAAAAGAGAACTTGCAAAAGGACTTGAAGGCAGCTCAGAGCAGGCAGTTAAAAAAATATTGGATAATCCGCATTTAACTTTTCTTGAAAAGCGTCAAATGATATTTAGTGTCGTCCCAGAGGGAAGTCAAGAAAAGATTCGCGATGTCATGCATCACATTGCCGCTTTTGAAAAGAAGACTGAAGATTATAAAGAAAAGGTAAAAGAAATGCGTCACTTGGGAGTGAAGGGGGTTGTCCATGGTTTGATATTGGCAGTTGCCATCTTAGGGATGTTGGCGGCGATGGCAAATCCATTTGTTTTGCCTGCGATTGTTGCTGGCTTGACCATTGGTTATGTGCTTTACAAAACCAGTATCCTTGGAAACATGGGTCGATTTATATCTGGGCTAACAGGTCATCATTTTAAGTTGAATCATACTCAAAAAGAAGAGCGTGATCGATTAATGAGAGAATACGGCCTGGACAAATCTCAAGCAGCGCATGTGGCGTTGATGCAAAAAGAGGAAAAAGATATATATCATCGGCATGAAGGTACTCATGAAGAAAAATTACAAGTGGTTTTTGATTTTCAGCAGCTTAATAAGGAGCAGCAGCAAATTTATCATCAACTGCAAGATTCGCATAAGGTGCCTGCAAGTTTCTCAGAAGGCAGAGCGAATTGTGATGAGAAATATCCCAGTCATTCAGCGCATTTGGGCAAAAAGAGTAAAGCTGAGCCTAAACTTGAGACGATAAAAGAGGAAGATGAGAGCGATGGTGGCGAAAAACCACCTCATCCGCACTAAAGACTTTTGCTGAATTTACCTTAAAGGAGGTCGCATCAAGAGTGATGGTTTTTTATTAAGACCTAAGAATATTGACCAAAATATCGATTATTGCTGTTATTTGATAACAGGACTTTAAGACAAAATAAAATACGGCTTTGAAAAAATCCAGATTGGTGAAAATTAAATCATATCAGTATGACCACACCGTGCTGTCCTTTTTATCAGAATTTCGATCAAAAGATTATGATTAATACCTATTTTTTATTTTTGTGTTATAATGATCTTATTTACAGGACAGGGTTTGTTATGAGGAAATTTATTGTGTTAGCCGGATCGGCAATGGTTGCTGGCATGGCTTATGGAACGGCCTTTGAGGATGAGGTGAAGATTGTCAGTAATCTTTTGGCCCCAGATGCTGCGATTTTGGATGATATTTTAAGCATTAGAGAATCCCAGTGGAATGCATCGGGTTATTTTACAACATTGGGTTATACGCCTGCCCAAGCTGGAGCTGCGTATGCAGATGGTGATACCTTTGCAGAAGTTGAAAAATTAGGGTTTGCCGGTAATATTTTTCGAGGTATTGCACTGAATCCAGATGGAACTGTGATTGTTCAGTTTACATTGGGTAGTGATATTTTAACAACGAATGATAAAGTTTATAACAGTTCTTTCAACGCCAGGTTACGTGGGCATTATGTCAAATTCATTCCCTATCAACTCCGTGCGGATCAAGATGATAAAGTGATTGTCAATGATCAATCAAATCATCAGCAAATTCACATTGGTGGCTGGATTTGTGAGACCTATGCTGAGGGAAGTTTAACCACCGCTGATTATGAGTTGTTTAAAGCCAAAGATGTTATTGAAACAGTCGATGGAACAATGCAGGAGCGTTTGGTCAGTTTCGCAAATCAATTACCAGCACCGTTTAATAAATGTGGAAATACGAATGTGTATTAGAATTTATTAGATGAATGGGTCATTTAGGTTTTTTTATAAAAAGCAGTATCTTTAAATAGCATACTGCTTTTTTTCTCATACATGTTTATAAATTAATTCATAATAAATTTTAAAAAAGTTTTGGCCTTCACTGTTTTATTTATAAAATTTATAGGTTTTTTTGACCTTGGGATTGGCTATCAATATATGATTGTAAAGTTTGTTTGATCTGTATGGTTGGCCCCTTAAAGCTGGCACAAAAGCAATACTTTCTTATCTTAAAAAGTCTTGAAATTTGGCATGGGTGTTGGCTTAGGAGTTCAAGTGCTTCTTTATTGAAAAATAAGTAGAATTCTTTCAAGAGCAGCCCAGGTCAAAAGTAGCCATAGCAGTAAAGTTGTGATGATAGTGCCAAAAAACATGAACAGCGCTAATTCTGTGTTGCGCTGTCTTCTTTGTACCTCTTGGTGAATGAGATTAAATGTCATATTGATATTCTCTTCTGACAGAGATGATAGTTTAATGGCCAGTGGCTCTAAAAATTGATTTAAAGCATGATCAAGTTCAAATTGATACAAAGTGTCATTTTTCATGTTCCGCCAAGTTTGCAGCTGAGTGGGGTGTTGAATTTGCTCTTCAATAAGGTTCATGGTGTGATCAAAATCAAGATGGCAGGATTTAGCAAGCCTTAAGGTATAGAGTATTCTTTGAGCGGTGCGAAATTGTATTAGTTTGCCATAAAATGGCAATTTCAAGATGAAAGGATCTGTAATCTTTCTAAAAGCCTGCCACCGGTTGCCGATGGTTATTAGTAAAAAAAATAATCCAAATTGACTCAGATACTGAATGATAAGATCGGGTGTTAGGTGAGTGAAAGTGTCTTGAAATGTTTGAGCAATTGGATGCATTTTTAGATAATGAAATTCATGGTGATAGACCAGTCGTTTAAAAGTTGAATTTGCCAGAAAAAAGGCAGAGGTGCAAAAAAAGGTAATGGCTGTTATGCCCATCATCGTAATACCAGTTAATTTAACTCTGCTCCCGATTTGCTGGTCAATGCCATGGATAATAAAAGGGATCAGTTTTTTTAGCTCTTTTGCGATATTTGGATTTTTAAGTAAAAGCACATATTCTGAAATATGGTCAAAAGATTCAGAAAAAGCGGCTGGCATGGCTTGGCCTTGTTGCAACTTATGAATGAACGAGCAAAGGTCATATCGAAATGTACGGCTGTGTTTTTCGGTGATTAGATAATTGAGATGGTGATAAAAATTTTTTTCAGAACATAGAATTTCCAGCAAGTGAATGTATTCATACTTCAGAATACGTTTGGGGATAAGCCACTTTTGAGATTGTCTAATCAGCAAATCCCATTTCTGCCACAATATGGTCTGTTTCAGAATGGGTTGATTAATCCATGTTAAATCACCTGCGCTGGTTGTGTAAATGATAAACCGATGATGGGCAGTGGTGATGGCAATTGGGATCATGATAGGCACTGTTCAATAAATGTTTGAAGATTAATTTGGCCTGAAATAAGTTTCTGATACAGTTGGTTGTTTAAAGAAGTTTCATAGGGCTTTGCTAACTGAGCCTGTGCCTGAGATTGCCAGGCAGGATCCTCTATCCAGTTTAGTAATGTCTTCTTTGGACAGTCAGTGATGAAAATAATGGGCTCGGTATTAGCAATACCAGTGTAGTAACAATAAATGCAGCCTTTTGCTTGATATATGAGGTTTGGTAGTGGTAGCTCTGGGAAGAAAGACAGTTGTCCCTGCTCTTCTGGGGTTGGGGGATTGCAGTACCTGCAGGATTTACATAATATCGGCACTAGCTTGGTGGCCACAAGTAAGATGTTTTGGTTGAAAAGTTCGTGGCGTGGATAGCCCATTTTTAGGAATTTCAGTAAACAGTCAAGGGGTGTTAATGCATGAATGGTTGCAATACTAAGAGAGCCACTCATTTTGGCGGATGATAGGCCAAGAACAGCTTCCTCAGACCGGATTTCGGAGATACCAATCGCGTCTGGGCCCTGTCTTAGGATCTGAGAAATATGTTCGGCGTAAGTGCCTTCTGATTTTTTCATATTGACTTGGAAAACTTCAGGAATCACGTTTTCGATCGGATCTTCTATGCTGATGGGTAGCTTTTTATGGGCCACCAGTTCTTTTAGTAGATGGTAGTATAGTGTTGATTTTCCTGTACCAGTTGCGCCATATATAACAATGGTATCCTTACAGCTGATTAGGGTTTGATTTAATAAGACAAGCTGGTTTGGTGGCAGATGTGTACTTAGATCCAATTGAAGCAATGGGCGGATGATTCTAATTTCAATAGAGTAACCGTTTTGTGTTGGGATATGAGAGATGCGGACTGTAAAGGGTGGCTGATGGTGGCTGAGGGTCAAACCACAGTCCAGTGTATTATTAAGCTCATCAAACGAGACATGTGATCGAATAAGCAAGCGATTTCTAAAAGGTTCTGCCAGCTCAGATGGGCAGAAGATGGTGGATTGAAATTGGCCAAATCGACGATATTTATATTGGAATCGATTTTCCTGCATTTGTATATGAATATCACTGGCAAAAATCAGATAGCCATGCTCAAGTATATGATCAATAAATTGATCTAAGGAGTTGGGTGCAAGTTGATCAATATGAGTAAATTCATGGAAGTATGTCATGATCAGCTGCTTGATTTGTGAGGTTGGAGCAAGGCAGTATTCAGGTGATTTAATATGGGCATCAAGAGCCTGTCGCATATCTAGGTTGTAAGGGTTGGTGCAGGCAATTTTTGTTTTTTGGTCATGTTCGAAGGGAATGCATTGAAATTGTCGACAAAGAGCGGGGGGTAATTTTTTTTGCTCTGACTCATCCAGTTTTTCAGGACAGTCTTGCTTTAGGGTTAAAAATTGTTGCTGATAAAATTCAATCAGCGGTAATGGTAAATGTGTTTGTAAAGATAGGGTTTGAAGGCTTATGTTTTCTGGCTTTCTTTGCCGACTGCTAATAAGGCCAATTTGTTGTAGGTATTCGAAAAAGTCAACTTGATGAACGCTCATGTCAGTTCAACACTTTGAGAGAGGCGCTCATCAATAACGGTGTAATAAGATGCGCTAGGGCTGGCCAGCTTTTTTGCATGCTCCCATGCAGAGCGAGCTTGGTCAGGTTGATTGATCAGATCATAGCTTGTTCCAAGTCCCAGCCACCATTTTGGATTTTTGGATTCCATTTGTGTGAGTGCAAGATAGATTTCAAGGGCTGGTTTTGGGGTTTGCATCTGAAGATAAATAAAGGCCAATGTGGCATAATATTCCTTGTGATCGGAAAATGGCTCAGGTCGCCATGACAAGGTGTTTAATGCCTGGGAGTAATGGCCTTTTTTGATGAGGTACTGGCCAGCGATGAGATAAGCTTGATCAGACTCTGGCCATTTCTCCAGTAACTGCTGGATAATGGCTGTGGCCTGGTCTTTTGATAGATTGGGATCTTTAAGAGCATTTTCAAATATCTCTAAAGGGTGAGTGCTCTCTTTGGGCGCTGGAGTAGGCAGAAGATAGTAAATACTTAGGCAAATGGGCAGTGAGATTAAAAAGGCCAGCCACTGCTTGATGAATTTATCTGAATACGTTCTGGCATTTCTTAATGGATTTAGATCCAGATGTTTTGGAGCATATTCTTCTTTAAAAATGGACATAACGAGATCCAATGACCAATGTGCTGATCAACAATGCACTTGCAATGGGGGTGATATAAGCCTTGTAGTTTTTCTTTAGATCTGAAAATTCAGTATAACTGGCGGCTTTCTGAATATGTTTGTGGGTAATTGCATGCGTGTTCTCAAATTTTGCCAGTAAGAGCGCCTTGTCTGCCGTCATGTTGATGATTCGAGGAATGCCTTGACTGATGGCATAAATGGTTTGATAAGCTTTGGGTTCCCATGAAATAATTGGATCGTCTCCTGCTTGTTGAATACGGTGATTGATGTATTTAATGGTCTCTTCGGGGCTGAGAGGTTTGATATGATGACTATGCCCAATTCGTTGACGAACCTGAGATAAGCGGGGGTCTTGAAGTAAGTGATTGAGCTCAGGTTGGCCAAACAGCACAATCTTAATCAAAGGGGCATTGCCTTCTTTTAAGTTGGTTAATAAACGAAAGCTTTCAAGGATCTCGGGGGGCATGGCCTGTGCTTCGTCAATGAGAAGTGCCACGGGCTTGATATTTGTGTGGTAATGCCTAAGGTGCTTCTCAAGAGTAATGATGTTGTTTTTTGCGGCCTTATTCTTGATCGGCAACTGATTTAGAATTATTTCAATCAGCTGTTCAGCAGTGCAGTTTGGGTTGTTAATAACGCAACAATGATGGCTGCTTTGATTGAGACAATGTTGCTCAATGAGTGCTGTTTTTCCAGTACCGATGTCCCCGGTGACTGTGGTGATGAGGTCTTGGTTTGAGAGGCTATAGGAAAGCATGCGCCGGCCTTCCTCATGTGAACTGAATGGATAATAGAAAGCAGGGTCGCTGATAATTGCAAAGGGGTGCTTTTTAAATCCGAAATGTGCCAGGTACATCAGGTTGCTCCAGTTCGTTGGTATGATTTTTTTAGCTCTTTCAAGTGATTGATTATATAATTCTCACCGACGATGCGTGGATGGAGAAGAATAACCAGTTCAATGGCTTGAATATTGTCACTGTCACCGATAGGGATTTCATCATCACCAAAAGGCAGGGAGTTACTACTGCGGTTAGCGCGTTTATGAATTAAGCCACCAATCATAATGATTTCACCATTTTTGGCATGAGCCATCACATCGGATTCTCGAATATCCATTGAGGGAACTGTGATGCTATTGTTGACACCAGCAATGGTGGAGGTAATGACCTGTGGTTTAATAGAGGTGATGACAGGATGAATATGCATAATAATGCTGTTATCAAATACTTCTGGGGTAACATCCAGTGCTATTCCGGTAAAATAAGGTTTAACGTTTAGGCTTTGATTTTGGATATTGCCAGCTGTATTGATGGTCGTGGTGTTTTTGGCTTGGGTCATAAAGTATTTATCTTCCCCAACCTTAATCAGAGCTTTTTGGCGGTTTAACGTTGATAAACGTGGGCTGGATAGCACATGGACGCGTCCTTGCTTTTTTAGCATTTCAATCATGGCATTAAATGGTTGGGTGTTGTCTGCAAGCCGGGGGGTATTGTAGATTTTAAACATGCCGTTGCTAACATTGGCATCCAGGGATGGTGAGGAAAATTCCAGGCCGGATTTGTACTCTTTGTTGAGTTGGATTTCAAGAATTTTAGTTTCGATGATAATTTGTTTTTGTCCTGCATTGTTGTAATCCTCAATCACTTTTGTAATGTGCTTCATGGCTTTTCGTGTGGTGGTAACAGTAGCAGTGCCTCCAGTTTTATTGATATTGACAGTGCCATTCTTATCACCAACAATGGCCTTCAACGTAGCTTCAAGCTCAGTAATAAGGTCAGTATTGGCTGAAGAGGTTTCAATGCTGGAGGAGGATTTGTTCATATTTTCGGTTGTTGAGCCCTCCAGTCTTGTACTGGAAGTGCCCTTCCTGTTGATGTATAGCCCTGCAATGTGGAAGGTTTTTGTGATCAGTTGCTCAGGAATGACAACGTAGGTGTTGTTGTTCTTTTTAACCACATCAATTGGGTAAAGATCTTCTATGATTTGTATAAACGTTTCAAAGGATGTGTCATTTAGATTTAGGGTGATTTGCTGATTGATTTGTGGGGATACAATAATATTGAGCTCTGTTTGCTTGCCAATCATTGCCATTAATTTTGCAATCGGCATTTCATTGACGGAGAGAGAAACCAGGGGAATTTGATCGTCTGTATTTTCAGGATGTGCCAGGGCTTCTTGGATGGGTTTTGGCACAGTGTTTTGCTGCATTGCCATTTGCTGATTTTCAAGTGATTGGTCAAATGTGCCTTGGAACTCACGGCTGATATCATCACTTTCTTGTTGATATGGGGAGCAAGCACTTAATAATAGACATAAAGTTAAGAAAACTATTTGACGCAACTCTCGGCTCCTTCCTGAACAATTGATAATTTGATATCGCTTCCTGCTTTGCTGATTATAACACATTTTTCAGTTATGTGTAAAACAACTGCCTTGTTAATTAAATCTCCTTCATGCACCAATTGATGATTGATGACAGCGCTGCGATTGTTGTCGGTGATTAAAATCATTTCAAGGGTATATGTTTGAGCACCCTCAGTGGCTTCTTGTTCAGGCAATGGCTCAAAAGGGTCTTGGCGATAGGCAAAGGCTGAGTCAAGGAGCAAGTTAGAAAAAATAAAACACAAGATGAGCACGGTTGTGCGGATATTTTTCACTATCATAGCTAAGTTCCTTCCATAGAATATTGGGGTTTTGATTTATAGACTGAATCACTTGATTAAGGTCATGGTAGTCGATGATCAGGTCGATGGTGATTTTGCTTAGAGCTTGGGATGGGTTGGCAGGAGAAAAGAATGGGGTACTGGTGATGGGTTCACGGATTATTGAGAAGTCGGTGAGTTGAGCTTTGGCAATGGGTGTTAGTGTGTTTAGAATGATGCTATTGATTTTCTCATCGCTGATGCGGCTGGAAAGGGTCTGTTGTTCTTTAGGGATTAATGTCCATGGCTCGGGTTGATTGAATGCGGCGGCAGCTTTTTCCGCTAATTTCATCCATGAGGTACTAATTATGATAATGAAGATGAGGCATAATTTGATGCAAGAATCAAAAAAATGAGGCGGGATGCGATAATCTCTCATGACTCTTCTCCGATTGTCCAGTTAGAGCTGATATTTTTGTCTTGTATTTCAGTAAATTTAAGGGGTAGTTTTGAGAATGGTAGATTGAGTTTTTTATAAAGGGCCTTTTGAAGGGCATGGGCATCTGCACTGTGTTGTGATTGGCCTTTGAGAGTCACTTGATTATTTTGCCATTTAAGATATTTGATTCGGCTTGATTTTGGAGTATTTCTAAGTAGTTCAAGAATTTCTTGTGGACCAACTCGTGCAGCTGTTGCAAGAGGGGTTAATTGACCTAGAATATCAGGATTAAGGTATTGTTGACTGATGGCTTTAGTCATTGATGATGGTTGCATCGCCCATATGATCGCGGAAATGATGGTTGTTGCAAATAACCATGTACTTTGAATGATGGGCATGGGAATATTTTTTTGTGATGGAGTCGTTGCATTTTGGCGCATCCACCATGTATCAATTAGCCAGGGGGCAAGTTGATTGATCAGGTGTTGGCGATCTTTGCTTATTCCCATTGCATATTCAAGCTCTTCTGCCCATGGTTGTTTTTCTTGAATATGGAAGAATTGGCAGTGGCTTTCACCCAGGCGGATGCCAAATTGAAGGAGTTTTGGGATTATTAGAGATAGGGTTTCATGAGGCAGTGTGTTTTTGGGCAGCGTTATATTATTGAGATCTTTGATTTTTGATTGCTCAAAATGGGTGAGAATTATTTTATTTTCGAAAATGGCAATCATAAATTCGATATCAGTTGTAAGATAGTCCTGCAGTGCAAGTGCCAGCAATCCTGTGCTGCCAATGATGTGCTTTGGATGGAAAAACAGCGGCTGTTGTTTTTCTTCAAAATCCATAATCTGGCTCTCACCAATTTTTGTACGACTAAGGGATCTGCTGTAAAAGTCATTTAGTGCGCCAGAAGTGTGTGTGATTAATGTGGTATTGTGCCAGACATGTGTTTTTAGGAATCTATCCTGAGATACTTTCTCACAATCGCCTTTTGCAAAAGATAACCAAATTGCACTGGGCTCAATCAAGCACACACTGGATGCATGCGTATCGAAGGGAAGGATCTTAAGGTTTAAAGTCAATTATTACCCCGCCCCAGCGTTAGTGATGAATCCGGTCCAATTCCATTTTCAGGCCCAAGCTTCTGGCCAGGTTGGATTTCAGAGGGAACTTGAGGCGCTATTGCTGATATTGTAGTTTTACCTGCAGCTGTAACTGTAACTGGGTTTTTAGCAGCCTCTAGTTGTTTAGGTGAAAGCTCAAGAAAGGTTGTTACTTGTGCTATTTGGTCCTTAGTAAGGCCATATTCCTGTAATTTTCCTTCGATATTACCCCCGCTGTTTTTAAGTGCTATCAGTGCTTTGAGTATATTTGGCCCAGGTTGGTTGGCTAATTCTGCGGCTTTGGTGAATTGTTGAATTCGTTTTTCTTTGGAGAGATTTTTGGCTGGATTGAACTCAGTCCACTCTCTTTTCAGAATGTTTAAATGACCATTGGGAAATAATGCCTTTCTTATTTCTTTTTGTATTTCTTTTTCCATCTCTTTTTTTTTGCATTCTTCAAGAGCGATGTCCAGGCGGTCAAGATTTTCTGACTGAGAATATACCAGTTCTTTGGCAATTTGGTTGTTGGTTGGCTTTGAAGGTGACCACCCTCGTGATTTTTCAAGCAAGTGCTGAACACCCTTACGAAATTTCTCATTAGGATTAGATGCAATGGTAGTTTGCTGCATACCTTCGCTTAAAAGGGTATATATCCTTGGGACTCGATTTTTTTTCTCATAAAGAGAGTGGGTAGTAAATACAGAATATTTGCCCTCTGCGAGGGCTTGCTTTGCGGCGCCTCGGATAAATTCAAGACCGCCTTTTGTTGCTGCAGATTTTACTTCAAGCGGAATAATCTTGCCATCTTTACCTACCTGGTTAGGTCCAATTGCTTTCATCATCTCCTGACCCGCGGCTGCGTCTTTACGATCAGTGGTATATCCTTGCTTTGTTTTTATGATATCATCGCCTAGACTAGTGCTTTGATTTTTAGGATTACTGGCATCTTCTGGTTGAGAACTTTCTTGATCAGCTCTTATTATGATGCTTGGAAGAGTGAATGATGCCTTAGAAAAAAGTGACCCAGTTGTAGTACTGGTTTTTTTTAGAAATCCTTCCAAATCAAATTCTTGAGAGATATTAGCTGAGTTTGGTTGCCCTGTTTGGAATCCTTTGAGCGCAGCAAGCAACGCTGCTTGGTTAGCAATGTCAAGACTATAGAAAGCCTTTTTGATGCCATCTTTACGAGCTTGATCCATGTTTTGCAATAGCTGCGTGAGTTGATCGTCTTTTTTTGCCATGCTGATGCGCTCATCCTTTTGTTATCACCATTATAGTCTATTTTGGTGATTTTAAGGGACCAGTGAGCTTTGGTTTGATGCAGATTCAGTGAAATTGTCCAGGTATGCCTTAATCGACGATTGATGCGGGGGTTTTTTTTTGCTAAGTTCAGCAAATAATTGCCTGGCACTATATATTTTGCGTTCACGCCCTTTGCAGCCATATCCAAATTCATTTAAGCGACCCTCTTCCCTCCAGGTTTGGGGATTGGGCAAGATCCAGATGAGAATGCTTAGAATGATATAAGGGAATGCGTACATAGAGCCTGAGATCGATGAGCCGATTTTTTCTCTTATGGGTCTTTGATAGGCCATCATTGCTTGATAGAAATGTTGATATTTGAATCCCAGTGATTCATACCAGCGTCTGTTTTCAAGGACTTGAGGTTGCTGTCCATCAAAATGGATTTTAAACCCAGTAGAGCGAAATAAAAGTAGGTCATTGGCCAATTTTTGCCGATATGGACAACGATTACTAGGATCTAAGATTTCTGCAACCAGGAAGTGGTTTTTTTGAATCATGTTTAGCATGCATGTGATTGGGTTGTGTCCGCGTTGAATAAATAAAGCATTTTGATGTTGGTTAGGTCTTGAGCTGTCTTTAAGTAGCTGATCATAGGTTCTGCAAATAATGTCAATTCGGCTGTAGGAAGCAGAGGCAGGATTTGAATTACGGTTTGTCTTAACAGAATCCATGGTTTCAAGGACCAGAAGTTTATATCGGATATGCAGATTTGGGTGGTCTGCGGGTCTAATTTCCTCTTGGCTGAGATTAGCAGTGGTTATTTTTGGAGATTGAGCCGCCAGGTAAAAGGCGGTTTCTAAAAAACCAGACCAGAAACTGTCGTTATAATGTCTACCCAGGTCAAGAAAATAACCAAATATGCCAAAAGGATAGGGTCTCATGGGACTGTGACACCTGTTGTTTTTGTATATTGCAAAAGGGGTGTGTTCTCTAAAAAAGAAAATGGCTGCTTTTAAGCCGCTCTCGTAAGAGAAACAAAACTTCTCGCCTCTTTGCTCAAATCCAAGAAAGTTTTTCTCAACATCTTTGGAATTTAATAAAAATTCGCTAATGGTGGATTTGGCATCCTGCTCAATTGAAGGTGTATGGGGGCTCATTACAAATAAATGGATGCACTGGGCCAGCTGCTGATCTAGTTTCTTATTTAGCTCCTCAAGTTCAGAAGGATCACATTTGGGCATGCTTTCTTCAAGAGTGATGGATCTGTATATCTTTATGGCTTCTATTTCCTGGTTTTGTTTTTGAGAAAAGGATGCCATGCGCCAGGCTGCCCAGAGGTGATTATCTATCGATTGAGAAAGAGAGAGCTTTTGAGCAGTGTACGTCACCATTACCCGGTAATTCCTTAAGTTTTTTTAAGATTATTTTTTATCTTAACATACTTTCTTGCATTTATCAAAGTGATGTGATATCAATAGGGGCATGTCCTACAAAAGGGCTTAGGGTTTATTTGTTTTTTAATTAAATAATGCGATTGACTATGGCAAAGCAAAAGACATATTTTGTAAAGAAGGCTCCGCAAAAACAATGGTTTTTATTGGATGCTAAGGGGCAAACTTTGGGAAGAATAGCCGCTAGGTTAGCGATGGTTCTTCAGGGCAAGCATAAGCCAACCTACACGCCTCATATTGATACAGGTGATTACGTGGTGGTTGTGAATTGTGATCAAATGGTTTGCACTTCTTCTGATAAAGTGTATTACTGGCATACAGGCTATCCAGGTGGGATTAAGTCTGAGTCAATTAGTAAGAGAATGGAACGCAAGCCTGAGATGGTATTAAAGTTGGCTGTTGAGAGAATGCTACCCAAAGGCCCGCTGGGTCGTGACATGTTGTCCAAGCTTAAGATTTTTGCTGGAGCTGAGCATACGCATGCGGGTCAAATGCCAACTGAGATAAAAGAAACCAATTTTTGGAGCTGATTATGAATGCTATTGTAAAAGTAAATGATAAGCATGTGCATGCCGTTGGTCGTAGAAAGTGTTCAACTGCTCGTGTGTTTCTTCAGCCGGGCTCAGGTCAGATTTCTGTCAATCGGCAATCATTAGCTCAGTATTTTGCTGATGCCAGCAAAGCAGAGTCTCGTATTGTTGAGCCCCTTATCGCGGTTGCACAACACGGTCATTTTGACTTGTTTGTCACCACAGAAGGTGGCGGTATCAGTGGACAGGCAGATGCAATTCGTCTTGCTGTGGCTCGAGCTTTAGTGGTTTTTGAAGAAAGAGAAAAGGGCGAGCGCGACAATGCGTCTGAAACTGAGGACAATACTCATCCTTGGCATAAGATTTTGCGTCACCTGGGCATGCTAACACGTGATTCACGTATTGTTCTTCGTAAGCTTGTGGGTCGTCGTAAAGCTCGTAAGAAAGAGCAGTACTCCAAACGATAATCTTTCGGAGAGCTTATGGCCTTGGTTCGACGGTCGTCTATGTTACTTTATAGTCACCCAGATGATATTCACTCACACCGTGTGAGAATTGTTCTGGCTGAAAAAGCAGTGAGTGTTGAGATTATCAATATTGATCCCAGCGATCCCCCCAGTGATTTCCTTGAAATCAATCCGTATGGGTCGTTGCCAACTTTGATTGATCGTGATCTGGTGATTAATCAGAGCAATGTGATCATGGAATATTTGGATGAGCGCTTCCCCCACCCGCCATTATTGCCTGTGTACCCTATCAATCGGGCAAAGCTTCGGTTGATGGTGCATCGCTTAGAGACCGATTGGTATCGGCAAGTTCAGTACATTCAAGCAGGCAATCAGGTTCAGAAGGCAAGAGAGAACCTTGAGCTTCTTATTCGTCGAATTATCCCCGTGGTCAATGATTATGAATTTTTCATGAGTGAAGAGTTTTCTTTGCTGGATGCCGTTCTTGCTCCATTGTTGTGGCGACTGCCTAAGTATGAAATTGATCTTGAGAGTATATCACCTGCAGTTCACAAATATGCACTGCGGATTTTTAAACGCCCAGCATTCATTGAGTCTTTGACTCGTGCAGAGTCTCTTATCCGTGAGGATCTGGTTGATGAGGCCTATTAATTCCTATTTAATTTCTGCTTGGTATGACTGGATGGTTGACAATGGGTATTCCCCCCATCTGGTTGTTTCTACAAAATTTCAGGGTGTTTTTGTTCCTCAGGCTTATGTTAAAGATGATCAGATCGTGCTTTGTATCGATCAAGAAGCAGTCGATAATCTTAAAATTGATCATGATCAAGTCAGCTTTTTAGCCAGCTTCCAAGGGATTGCTCAGACCTGCCAGTTTCCAATTTGTGCTGTTAGGGCCATTTATGATCTTGATTCAGGTCAGGGTACTGTCCTTCCTGAGCTTGAGCAGATGGAGTCTTCAGCAAAAGGTGCTGGTTTCATGCGGGTTATTAAGTAGGCTTGGGTTTAATCAGTATTTCTTGTCTTTCATTTTTAGGATGAATGATTGCCATTAAAGATTCGTATCCTTGCCTAAAGGGCTGAGTGCTAATTTGTCTTGCTGTCAGTGCTTCATGCTCTTTGTCACCATCAATTTGAATCCATTTAATCTCCCAGCTTTGATGCTCTTTGAGCACTTTGAAGGCCGTTTTGGCAGATCGTGCGCCAAAGGTAATCAGTGTAACAGGCTTCTCGTTATTGTGCAGTAGAGCGCTACTGAGGTCCTTGGGCTGAACAATCTTTGAATGTGAATGGCCTGGGATAAGTGATTGTACAAAGGCATTATGATCATAGTCTGTGGATGCAAAGGTGGATATAATGATATTGTTAAAATCCTCAGGGCTTAGTTGCTCTGTGATTAGAGCGCGTAGCTCGTTAAGATTGGGGCCAACAAAACATTTTAATTTTAGGTCACGATAAAAGCCAAGCCCTGAGGCGCTAATGATCAAGGGATAGCTGCTGCTGTTTGCCTGTCTGAGTAAAGTGGACAGTTGGCGTGATTCAGGAACATTGATCGATATGCCAGATGGGGTGGATCGCATGGCTTTTTGTAATGCCTTGGCCTGCTCGATAAAGTTGCCATTGGGGGTGTAGTCGATATGGCAGGTGATGTGATGATTTTTGCAGGCACTTTCAATGCCATGAACATAGTTTTGCCAAAATGGATTTTCTTTATTGCCACTAATAATAAACCAGGCATCTTTTGCAAATATAAATGAAAAACTGACCAAAAAAAACAATCGCATTGACTTAACCCTCCTGGTCAATGATATCTGAATTTTGCTAATTTTTCCATATTTTCTTCATTTGCTTCTTGGTTTTAAACGCGATAAAATCAATCCATTGAGGGTTTAAATGCTTTATCACCATACGCGTCAACATGTTATTTTTGCTGATCCTAAAACGGCAGCTTTTTGGTATCCGAATGTGCAGCATGGTGGCCCATTGGCAGGTTTATTGGTTGAATTGGTGCGTGAAAAGATGCCTGCTGTGGGGATGCAGCTTGCAAGGCTGTACATGAGTTTAATTCGTCCAGTCTACGCAGGAGAGCTCATGTGGGATATGCAGCTGATTAAAAGTGGAAGAAACATTCAGCAAGTTAAGGTGGTCTTATCGCAAAATCAACGGTTGGTTTTACATGGCACTTTGTTATTTTATAAGATCAAAAGTGGGTCACCCAAAGGTCAGCTTCTGCAGTTGCCTGCATGGGCAGAAACAAAAGGATACTCACCGAAATGGCCAGAGGGTCAATCTGTCCATTTTGCCAAAGATGTGGCTAAGATTCGTTTGATCAAAGGCCAGATGATCTCTGATCATCAAGAGGGAGCTGCATGGATTGATGTGGGGGTGCATTGTTTGGTTGATCAAATCCCAATCAGTGGTGATGCTCGTGTGGCAATTGTTGCTGATTTCTCCAACGCGCTTTCATCGGTCATTTCAGTTGATGAGGGCCGATTTATCAATGCTGATTTAAGTGTTGAGTTTATTCGCCAATCAGACCAGCTGGACTTGATGCTTTGGTCTAAAACTTACAGTGAGGGCTTTGGGTCCGGTGTTGTCGATGGACAAATTTACGATCAAGCGGGTTTGGTGGCATTTTGTCGCCAAACCATTTTATTAGATCATGGAGAAACATAGCATGTGGTTAAAAAAGTTTTTTATATATCAGATCAACGGCACTTTGGCTTATGATGAGGATCTTTGGATCGGGTTGTTTGATCGTATGCGCCAACGGGATTTACGCAGTGGTGAAAAAGAAGGTTGTGGTTGGGTGAGCCCTTCATCAAGCGATGGTCCTTTGTTTTTACATTTTGATCAAGCCATTTGGCTGAGTTTGTCTATTCAATCACGTTACTTGCCGGCATCAACTCTTAGAAAGGCAGTGGATGAAGCGTTGGAAGAGATGGCGCAACAGGGGCAGTCGATCAATGCCAAGGTAAAACGCGAAGTTAAAGAATCGGTGCAAACCCAGATGCTTACCCAGGCATTTGTCGAGCATACTGAAGTCCCAATACTATTGGATTTGAAGAATAAATATCTGCTAGTTGGTGTCAGCTCTGAGAAACAGGCTGATCTTGCCACTGGCTATCTTCGTAAGACCATCGGTGCATTGCCGGTGGTTATGCCTTCTGTGAGTGGTGTGGGTCGAAAATTAACCAGTGCCTTAGCGGGTAAGCTGCCGGGGCAATTGTCATTGGCCAATGGTGTTTGGATGCAACAAGCACTGATGCAGACAAATAAAGCAACATTTACCGGATGTGATCTTCCGGATAGTCGTGTGGATTTTGCTATTCAACAAGGAATGGTGGTGGCCAAGCTTTCACTTCGATTTAATCAGATTTTAAAATGTGTGATTAATGATCGGATGCAAGTAAGCTCCATTGCTTATGATTCGACATGGCGTCTTGAGCATAAAGAAGATTTTGAGCAAAATGAATCAGAAGAGAAAGCATTGGCAGATATGATTTTGTTGCGACCAATTTATCATGGTTTGGTCAATGCATTAATGAATTGGTTGGGGGAGACAAATGAAGCAGATGAGCTTAAGTGATCAAGTCAAATGGTTATTGAGGGGTGTCAGTGAGTGTATCTCTGAAGAGCTGCTCATCAAGAAGCTGGAAAAAAATAAGCCTTTGGTTGTTAAGGCAGGTTTTGATCCTACCTCAACAGATCTGCATTTAGGACACACTGTGCTTATTAATAAGCTTAAGCAGTTTCAAATTGCTGGGCATCAGATTGTTTTTTTAATTGGCGATTTTACAGCGATGATTGGTGATCCTTCTGGCAGAGATATGACCAGGCCTTTGCTAACAAGAAAAGATGTGATTGAAAATGCCAAAACCTATACCGAGCAGATTTTTAAAATATTGGATCCAGCAAAAACTCAGGTGGTTTTTAATAGCAGCTGGTTAGGTCAATTATCTGCGCAAGATCTTATTCAGTTGATGTCATTTCATACAGTGGCAAGAATGCTAGAGCGTGAAGATTTTACCAAGCGGTTTAGCAATCAGCAGTCTATTTCTATTCATGAATTTGTATATCCTATATTACAAGGCTACGACTCTTTACATATTAAAGCTGATATTGAGCTGGGCGGTAATGATCAGAAATTTAATTTGTTAATGGGTCGTGAGATCCAAAAAAACCATCAACAGGAGCAGCAGGTGGTGCTTATGATGCCATTGCTGGAAGGAACAGATGGTGTAAAGAAGATGTCTAAATCCTATGGTAATACCATTGGGATCACTGAAACACCTGCCCAGATGTTTGGGAAAATCATGAGTATTGCAGATACATTAATTATTCGCTATTTTGAGCTTCTGACCAGTATTGCCAATGATGAGCTTGATCTTTTACGCTCTCGTCTGAGAACAGAAAATCCGCGTGATATCAAGATGGAGCTGGCAGTGATGTTGGTGAGTAACTTTTATGACGCAGATTTGGCGATGCAAGCCAAGCAGGCATTTATTGAGCAATTTAGTCACAAGCAAATGCCTGAGGATATTCCAATTGTTGTCTTGAGCCAGCAGCAGCAAACATTTAGCCTGCCTGTGTTATTAAAGGATCTTGGTCTTGTGGAAAGCTCGTCGCAGGCTATTCGTTTGATTGAGCAAGGTGGTGTTAAAGCAGATGGTAATAAAGTCATGCCAGGTCAGGTTTTGGACTACATGCCTGGGCTAGTATTGCAAGTGGGCAAGCGCAAGTATGTTAAAATAGGCCATTAACGCCGAGCTCTAAAAAAGTCCTTCAGTAATAGCGCGCATTCGCCAGAGCAAATGCCTGATAGAGTTTGCAGATGGTGATTTAACCCCGGTGTTTTATGGATACGATGCTGGCTGATACAGCCAATTCGGCTATCGTCAACTCCATAAATTAGAAATTTTACTCTGGCCTGGATCATTGCTCCCAGGCACATTAAGCAAGGCTCCAGTGTGACATAAAGGGAGCAATCGGTTAGTCGGTGGTTACCAATAAATGCTGCGCCTTGTTGAAGACAAAGTAATTCAGCATGAGCGGTCGGGTCGTTTTGGCTGATCGTTTGGTTGAATGCTTGGGCAATCGGCTTGCCAGCATGAACCAATACTGCGCCGATTGGGACCTCATTGCTGGCTCTGGCCATCTGCGCTGAATTTAGAGCCAGGGCCATCCACCTTTGATGTTCTTCTAGCGTTATGGGTGTGCTCATGGTATACTCCGTTCAAAATTAAGAGGTGAATCATTATGGATATCAAGCGAATTTCTCCCGGTAGGAATATCCCTCATGAGATTAACGTGCTGATAGAGATCAGTCAAATGTCAGGACCTGTGAAATATGAGTTTGATAAAGAAACAGGTTGTTTGCATGTTGATCGTGTTTTGCTTCCCTCGATGAGTTATCCAGCCAATTATGGTTTTATTCCAAATACGCTTGGTGATGATGGAGATCCTGTGGATGTGTTGGTTTGGGGACCAACGATTATCCCTGGCGCGATTATTGCGGCAAGACCCATTGGCGTTTTGGTGATGTCAGATGAAAAAGGTGTGGATCAGAAAATCCTGGCCCTGCCATTGCAGAAATCAGATTTAATGCATGCTCATATTCAGGATATTGGTGATATGCCTGAGCCTGCACTTCGTCAAATCAAGCATTTTTTTGAGCGTTACAAAGATTTAGAATCAGGTAAATGGGTTAAAGTTGAAACCTGGGAAAATGCTGAAGTAGCGCGGGCAATTATTTTGGCGGGTATCAAAAAGGCCAATTAAGATTAATCTTATTGCTGGTATAGCAGATTAACTCCGTGTGAACTGCTGTTGATTTGCAAATACAGCTCTAGCAATAAATCCGATGGCAGCTGATAAATAAAACTTAGCATCCCACTTTTATTTTCATTGAGTAAAAATTGATATTGTAAAAAGCTATCGGTGGTTAGATTCTTTTTCAAAGTGATTTTTGTGGACATAATTGTGTCACTCAGATCGTTGGAAAGGCTAAATTGTGGGCTGATAGACAGACTATCAATATTTAATCCTTTTTCTAGGTTGCTCAGTGATTTTAATAGGTTTAGAAAATGACTGTCACTTAGAAGATTGGTGAGAATGGATAGAACCACTTTATCATTTTCAGGGTTCCATGAGTTATCTCGGGGCCCTGAAAATAATGCAGAAATGATTTCCAATTGCGTCATTGAGTTACTTGAGGATTTTAAATTGATATTTAAGTCAGGGCTTCGGCCAAATATGGAAAAGTTAATTTCACTGCTTTGATTATGGGTGGAGCGAATATTTTTTGATGTTGCAATATTGATCATCGGTGAATAAAGAGGAGATTGAAAGTAGGTGATTTTGCAGGTTGAAATGGGAATATGTTTGCCAAATAAGGTAAATGTTGCCGGGTTAATTTTAATCTCGCCGGTGGTTTGTGAAGGTTGGCCATGTTTATCATGAATGTTGAGTTTACCAGTCAGTGGTCCACTGAGGCCTGCCAGTGAAATGCTGTTATTTTGAGTTAGATCAATTTCCCATTTCAAGTCAAGGGGATAGTTGCTGCTTTTTTTCATATTAACAGGGGTGTCAATCAGAATGTCATCAGGTAATTCTGTGGTTGGAGTCAGTTGTGTAAACTCAATTTGGGAGTTATCTAATGACAGTTTCGCATGACAGTTGCCATAATCAGCGTTTAGATGACAAGATAGATGATGTGAGCCGTTTAGAGAGTGTTTTTTCTCTTGAAAATGAAAGCTGGGAAGGTCCAGTTCAAAGACAATTCCAGAAAAGTCATCATTCATTCTAAGAGAGGCATTGAGATCGCCCTGATTGGATTTAATCATTGCATTGATTAAATTACCATTTTGGGCAGATTTGATGTGCATTTTTTCAAATTCATAGTTGATGGGGATGAAGAAATTAGGAATGATGTTGGCTATAAATCCCTTTCCCCCCTCAAAATGCAAATCGGAATGAAGCTTCAGTGTGTTGGAGCTTGAGAAGAATAATGAACCACTCAGGTGGTATTCATCAATATGAAAATAGCTGGTCAGATCATGTAAAGAAAAAGTGGCATTGCCAGATGTGCTAATATCTGTAATGTCTAGATAGGATAGGGTTGGTGATAGGTGAGCCGCTAGGCATAAGCGATTATCAAAATAGCCTATACAAATGGGATGAATGTTCAAAGACAGTGAGCGCTGGTCCATGCTCATCAGGAGGTCTTTGCTAAGTTTCCAAGGCGCTTGTATGTTTTTAGAAAAGAGCCGAATGGATCCACTGGGCCCAAGTTCTCCTGTAAAAGGGAGTGTTTGCCTGTTGAGGATCAGATTACCTTTAAGATGATTAAGATGAGTTTGGAAATGGATGGTCCAAGGGACTGGAATTAGGTTATTTTGAATGCCGATATGGGTGCCTTCGATTTTAGTCAAGTGTTCTGTAAGGTTATTGTTGCTGTTGATGACCAAATGGTCTGCGCTTAAGAATTTACTGCGAAAATGCTGGCTTTGATGCAAGAAATAATAAGATGGATTTCCCCAAGGGCCGTAAATATGTAAAGATCCTGCTGCGTCCCCGGCAAAATTTGATGAAATTTGTTCCATGTTTTCAAAGTGGTATTGCAAGTTAATGTCACAATCATCAAGGCAGATGCCCGATAGATTCATTTCATTATCCTGTAATTTAATATGTGATGAGGCCAGGTGTTTCTCGGGTGAAAATTCATAGTCTGCGCTGATTAATGCTGTTTTATTTTGATCGTTGACTGATAGTTTATTAATGTGAATGGCGCCTGTTTCATTTTCCCAGTAGGCGGCTAGCTTTATGTTAATGCTCAGGTCATCACTGAGGTTTAATTCGTAATCGATGTCGGCACTAAAAGAATTATTTTTTCGGTCAAAGAAAAGGACAAAATGGCCGTCTTGTTCAGGTGGGGACTGGATGTGAAGTGTGTCAGTGCTGTTTTTGCTAACAAATTCAAGTTTTTGGTCATTAAAGCCAATGTGGGTTAATGTGCTCAGAGTTTCTGTGGTGGTACTTTCAATCGTCAGTGGCAGCCCCTTCCACTGTCCAGTTATGGCTATTTTCTTAGGCGAGAATGTTGAAGTGATTTGGCTGAAGCCGCTGATGGTGCCAATCGGATGTTCAATATTAAGTTGATCTATTTTGATCAGTGAAATCGGAATAAATGGCAGCTTGCTTTCATTTTGGAATCCAAATGATGGTTTGATAGTTAGTTTTTTTAAGCTAAGTTCATCGATGACTAAAAAGGGGAATACGGGCTGAGTTGAGATTTTTATTTTGACGGATTCAGCGGTGAAGAGCGGGGTGGTGATTTTTTCGGCGGTTATTCGGCCTGAGATTAAAGAGCCATGTATGGAGGTGGTATAAATATCAAAAAATGTTGAGCCGATTTTAGATGCAAGGCCCAAACCAAAATTGGTGCTTATGATCAGAAAAAATATCAATGGCAGTAAACTTAAACTTGCGGTGAAAATATAAGTGGTGATTCGTTTGATCATCAGTCTAATGTCCTTAGCCCAGGGATGAAGCGTATTTGAATCAATGTTCCGGTATTTTTAGCAGCTGCTTTACCGGCACTGATTTGTAATAGACCCATTGGTAGCGACATGTTGCCGCTTAGACCAAAGCTGTGGTAGCTTTTAATTGATTGATCAGTTTCATAGGTCAATGCACTGTCAATAAATGCGCCAATTGAATAGGTCTCATTCAGGTGATAGGCCAGTTCATGGCTGTAGAGAAATACGTGATTAAGCCAAGTTGGGGGTAAATTATCTGATCGGCCAATTGATTGGTTTTCATAGCCTCGTAAGGTGTAGGCTCCACCAATATGAATCAGAATATTGGTGGGTAGATTCTGGAATTGATTGCTAAATAGAGATTCCAGCGCAAGATCCTGATAGATTGTGAATTTAGAGTCAAGGTCTATGGCGCCACGAAGTCCTGCATGAAAGCGCAGAAAGTACTGTTTATCAGAGGCAGTGGTCACACCAAAAGAGGTGGTTGAGCGTATTCGGGTTCTGTCATAAGGAAGATAGTCCGATTGGCTTCGGATGTGGTGAGTGCTAATGCTGGGGTAAAGCAGGGTATTGGTGTTGGTTACGGGTGTGAGGATTTTTTCATGCTGAAGGTTAAGAGATACATCAAAGTTATCAAAAGGATAGCTGCGGTGATAATTAATCGAAGCTTGACTGCGCTCAAGCAGGCGGCCAGCAATTGATAATAAATGATCAGCGCTAATGAGCAATGACCAAAAGTCAGTGAGTGGATTGATGCCGGGTCGGGTATAATTCAGTTTTGTGGATAAGGGAAAGTTTGCGCTGTTACGATTTGGCATCATTAAGCTAAATTGGGTGGTTAATTGATCGGCTTCTTGTGATAGGCGATTGAGTGTGTTTTTATAGGTTAAATTGACGTTGCTGACTTCATTAAACCCAAGGCTAATTGACCAATTTGTTGCTTTGATCGGTGTGCCGGAAACATGAACTGTAGCGGTTTTATTGATGTCGTTGATTTCTGTTTTGACTTCCACTGTTTTGAACAGGCCAGAGCGAAGGAGGTTGTTGTTCAGGGTATCGACTTTTTCAGGTTGGAAGGCAGTGTCGGGGTGAAGGTCACCAAATCTTTCAATCAATGAGACACTATAAGGCAGTTGATGCACTTTAAATGATTTGAATAAATATTGTGATCCAAGTTTTACTTTAAGGTGAATGCTGGCTGTTTGAGAGCTTGTGTCAATATGTGCTGTGGTATCTAGGATTGAAGCATTCAGATAGCCATGCTCTTTGCATAATTTTAAAAAAATGGATTTGATTTTCTCATAGTGATCTAATGTGAAACGCTCTTTTTGGAATGGATTGGTAAGATGATTGACCTTTCTGATAAATTCGGGGTTATTGATGGCTTGTGGCAGAGTGAATCGAATTTGTGAAATTCGTATGGGTTGATTTAGCGAAATTTTGATCAGGTATTTATTATTTGGGTCGATTTTAATGGTTGAATTGTAGTAACCCTCTGGCTGTAATATAGATCGAACAATCTCGGTGATTTGTTTTTCGAATTGATTGTTGTCAAGTTGATTAAGAAACTGGGTTTGGTCAGTGATTTGATGAATGATTGATTGCGTTACTTTCTCATCTGCACCAACTACTGACCAAGTTGAGGCTAAAACCTGGTTGGTGAGGAAAAAAAGGGTCAATATTAATTTTGAATATTTCATGGCTTTTCCATGTGTTTATGTTATGCCAAATATAAAGAAAAAGAAATGTTATTCCATGAATTTTTTGATATAGTGGGCATTATGAATTTGTGCCAAAGTCAAAAACGTTTCTTGCAGCAACTGGGCTTTAACCAGTGGGTTGTTAAAAGCAACTTTCTTTTGATTCGAGTCTCGGGAAATGGTGCCCAGATGGTTTTAAGGTTTTGTGTTACAGCCAATCAAGATGTGCAGAAAATGCTTTTGCGCATTTGTCGGCTTGTGGGGCTTGATTGCATGGTGGTTGATCAGGCAGATGAGGTCATTGATTGTGCTTGTGATCCAAGGCAAATTTATGAGAAA
>Ga0169931_10003362_pt1 | contig 25360 bp, 18 predicted proteins | sample Kivu_15m_20L_FD_129675 | JGI IMG/M metagenome (GOLD analysis project Ga0169931, IMG submission 129675) | Freshwater microbial communities from Lake Kivu, Western Province, Rwanda to study Microbial Dark Matter (Phase II) - Kivu_15m_20L... | ecosystem: Environmental > Aquatic > Freshwater > Lake...
GAATGAGGGGAGGCCGCTATTGCCCCGCGCGCCAGTTCTCCACCGCCCTCGTTGCTGCTCTTCGCCCCTCCTCAATTAGGTCGGCAGCACGATAGAACTCAAGTGTTGTTCCCACGTTGCGCGGTATCTCAATCACAATATCAGGTCGATGCAGCTCAATGGCCCGTTGGCACAATCGGTCCTGCATCATATCGAAACTCTTGTTGAGAAGGCCGAAATAGCCCAACGTGGCCTCCGTCTTTTCGGTAGGCTGGCTACGCATGTTGAGCCATGAACGTACCGATGTGTACATGCGCGTGCGGTAGTCATCGGCCACCTTTTCCATTTCCTGCGAGGTGGTCGGTTCCTCCTCCGTCAGGGTCTTTAGCTCCGGATTATCGGGCGCATTGATGTTCACCACTACCAGCAATCGGCCATCGAGTGGAAGCAGCGGCTCAATAGGCAGTGGGTTGAGCACTCCTCCATCTATGAGCAGACGAGCACCCGATCTGACGGGAGTGAGCAGTGTTGGTATGGCCGAAGAGGCCCGCATCACATCGAACAGGTTGCCGCTATTGAGCCACACCTCCTCTTTCGAGATGGCATCTGTGGCCACAGCCGTGAATCGTGTACGGAAATCGGCAATCTCAGGGTTCTGTCCCATCATGCCGCGTTTGGCCTGCATCACTTTGTGGCCCTTGATCATTCCTTGGCCGCTGAAGGTGAAATCCATGAGGCGGAAGGTCTCGTACTGTGTGAGTGCTACCGCCCACTGTCTGAATGCGGCCAGATGTCCAGCGCAATAGATGCCGCCCACTGCCGCGCCCATGCTCGATCCTGCCACATGCGTTATTCGGAAACCCTCTTGTTCGAGCACCTCAATCACCCCGATATGGGCCATTCCACGCGCCCCACCGCTGCCCAGAGCAAGGGCCACTTCGGGTTTTTTATCAGCCACGTTCGTCACGGTCAAAGAAGTTGCGAATCCATGCAGTGGTGATACCTGCCCAGCCGCCCAATAGCCCACCGATCAGGCCAGTGAGAAGGACAAGGAGGAAAGGGAAGTCAGGTAATGAGAACAGCGCTGATACCCGGGTAGAGAGGGTGCGCCCGTTGGCTACGTCAAGCCAAAGCGCCATAACCATCCATGGCAGCGCCATGGAATAGAAACCAGCGATGAAGGGGTACCCACCCCGCCTGCCCATGAACCACTCCACGGCCGCTATGCAGGGCAGTCCGACCCACCACGGCCCGAAGTGTCCCACCACAGCCACCGCCACGGCTCCGATTGCTATACGGGCTATGATATTCATTTCGGAGTGATGCGAAAAGTGCGATTGCCATCGGCCTCGGCTGAAGCGGCATCGGGCCAGAGAGCGAGGCGGTAGTACTCTCCATTCACCCATTTCTCCATTCCGCCCAGATATTGCGGGTGACCGGGATTTCCGCTCTGTCCACCGGGATATACGCCATATGCCTCGGGTCCTGTGGCAGCGGGTTGCACGATCATGCGCCACGATGGGCCGTGATCAGGTGTCATTGCGTTTGGGGCATTCTTATGGCCGCCAACTACCAGCATAGGCGAGCTGAATGCATCGAGCCTAAGCAGATGTTGCACCCGAGTGCCTTTGTAAATGCCCCATTGCGGGCCATTTATCTTGTACTTCACAATATCACCGAACTTCATGCTTGCCCAGTAAAAAGCATCGTTAACAATATCGTTAGCAGTTTCTTTCTTATCTGCTGTGAAATGGTTGTCGAACCACGGGTGTGTCGCTTCGCGCAATAGCCTTATTGTAGTGGTGGAGGTAGGATAGACATAACGCTTGTCGCGAATATCCATCTTGGCTTTGCGCGTCTGCATCAGTTGGGTCCAGAAATCGCGGTAGTACGTGTCGGGCCTGTAGGCCAGGTTGTTCAGCTCGTCATACAACAGGTTGTGCAGTTCATCCCACCAAAGCTCAAAAACCGTGGCGCCTATGTCTGTGCTTCGATTGACCTTGTCCCATGCAAGGAGCTCGGTCAGCGCCATGTGTTCATATTCGGTTTGCAGCCTTTGTGTGTCGAGGAGCGCCAAAAGGGCTGGCAGTGCCTCCTCGGCAAGCATGTTGCGGTCGCTCAGCTGTAGGGCCATCATATCGGCCAATGTCACGCTCGTATCGGAGCGCAATGCCTCATTGATGGTGCGGTTGCGAAACTGCTCAAACACCCCGGTGAAGTAGTACGGGTACGTGGAATCAGCCGCGGTCTGGTTGGCTGAGCTCACAAAGCCACGCTCAGGGTCCACCATTGTAGGATTATGTTTGAAAGGGATACCCAACACGGGAGCGTCATCGGCCTCATCGATGTCAAAAAGGAAACGACCATGGCCTTTTTCGCGCAACGGATAAAAACCCTGTTGTCGGATAGCGATGTGGCCTTGTGCATCGGCATACACGAAGTTTTGTGGTGGGCAATTATACAGGTCGAGGGCCTCGTGATACTGCTTCAATCCACTCGCGCGATTGAGTAGATAGAAGGTGAGCATCTCGTTCGAGGGTCGATGCGCAGTCCATTGCATTGCCCATGAGTGTCCGGCAGTGTCCGTAGGGATGAAAACCGGCCCGAGGTGGGTATATGCAACGGTGTCAACCACATCTTTCCCACCACGCACCTTGATGGTCTCTATGCGCTTCTGCACTGGGACCCATTCATTTCCCTTTCTGTACGATGAACGTGTTGCATCGCTGAATTCGATTCGGTAATAGTCCTTTACATCGCGGCCGGCATTGGTCACGCCCCACGCTATGCTATCGTTGAACCCGATTATAATTCCCGGTGCACCTGGCAACGACACCCCGCGGCACTTGATTCCTGGTGCAGTGAGTTGCACTTCGTACCAGATACTGGGCAGCATGAGACGTAAGTGCGGGTCGTTACACAGAATAGGTCCACCATCGGCTGTTCTGCTGCCCGCCACTGCCCAGTTGTTGCTGCCTATATGTGGCGGCTCGTCATGCTGCGATGGCCACCATGTGCTATGCGCCATTCCTGTGGCCGAGGTCTGGGTTTTGGTGGTGTCGATGTTCATGCCCTCGGCAACCGGTTCTGGTCCATAACGCGGGTCGGGGTAGAGGTCGTTGAACAGGTGTTGCCCCATCAGTTTGAGTAGAGCTGAGTGCTCCCGGTCATTCTCGGTCCACGTCAGCATCTTGGCCATGTGCTTGAGCAGCAGCGCACTCTTGAGAGGTGTCCAAGGTTCGGGACGGTAGTCCAGGATCTTGTACTCAATAGGTAACTGAGCATCCGTAAGTGTGGCCATGTATGCGTTGATGCCAGCGGTGTAGGCCGAAATCACCTCTTGGCTCAAAGGATCTGATGCGAACGACTCCACAGACTTCTCAGCCGCGAATGCCATACCCGCCCTCCGTTGTTCTAGGTCATAGTCGATGCCTTTTGCACCCACCACCTCGCTCACACGTCCGGCTGCGGCCATGGTCTGGAACTCCATCTGCCAAAGCCTGTCGCGGGCAGTCAGGAATCCTTGCAGGAAATACAGGTCATGGATGTCTTTGGCGAAAATGTGAGGCACCCCGCGCGAATCAACACTGACATCTGCCTCGCCATTAAGGGGCAGATTAGCAGGCAGATCCGGCCAAGGATGTGCGGTGGGCACTGCGTTCTGCCAGAACCCAGTCTCGGGACAGAGGAAACGACCGATGGGAGGCACATCGCCCAGCCTGATATTGGCCGCACACAGAACTGCGAAAAGGGCCACCAATGATACAAACGGCCTGAATCGATGCCAAAGGCTCATGGCCGTGAAAGTACTACGTGGCACAATGATTGACTGTGGCGCGGGCCAATGTCAGATCATCCTCATTTGCCCGAAATACTGAAACTCTGGGCGGAGGCCCGCGTTCAACGCTCTGCTCTGTCGGTTTGGATAAAGTAGCGTTCTGACCAGAACTCATCAACAAGCGCCCATGACGTCAACTTTTACCCGCCTCATAATCATATTGTTGGCCGCAGTGCAAGTGTGCGGTTGGAATGTGGTGGAGGCACAGCCAGTGCCACCGGCCGACAGCAACATCCCATTCCTTGTCACCTTCGGGGCGCAGGGCCTTACCAAGTGGGGCGATGACGACAGGAGTCAGGTGTTTTTTTTGGTTGTGCCTGCCAACCAGAAAGATCCAGTCTACGTCCGAGTTTTCGACCCTGATATTGCTGGCGACCACGATGAGTTGGTGGGTGGTGCCGATACCAAAGTGAAATTCAGCATTTACGGAGGTGCCAAGTGTTTCACCGACCCTGCTGCCGCTGGCACCGACCCCAAAGGCAACTACAAGAGTGGGACACTCATAGACTCTAAGCTCTTTGATAGCGACCCGAAATACAACAACGGGTGGTACACTTTCGGGCCCATTGACCCCAAAGAAGGTGAGTGGGTACAGGAGTTCAGCGGCAACATTTTCAAGATTGTGGCCGAGGGCGTAGGTGGTGATGATGGAAACTTGTACCGCTACTTCTTCAGCAAGAACGCTACTGTCAACATCCCCATTGAAGGAGCCAATGCATTCAGCTACGAATGGACCTTCAGGATGCCCGATCAGCCAGGGGCGGTCTGTCACCTTTATCCCTATGTTAGTGAGGATGTCATATCGGTGCAACAGTTCAATTTTGACTGGGACAACGATGGCGTAATCAAGATTGTGAGCTACGAGAAGAAAGGCGAACACGTGACTACTGGCAATGAGGATGAATGGAAGGAGAGCACACATCCCATTCTGCCCAAAGAGCGCAACGGTTCACTCGATATTCAGTTTGTGCGCTCAAAGGTGGAAGCGAAGAAGAATAACAACATCTGCTTCTCCATCAAGAATCAATACGGGCAGTATATGAAATTCTATACCATCCCTATTGGTGGTGCACCTAAATTCAAATACGACAATAACCTGATAGATCGCTACCGCGAGGGCGAGCGCTATAACAATAGCAAGGTGTATCAGAAAAAGAACTGACTACCCTGACCTTGCCCTCGACCCACCGTGGAATGATGAGAAAGTTGCTGCTTATAAGCTTGGCGAGCCTCTGTGCCCATGTGGCGATTGGACAGGCCAATTATGAGTTTCGCACTTTCCGCGAGGGCGAGAAAGAGGCGCTGGGAAGCAACTATGTCAATGCCCTGCAACAGACCGCTCTGGGCTATCTTGTTGTGGCTACCAAAGGAGACTTGCAGCGATTCAACGGCAAGGCATTCGCATCTTATTTCGAAGACGATTCAATCAGCATTGGCAATGTTACTGCCCTGTGCAGCGGAGGTGGTCGCATATGGTATGGTGGATTCGGGGGACTATTGGGCTACATTGACGAAGAGCGCCATCATAACCTCGATACCCTTGTTCAGGGCAGTATTGAGGAACTGCTCAGCAACGAAGGCACCATCTGGGCTTTCACTAAGAACGGGGAGTATGTCCGTTTCAGTGAAGGTGATACTGTAAAGGGCCTTTTAGAGGGCGAGCGCTTGATTACCTGTGTGGTTCAGACAGGCCGAACGGAATTCATGGTGGGTACAAACGAGGGCCTTTTCCTTGCAAGATTCGATGCAAAAGGCGAATGCACCCTTTTCCGTCAGGTGAATGAACTTCCTTCTTCGAAGGTAACTGCCCTTACGTTCATGTTCGGTGGCAAGGAACTGTGGGTGGCCACTGAGGATCAAGGTGTGCACATGGTCTCTGGTGCCGGAGGAGCTCAGTTAACGGCCGTGCCGCTGCGACCTAACGGGCTAACAATGAATAATGTGCGGGCTATTTACCAGGGTCGAGCCGGTCGGATATGGATGGGCACAGAGGAGTTCGGTCTCATCAGACTTGAGCGGGTGGTCAATGGTGCTGGGGTCCGATACTTGCAACTTTCATTGGCCCAACAGATAGATAAGGATCTGCCAATCAACCGCATAATTGAAGACAACGAAGGCAATATCTGGGTAGGCCTTTTCGGGGGAGGGATAGTACAGATCATTGAGAAGGTGTTTTATCAGCCCTTCAGTCCTGATTGGGTGAAGCAGCATTCGATAAACCAACTGAGCCACGACCACACGGGCAAGATCTGGTTGGGCATAGACCATGGCCTTTTTGTGGCCGATATGAGCGTGATACCACCCACGTACAATTACCACTATGTTGATGGCAGCCCAGTGACCTCTATTGTGGAAGACCGACAGCACAACCTGTGGCTTGGCACGCCCGACCGCGGGTTGTATCTGAAACGCGCATCGGACAAGGACTACCGAAGGATAGCCTTAGGTTCCGATCAACTTGTGAATGCAGTGAACAGCCTTACGGTGTCAGCCAATGGTGTGTATGCATCGACCAAAGGAGGTCTGTTTGAACTCGATGCCAGCGGCAAGGTGCTACTGCGCCTCACCACCATGGAGGGACTGCCCCACAACAACATAAGCCACTGTTATCTGGACATGAAGGGGCGGCTTTGGCTGGCCAATGGGTCGAACCGCATCTCGTATTACCACAACGGGAAGGTGAATTTTGTGGAGCAGGGGGCCGACCAACGAATTGTCGATGCATCGTATGTGCTTGAGGACCGCTCTGGCCGCATCTGGGTGAGCACCCTTGGGTCGGGAATCTATGTGTTGGAGGAGGGCAATGCCACTAACATTTCAACTTCGCAAGGTCTGCCCTCGAACTACTGCTATCAGTTGCTCATTGATGACGATGGCGATGTATGGGCCAGCCACCAGAACATGATAACTCAGATAGGCCACAACCTGACTGTGAAGCGCTCGGTGGCCAGTAAGGATGTGGCACCTGTGGAGAACACCAACATCACATCTCTTTACAAGGATCTAGAGGGCAATATCTGGATAACATCTACCCACGGCATCGTCAAGTACAATCCTAAAGTGGACCGCTCAAGTAAGAGCCGACCCAAAGTGAGCATAAGCGCCATGCGCCTTTTCAACAACCATGTTGAGATGCTGCCAGGCATGGAACTTCCGTATAACCGTTACAATATTCAGTTTGATCTGACTGGCATATCGCTCCGCGAGCCTGACAAAGTGCGTTTCAAATATCTCTTGGAGGGTTTCAGTAGCCAATGGTCTGAGGTGATAACGGAGAGCACTATCCAGTTCCCGAGACTTGAAGATGGAGTGTACACCCTCAAGGTCTTGGCGGCTAAAGAAGACGGGGAATGGACTGAAGAACCCGTCACGTACACGTTCACTATCAAACGGCCTTTCTGGCGAACCGCATTGTTCTATTTCCTTATGATTATCGGACTGAGCGGTGCGGTGATAGCATTGGTGCGCTACCGCACGATGAAACTGATGCGCGATAAGGCTGAACTGGAGCAAATTGTCAGCGAGCGTACCAGTGAGATACAGCAGCAGAAAGCAGAGATTGAGGAGAACCGCGATGAGATAGCGCGTTATGCCAAGGACATCACCGACAGTATCAAGTACGCTAAACGGTTACAGAAGGCAATTTTCCCCACCAATCTCGACATCAAACGGATACTGCCGGAGTCGTTCATTTTTTTCAGATCCAAAGGCATAGTAAGTGGAGATTTCTACTACGTAGATGAAGTCGGTAGTAAAGCCATTTTCAGCGCGGTCGATTGCACCGGCCATGGTGTGCCTGGAGGGTTCATGAGCATTGTGGCCAATAATCTGCTGAATCAGGCTGTGCGGGCTGCTGGCCTCACCGCACCCAACAAGATACTGGACTACGTCAACAAAGGGGTGAGCGACACCCTGCATCAGACCTACGAGGAATCGTCAGTGAAAGACGGCATGGACATTGCGCTTTGCATTTGGGATAAGGCTAAGGGTACAATGGAGTTTGCGGGGGCCTTTAATCCGCTTTACTATTTCTCTGAGGGCCGCCTTACAGTGATAAGAGGCGACCGAATGCCCGTGGGTACTTTTGTGGGTGAGGAGGTTAAACACTTCACGGCCCATAAGGTGGTGCTGAAACCGGGCGACATGTTCTACGTCTTCTCAGATGGTTTTGCAGATCAGTTCGGTGGTACCGATGGGAAGAAATTCAAGATGAGACGATTCCGCGACCTGCTTGAGCGAGTGCACTCTCTGCCACTCGATGAACAATATGAGGCCATTTTCTCCGAACTTCGCCAATGGCAAGGCGACCACGAACAGGTGGACGACATAGTGATCCTTGGAGTACGCATACCCGATAAAGCCTGACCGCCCGAAAAGACCGACCAAGATGACCAGCATCAGCAAAATGACCACACTTGCACGCCCAATTGTACTACTGACCGCCCTTTGCCTGAGCCTGAGTGCCGGTGCACAGAGCGCGGCAGAGTATTTCAACAGTGCCATAAAGAAGGCGCAGGGCGGAGACATGCCCGGAGCCGTTGCCGACTTTGACAAGAGCCTGTCAATGGACCCGAAGAATGACAAGGCCTTTTACTGGCGTGGCATAGCCAAGGCATCGTTGGGCCAATTGGAGGATGCGATAGCCGATTTCGGTAAGGCCACCACCATAAACCAGAGCCATGGCGATGCGTTTCTGCGCAGGGGTCAGCTGTACAACAACCTGGGCAAGCCCGATTTTGCGCTGGAGAGCCTTGACCCTGCGGTGCGGCTGCTGCCCGACAACATTGAGGCATACTACTACCGTGGCGTGGTACTCGACAATCTGGGGCAGAACAGCAAGGCCATTACAGATTTCGATAAGGTGCTGAGCATGGACCCTACCCGCCTCGATGCGCTTGTGGCCCGTGGTGTGGCTTACCGAAAATTGAGTAACAACGACAAGGCCATTGAGGATTTCGGTGCGGCCATTCGTATGAACAAGCTTCACGCCCCTGCGCTGCTCAACCGCGGCATAACCTACCGCGCAAAAGAGGAACATGAGTTGGCCATAGCTGACTATACACAGGCCATAGTTGCTGACCCGAATATGGCTGATGCGTACTACAACCGCGGTATCGCCTATTCAAAGATGGATGACCATCAAAAGGCGATCACCGACTTCAGTAAGGCCATCACCATAGACCCGAACGATGCCGATTCCTATATGAACCGTGGCATTGAGAAGGTGCTGATGGGCAAAAAAGACGATGGCTGTGCCGACATCAATAAGGCCGCTGCATTGGGATTGCGCGAGGCAGTTGATGCAAGAATCAAGTTCTGCGGGAACTGATCCCTGCCTCCTTCTATCGGCCCAAAAGGGGATTCCTTTCTTGTTTCAGCTAATGAATCAGTGCAGCACTATGCGCTGCGCAGTGCTGTTGCCCAAACGGATCAAGTACATACCGGGCGCTGTACCGGCCACATCCCAGCGGCCCATGGAGTCGGTTCGGCCTGTGGCGATAGCTCTGCCAGAAAGATCGGTGAGGCTGATTTCAGATTCTGACACGCGTGTCCATACCACATGGTTCTGGGCATCGTACCATGCTGAGGCCGTTTCGGGCTCCTGAATCCCGACCGAACCGAGAATATCGAATTTCCAATAGCCGACCGGGGCAACAATGGGGCGCACCTGCTGCTTTCCAGTAGTGGCCTGTGCGTAGATATGATAGAATACCTCCTCGCCAGCGTCCTGGTAGGGGATGTAACCCGTCCAGATGTCGTTAGTGGCATCGGTTAGTGTCATGGGTACACTGCTGTAGCCAGCGGTGGTGTCGGTGGTCCAACGCACCTCGGCTGTGCCTATGCCATCGCGGTGCTGGACAATGGCGCTCACCTCATAGTCTTGCTGTATGTAAGGTGTGTCCTCAAGCGGTTGGTGCACGATTCGAAGTGGGTCCGTGGCACCTATGGCCTTGGTGATGCAGTGTATGGCGCCAGAAGCGGTGATCACCTCGTTGCAGTCGAGACCGACAATTCGGTAGCCTGGCAGGGCCTCCTTCCAGATGCGCATGGCGGTGGTGTCGTACTGTGCGTAGTAGTTGGGCACCAGCACCGTTCCGTTTACGAATACCGCGTTTGTGTAGGTGAGATAGTCGCCATTGCCGCTAGGCCATTGGTTGCCATCGGGCGGCATGGGTATGCGCACCACCTTGTAAGGCGTCCCGAACGATGAGTTGAAGTTGTTCAACACGTAGTTGAGGTTGGTTTCAATCTGAGGCCCATCGGAAACGCCAGGAGGATACTGGCCTACCAGCAAGGTCTCCTCATCCAGAAGCTTCATGTGCATGTCGATGTGGTGGATACCATCGTAGGGCAGAACCTCCATCTTGATGTAGCGGTCGAGACCCATGAAATCGGACATTATCTGATCGATCTGCGCTTCGGTCTTGCTGGTCACCCCATATGGATTGCCCGGTGCGTTCTCCTCCAATATCAGTTCAGAAGCGAAAGCCGTACCCATGCCATCAGTCATGAAGTTGCCGCCCGTATTGACCAGATCGGTAGGGGCTTCGGTGGTCTCATACAGAGGCACCCCGATCAGGTCGGCCAAGGCCTGGGGCACCACATCATCGAGGGGACGCGGACGGTTGTATATCCAGTCGATGAATACCTGATCGCCCACGTTCTCGAAATAGGCGGGCCACTGGCCGTAGTCGCGGAACCAGATGCTGTTAGACGGCTCGTTGACGAAAACTACATTCTGCGTGTTGACCCCGCCTGCACTCAGATAACTGGTCACGGAACTCTGCGACTGGGTGACGATGTAAACAGTGGTTTCCTGCTTGGCGTAGCGCACAATCTCTCGCAGCAGCGACCGGCTAAAGGTGCCCTCCCAGCGGATGCAGAGTCCGGCAATCTCCTCCCATTGTGCCATAGTTCGAACAGGCTGGGCGGGCGGTGTGGTTATTCCACGGGTGGCTGGCCGTACCAACGGCAACATGCGCTGCTCGTCCTCAGTCATGTGGTGTGGCAGGTACTGTGCCTGAGCGGTGTGCAGACCTAATAGAAGGGCGGCCCCAAGGGCGATGGATGACAAATGTCTCATTGCGAAATGTATAGCTCTGATGAGTGCCCCGAAGTACGCAAAAGAACGGGCACGAGCACACGGCTACTTTCGCGGCATGTTGCTGCCCAGCGCCTATTTCGGGTCTGTGTCGTGGATGTCGCACCACTTAGCAGGTCACCCAATGGTGGCAAACGGTCGGTTCGTAAGACAGACCATACGTTGTCGTTGCCTGATCCTGGGCCCAAACGGTGTGCAACAGCTGGGGGTGCCAGTGCGAAAGCATGGCAACCTAGCACAGATGGAGGATATACTCATAGATGACAGCCAACCTTGGCGTGCGAGGCATTGGCGGGCCTTGACATCGGCTTACCGGAACTCGCCCTATTTCGAATATTTTGAGGATGAGATCCGCGGGGTGATAATGCCGCCTGAACCCCAGCTTCACCTTGCCGAGTTCAATGCACAGAGTCTTGCCGCTACGTTGCGTCTGATGGCCACGAGACCCAAGACCGAGAAGACCTCGGCCCATGCACACATCAACCCATGGGACAGGCACGACCGCCCATTTGCCGACCGACTTGCCCAACAGCCGTACCGACAAGTCTGGTCGGACCGATACCCTTTTGAACCGGACCTGAGCATACTCGACCTGCTGTTCTGTACCGGGCGAGGGTATGCCGAGCACCTGTTGAAGGTGGAGGGTTAGCGTGAACCCACCTTATCCCTCGCTGATGAAAATGGTCATTTCGCACTGGGCGCAGGGGCCTTGGGCATCGGTGGCATTTGCGCGTACCACGAGGAATCGGCCCATATCGTTTATCACGCTGACGGTCGTGTGCAAAGTGGCACCCAACGCTGGACGTCTAACAAGTACAAAATCCTTTACCGCACCGATGAAACCTACTGGAGGGCGCACCTCGGTGCCATCGGTCGGGGCATTGATCAGTGCCATGACACCCGAACGCAAGGCGGCCGTCTGGGCCATGTTCTCAATGAGGCCGGCCTCAAGCAGGGCACCATCCTCTACAAGAAGATCATCAGGACGGATGGTGAAATGCGATGTGACATCGGCCCCGTCTATCGCACGGACTCCATCGACCATTAGAATGGGCGGCCTCTGCGGCACGAGGCGCTCGGGGGGTAATGCGAGAATCTCTGTAAGGGTCATAGCTCAGCACACGGTGAGCAGTGCGTAAGCGTACAGGAAACGGGCACTTTCTGGCACCATGAGCAGAATCTGCTGACCCTTGCGCAATCGGCCCGATCGCACCAGCGAGTCAACCATAATGAAGATGGATGCCGAACCTACATTGCCCACCTCAGTAAGGTTGGTGAACCACTTGTCGTATGGGATCTCCATTCCCCGGCTCTTGAGCTCGTTGTACACCTGATCCTTGAAAAAACTGGAAGACAGGTGAGGCAGGAACCAATCAACAGTGGCGATGTCCAAACCCCTGCGTCCGCATATTTCTTGAAGATAACGGCCGCCAATCGGCACAATGTTCTTGCCGAGCAGTTTCACATCCTGTTTCATGGCGAACACTGAACGCGAGAGCCACTCATCGGTAGTGAATGATTTCCAAGAGCGGAACGTGCCATCGGGTTCCTTATCGGCCGATGAGTACATGCAGGCTGCGAACTCGTTGGCGTAGGATCGAGTCTCGACCCACTCTATGCGCAGGTTGGTGCGACCTTGGCGCGGTTGCGATTCCATAAGAGCCGCACCGGCTCCATCGCTCAGCATCCACCGGAGAAAATCCTTTTCGAAACCGATTATCGGGTTTGACTCAAGTTCCGTTGCGCGCTCTGATTCGGCTTCGAAATTGCGGGCCAGCATCATGGGGCTCACAAGCTCGCTGCCTGTGGCCACGGCATTGGCGCTCTGGCCGCTCAAGATGCTCATGAAGCCGTACTTCAGGGCGTGCATGCCGGAGCAGCAAGCACCAGATGGTGAGACCACATCGGCTGTGTGCGGAAGCAGTCCGTGCACCATGGCAGCATGGCTGGGCAGGTTCTGGTCGGGGGCCGAAGTGCCACAGGCCAGCACCTGCACATCGTTCAGAATGAACCCATCGCCCTGAAGTGCGGTTAGGGCTTCAGCGACCATCTCGGCATTGGAGTGTGTGATGTCGCCATTGCGGTTAAGCGCATAGTGGCGGCTGCGGATGCCGTTGTTGCGCAGTACGATAGCCTTTCCGCGCGATTGGCGGCCGTTGACCATTCCCAACAGTCCTTCCATCTCATCGTTCGAGACCGGGGAGTTGGGTAGAAATGATGACGTACGGGTAATGTAAACCTGCAATTCCGAATGCCTTTTCTAGTTGTTCAATGCCTGCACTTAAACGGGGGTCGGAGCAGACCGCGCAAATATAGACGGACCCACAGACCGAGGGGGTAACATCCGTCAATCGCACATGTTCTTGGGTACGTTACAGAACATCCGGACATTCTCATTGTTAGGCGCACCTGAACGAGGAGCTAGTTGACCGTGGTCAGTGGAAAAGGCGCGGGCAGCCGACTACTTTCGCAGCACGAACCCTTGTACCGATAAACGGAGGATCCAACCCAAATTCTCAGAGATGAACGACAATGCTTTGAAACAGTACGATGTGGTGATAATGGGCGGTGGCCTGGCCGGCCTGACGTTGTCACTTCAGCTCAAGCAGGCACGGCCCGAGACCAGTATCCTTGTGCTCGAGCGCAGGCCGGGCGCAGCCCCCGATGCTGCCCATAAGGTTGGCGAGAGCACCGTGGAACTTGCCACGCATTACATGCGAGAAGTGCTCGGTCTGAAGAAGTACATGGAGGCCCGCCAGTTGCCAAAGCATGGCCTGAGGTTCTTCTTCTCGCCCAAGCACAAGGATGATATCACCAAGCGCGTTGAGCTTGGGCCAAAGAAACTGTTACCGGTTCCCAGTCACCAGATAGACCGTGGCTCGTTCGAGAACGACCTCACGATCATGAGCCTCGGACGTGGAAATGAGGTTGTTGATGGCGCCACTGTCAAGGAAATGCAAAGCATGGACGGCCTTCACCACGTGACCTACGAGAAAGACGGCATGCGCCAGACCGTTGCAGGCCGTTGGGCCATCGATGCCACTGGCCGCAGCAGTTTCTTGAAGCGGAAATTCCAATTTGCTGAAAAAGTGGAGCATGCGGTGTGCTCCGCTTGGTTCCGCATGGATTACAAGATTGATATTGATAGCTGGAGCGATGATCCTGAATGGCATAGCCACGTGAAGCCGGGTCTTCGTTTCTTGAGCACCGTGCACCTTATGGACGCGGGGTATTGGGTTTGGATCATTCCGTTGTATGGCGACCGCACCAGCGTAGGCATCGTGGCCGACCCGGCCATTCATCCTTTTGAGAGCTACAATAAACTTGACAAGGCGTTGGATTGGATCCGCAAGAACGAACCTCAGTTCGCGAAGGATCTGGACCAGAACCTCGACAAGGTGCTCGATTTCATGGTGCTGAAGCACTTCGCGCACGGCAGTGGCCGTTTTTACAGCGAAGACCGTTGGGCCGTGGCAGGCGAGAGCGGGCCGTTCCTCGATCCGTTTTACAGCCCAGGCTCGGATTTCATCAGCATGAACAATACGTGGATCACCGATCTGGTGATGCGCGATCTGGGTGGCGAGGACATCGGCCTTCGCTCCCGTTACTACAGCGAGGTTCACAAAGCCATCTTCCTGAACTGGCTACCCATTTACGAGAACCGGTATGCCCAGTGGGGCCGCACTCAGACCATGATCGCCAAGATCTTCTGGGATTGGGGTGCGTATTGGAGCGTGAACACCTTGCTGTTCGTCAACAACGGTTTGACCAACATCCAACTGCTCAAGAAGATATCGTTCGGTCCAACGGCCCTTCTTGCCCGCTATGGCGAGCTTAGCCTGCAGATGCAGAACCTTTTCACCGACTTCGCCCCACATGACAATGGCGACCTCGTGAATCGCTACACCGATCCGTTTGACTTGGCGTTCCTCAGGGATTTTCAAGAAGGAATCGTGGAGAAGCAGATTGATTACGAGACGCTTCACGCTACCATCATCCGCAATATCGGCATACTCGAGAGGATGGCCGCTGAGTGCTTCCGCCTTATGAGCAACCACGTGTACGGTACACCCATGGACATGGAAGTGGACCCCTACACCATGAGCCTGCATGGCGACCGCAACCTGAACAGCGCCAACAGTGTGATGATAGGTCGCGATGCCTTCATGGCCGAGGAGATGATGCACATGTGGCTTTATCCGGTGCGCAAAGAGGAAGGGGTGATGGCGTGATGCACTCTGTAGAAGAGCGTATTGCGAGAGTTGTGGGCGTTTTCCAATATGGCCGCGCCCAGGACGAACTCTTTAAGGATTCCGTTGAATTGGAAAGGGCGTTGGTCAACACCGATGCCCTTTTCATTTCTGTTTCGTTCGAAGGTGCTGCTGCCGGCCTCGCCTATCGCCAATTGCAGGCTGGCGCAACAAGGATTGATGTGCCCGATTGGCCGGCCCATGCAGCGCAGGTTCATATCGGTATCGGTTGGGCCTTAGCCGAACTCAGTCTGAGGCCCGATGCGTACCTGAGTCAGTTCACTGGGGTGATGCAGGGCCGTGTATTAGATGGATTCGGCTATTACAGCGGGCTTTTCAGGCGTAGGAGGTGTATTCAGGCCATGGATATTCCTGAGGGAATACCAGCCCAGCTGCTCACCGCCTTCGATCAGGGTCTTGGCCGGGCCATGTGGTACATCAGCAAAGGTGAGATTGAACCGCTCATGAACATGGTCGGTCCATTCCCCAAGGAAAGAAAAGCAGGCATCTGGCGTGGGATTGGGGTGGCTGCCACGTACGTGGGTGGCCTCGATGATGTCGGTTTCGAACGGCTTGATCTGATGGCCCGATCCAGTTCCCCTGACTTCGTGGTAGGTGTGCTACTCTCTGCTGCCGGAAGAATCACGGCCGGCACAGACACAGGAGAAGTGCTAGGACATCTTACCTCATTGGGTCGTACCACGGACGATGTCCGAATGACAATCGCGGTTCTTTCAGACTCGGCAGACTATGCCGCAGCCCTGAAAGCCATCGGGAAACTTGCCTCAGCCCACCGCCCGTAACCAGCGGGCCATGAGCATGGCCGCGATGCTGGCAGCAATGGCCATGTATCCTACGTGTGCATAGCCGACCAGTTGGCCGGTGGTAGCGGTGGTCACCATCAGTCCGGCCACGTAGCTGCCTGCGCCTGAGGCCAGTTGCTGCACCGCGGTGTTAATACCCATGAAATTACCGCGTTTCTGAGGCAGCACCACTGCCGATACCATGGTCATGGCAGGCACTATGCGCCCTGTTACGAACACGAAGAACAGCCCTACGGCACCCAAGGACACGACCAATCCAACAGGCCCCATGTTCGTCATGAGCCAAAGCGGCATGAGCGATAATCCAGCAAGGACCGTGAAAACGCGCAACCTACCGAAACGGTCGGCCAAGCGCCCTACCAGCGGATTACTTATGAAAGTGAGTGCTCCGCCCACTAGGTAGATCAACGGCAATTGCGACTCGCTCAGCCCCACATTCTTCACCATATATGGAGCAATGAACGGGATAACACAGAACTGCCCTACCATGAGCAGCACGATGAACACGTGTGCCCGCAGTTGGTCAGGGTCGGCAAGCTCGCGCAACGATGCGAACACGCTCATCTGGTCGGCCTTGCGCTGCATGTGTTCGGTCATGATCGGGATGAAACGGAGGGCAGCTGCGGCAAGCAGCACGCCCACAACCACAATGAAAAGGAATGGGGCGTGCCAGCCCAAGCGGTCCGCGAGGAACAGCCCGAACGGAACCCCAGCCACCGATGCCAGTGAGAAGGCACTCATCATCTTGCCCATGGCCGCGGCTCTGCGCTGTAGCGGGATGGCATCGCCAATTATGGCGAGCACCTGTGCACCGAGCAATCCACCGAATGCACCTGCCAGTAAACGAGCTGCCAGCAACATGGCGTAGCTCTCGGCCAGAACACACATCATGGTGCCCAAAAGGAACCCAGCATACAGCAACACCAATGCCTGCCTGCGCTCAAAGCGGTCGAGGACAAATGAGAAAGCCAGTCCGCAGATACCCGCACTGAATGTGTAGGCCGAAACCAGCAGCCCGAACTCGGAGGGAGACACTCCCCACAGCCGCATGAGCTGAGGCCCAAGGGGCATCATGATCATGAAGTCCAATATGTGGGTGAACTTGATGGCCGCCAATAGCGCCACCAGCCTGTTCTCTTGCATCGGGCCGCGAAGGTACGCCCCGCGGGTAAGGCTTATTTTGCGATATTCGCAGCCCTTATCGGGGTGTAGCGCAGCTAGGTAGCGCGCTTCGTTCGGGACGAAGAGGTCGTGGGTTCGAATCCCGCCACCCCGACTGGCCTCAACCGCCAGTTGTCAAATCGTGATCGGTTCTTTCAATTCTGGCCCCGTAGTTCAATGGATAGAATAGAAGTTTCCTAAACTTTTGATACAGGTTCGATTCCTGTCGGGGCTACTTGATTTTCTCTATTGCCTGAAGCGCGAGATCACAATCGGTCAGAGCGGTACTTCTATCCTCAACTTATTGCGCCCTTTGAGATTAGACCATATTTGGTTGACTCAAGAGCTTTGATTTCCAATCACTTAAGACATCAAGAGGCGCGTCATTCCTTAGACCCCCGCCTTCTACTTTTGACCCCATGGGCGGCAACAGCTTCGGCAAGGCATTGTGCATCACCACATTTGGCGAGAGCCACGCCCCGGCCATGGGGGTGGTGATAGATGGTCTACCAGCGGGCATGGCCGTTGATATGGACCTGCTCAACAGCATGTTGGCCCGCAGGCGGCCGGGGCAGTCGCACCTCTCCACAGCCCGCACTGAGACCGATGCACCGCAGATCCTGAGCGGGGTATATGATGGCCGCACCTTGGGCAGTCCTATAGCTGTTCTGTTGGCCAATACCGACCAGCGAAGTGCCGACTACGATTCGTTACAGAGCGTGCTGCGTCCATCGCATGCCGACCATACCTATATGGCCAAGTATGGGGTGCGCGACCCACGTGGCGGTGGACGGGCATCGGCCCGAGAAACAGCCTGTCGGGTGGCTGCTGGTGCTTTTGCTTTGATGCTCCTGCGCAATGAAGGAGTTTCAGTGAATGCTTATGTGAGCAGCGTGGGTGCTGTAAGCATGAAAGAGGAGCCCTTGTCAGTTGATACCAAGGCGGTAGAGGCTACCCCGGTGCGCTGCCCTGATGCTGAAGCCGCTGCCCTGATGATGGCCCTCATTGAAGAGGTGAAAGCCGCTGGCGACTCGGTGGGTGGCACCATCCGTTGTGTGATCAGCGGTTGTCCGGCCGGACTGGGCGAGCCGGTGTTCGACCGTTTGGAGGCCGACTTGGCCAAAGCCATGCTGAGCATCAACGCCACCAAAGGATTTGAGATAGGCAGCGGCTTTGCGGGCACCACTATGCGCGGTTCGGCCCACAACGACCCATTTGCAACAGAAGAAGGGCGCATCATCACCACAACGAACAACTCTGGTGGGGTACAGGGCGGCATCAGCAACGGCATGGACATCAGGTTCCGTGTGGCGTTCAAACCTGTGGCCACCATAGCCGTGCCTCAGCGGACAGTGGATGTTTCGGGGCAGCCACAGGTGCTGACCGCTAAAGGCCGCCACGACCCATGTGTGGTGCCGCGTGCTGTACCCATTGTGGAGGCCATGGCGGCTCTCGTGGTTGCCGACCATTTGCTGCGGCAGCGCATGCAGGGGCGGTGAGCATTCATCATCACCCGAAAAAAAGCGACATATAGCCCCTTGGGGCCGAACTTTGTGCCATGTTACCGTTGCTGGTGCGTAGGCCCGACCGGCCCGTGATCATTGCGGGCCCGTGCAGTGCAGAGTCTGAGGCGCAGGTGTACGAATCGGCCCGGCAGTTGGCTCCTTTGGGCATTGACATGATGCGGGCCGGGGTTTGGAAACCACGGACACGGCCGGGCAGTTTTGAGGGCCGCGGGGCCGAGGCATTGAAGTGGCTTGTTGAGTCTACAAGGCCGTTGGGCATCCCCGTATGTGTGGAAGTGGCCGGTACCGAGCACGTTGAACTTGCACTGAAAGCGGGAATCACGGCTGTTTGGATCGGTGCCCGCACAACTGTGAACCCTTTCATGGTGCAGGAGATAGCCGAGGCACTGCAAGGTACAGGCACACCTGTACTGGTAAAGAATCCTGTGAACCCCGATGTGGATCTTTGGATAGGCGCACTGGAGCGGCTGCAGAAAGTGGGCCTGACGCAACTGGCCGCTGTACACCGCGGATTCTCGACCTACCGCGGCACGCCTTACCGCAACAGCCCCAACTGGGCGGTGCCCATTGAACTTAGGCGCAGAATGCCTGACCTGCCCATTTATTGCGACCCGAGCCACATCTGCGGCAGCCGAATATTGCTTGCCGAGGTGTCGCAAAGGGCCATTGACCTTGACCTGGACGGGCTGATGGTGGAGGTGCATCCCGACCCAGACCACGCCTTGAGCGATGCCAAGCAGCAGATAACGCCCCAGCGATTGGGCGCACTGCTGGCTGGCCTTATATGGCGCAGACCCACTGCCACCGACCTCGATGTGGCCCATAGCTTGGAGGAACTGCGCGCCACCATTGACCGCATAGACCACGAACTGATTGACCGCCTGGCCGAGCGCATGGAAGTGGTGCGCGGCATAGGTGGGTTCAAAAAGGAACACAGCATAACCATACTGCAGCACGAGCGCTGGAACGAGATTTTGAACGACCGCGCGGCCTACGCTAGCGGCAAAGCATTGACTCACAAGTTCTTGCGCGATTTACTCGATGCCATTCATGCCGAAAGCATACACCAACAGACGTTGATTATGGACGGCCGTACCCTTGACGAGCAGCAGCGATGAGCGACCATGTGCTTTTCGGGGTCGATGGTTGGGGTGAACTGGCAACCATGGCCGATGCTGCCGACCCCAAAGAGTGGCACATCCTCACCGATTCGGTGGTGGAAGCCCTCTGCCTGCCGGTGCTACTTGAAAAAGTCCCGAGGCTGAGATCTGTTGAACGCACCGCGATCCAATCGGGTGAAGGAAATAAAACGCTGATCACCGCTGAGCATGTGATGGCCCGCCTCCTTCAGCAAGGAATGTCGCGGCAAGGAACGTTGGTTTGTCTGGGCGGTGGCATGATCACGGATCTGGGCGGATTCATCGCATCGGTGTACAAGCGCGGGGTGAGACATATCAACATCCCCACCACGCTGATGGCCCAGACCGATGCAGCCCTTGGCGGCAAAACGGCTATCAACATCGGTCAGGTGAAGAATTCAGTTGGAACATTCCATTGGCCCAAGTTGACGGTGATAGACCGCATCTTCTTGCACACATTGCCCGATTCTGAAGTGTCTAGCGGCATGGCCGAGGTGATCAAGCACGCCATTATTGCCGATGCCGGCCTTTTCAGCCTGCTGGAGAAATGCGGACGAGCGATGCCCGATGAGGCCATTCTGAGCGCATCGGCCCGGGTGAAAATGCGCATAGTAGCAGCTGACCCCATGGAGAGCGGCCTGCGGAAGGCCCTCAACTTCGGCCACACGGTGGGTCATGCCATTGAGGGCTTTTGTTCTTTGTCGGCTGATGGGAGATTATCCCATGGCGCGGCTGTGGCGGCTGGAATGCGCGTGGAATCTGCTCTGGCGCTGGCTCAGGGACTCATCACCCGAAATGACCTGAATAGGATCTTGTCGCTGATAGATGTTTGGAGTGATGATGAGCCGAAACTCTCGGTTGCCGATGTGCCGCACCTGCTGGCACTGATGGCCAACGATAAGAAGAACATTGGTAGCCGTATCAATTTCTCGTTGCCCGATGGGATAGGCAGCGTGCTGACCGACCGGTGGGCAACCCCAGATGAGGTGAGGATTGCGCTGTCCACGCTCATGAAGCCATGAAAGGCCCCATTCACATTGCTCCGCCCGATGGGCCGCTGCGGGGAACATTCAGGGGTCCTCGTTCCAAGAGCATTGCCAACCGCCTCATGATGTTGAAGGCCTTTGCGGGTGAGGCAATTGAGGTGCCATTGACCCACGACCCGGCCGACATACGTACGTTATATCAAGCCTTGACTTCAGATGCCGAAACGGTGGATGTCGGAATGGCGGGCACGGCTTTCCGTTTCATGCTGCCTTATCTGGCCATGCAAGCTGGGCGCAGTTCAGTACTGACTGGCGCCCCGCGCATGTTGCAACGGCCGGTGGGTCCGCTGGTAGATGCATTGCGCAGCCTCGGTGCCGACATCACCTATCTCGGTGAGGAGGGTTATCCACCCTTGCAGGTGCGGGGTGTTGTGCTTCCGGGCGGTTCAGCGGAGGTGGATGGAAGTATCAGCAGTCAGTTCGCATCGGCACTTCTGCTCGCGGCCCCTTTCATGCAAAGCGGACTTTCGCTCACCCTCGCAGGTAACTTAGTCAGCGAGCCATACATCGAAATGACCGTGGCCCTTCTGAGGCAGTGTGGCGCTGAGGTGAGCCGAACCGGTGCCGTTATTACAGTTCAGCCATCAGCCGTCATGGTTCCACACGGGGCTGATGAACAAGACTACAGCTCGGCCTCATATGCCTTTCTCTTGGCAGCCTTGCGCCCTGGCAGTCGCATTGTTGTTCCTGGACTGAGACCGGATAGCCTTCAAGGCGATGCTGTGGTCTGCCAGTTGTTTAAGGCGCTTGGGGTCAGTACCCGATTCGATGCTGATGGAGCGGTGATCGAGCAAATTGGCGCCATTGCTCCAGACCTCCGATTCGACCTGACCGATTGCCCCGATCTGGCCCCCGCGCTATTGGCCGCCTGTGCCGGACTGGGCGCAGAGGCCACTTTCACGGGTGTGCTACACCTGGCGCATAAAGAAAGCGACCGCATGATGGCCATGGCCACTGAATTTGGCAAGATGGGCGTTTCGTTGACTGAGAGTAACGGCACGTGGCGCATCAGTGGGCGAGTCCGGCCTACGGATGAGCAGCTATGCACCTACAATGACCACCGCTTGGCCATGAGCCTTGCCCCGCTATGCCTCAGCACAGGTTCAGTTATCCGACTTGATGCGGCCGATGTGGTCACGAAGTCCTTCCCGATGTTTTGGGAAGAGATGATAGGGATGGGGTTTGATCTGAAGGATTGAACAGAATCACTTCCCCTCCTTGAAACCCTTCAATCCGGCATCGAGCCAGTCGATGTACTTCTGGATGTCCGGGTCGTAGGCAGCCGATGGACCTATCTGCTTCTCGTTGTGATCTAAAACCACATAGTACGGCTGTGAGTTGGTGCCGAACCGCTCTGCCTGCATGTGGCTCCACTTGTTGCCGATAGAACGCAGGGTCTTCTTCCGATCGCCAATCGTCACTTCAATCTGCTGATCCTTTGGCAGTTCAGTTTTCTCATCAACATATAGAGAAATGAGAACGTAGTCCTCGGCCAAGCGCTTGAGCACCTGAGGGTCGCTCCAGACTTGCTCCTCCATCTTCCTGCAATTGACACAGGCCCAGCCAGTGAAATCGAGCATCACGGGCTTGCCCACCTTCTTGGCATGCGCCAGCCCGGTTTCGTAATCGTGGAAACAGGGCAGGTCGTGCGGGCAATGACCATCACCCGTTTTTGCCGCTCCGTGCGATGCCGTGGCGGGACCACCGCCCGTGCTGGCCGAGATAAGTCCTTGGGGCGATTCGCTGTAGAACTGTGGTGGAGGGAATCCGCTGATGACCTTTAGCGGTGCGCCCCACACACCTGGAATCAAGTAAACGGTGAAGATGAGTGCCATCAACCCGAATAAGAAACGAGGCACAGAGAGGCTCTGAACGGGCGAATCGTGTGGGAAGCGGATGAAACCTAACAGGTACAATGCGAGCGATCCGAATATGGCGATCCAGAAAGCAAGGAAAACCTCGCGGGTGATGATGTGGGCCTGCACAACGAGGTCAGCATTGCTCAGGAATTTCAGCGCGAGGGCCAGCTCCAAAAGGCCAAGCACCACTTTCACCGAATTGAGCCAGCCACCGCTCTTGGGCAGGGTGTTGAGCCAACCAGGAAAGGCCGCGAACAGGCCGAACGGCAGGGCCAGTGCCATGCTGAACCCGGTCATTCCCATGATCGGACCCATGACACCACCGTTCACCGCTGCCTCGACCAATAAGGTGCCGATGATGGGGCCCGTGCACGAGAACGAAACCAGCGAAAGGGTGAAGGCCATGAAGAAGATGCCTATGAGGCCGCCCTGCTCGCTGGCCTGATCGGCCTTATTGACCCACGAACTGGGCAAGGTGATCTCGAATGCACCAAGGAAACTGATGGCGAAGACCACGAGCAGCACGAAGAAGAAAAGGTTGAACCACACATTGGTACTGAGGGCGTTGAGCGCATCGGCCCCGAAAACCATGGTGACACCGAAACCCAGCAGCACATAGATGCCGATGATACTGAGGCCGTAAAGCACCGCGTTGCGTATGCCCATGGCCTTGGTCTTGCTCTGCTTGGTGAAGAAGCTCACCGTGAGCGGGATCATGGGGAAAACGCACGGGGTGAGCAGGGCGAACAGTCCGCCCAGGAAACCACCAATGAAAATGCCGACCCAGCTCGAGTCGGCACCTGTAGCGATGAGTGTGGCCTTGTCGGTGGGTGGTATCTCCACCGCGAACTCCACCAGTTGCGGGGCGGTGCACACGTTGTCGTTGCAGGCTATGAACTCTACCGATCCCTTCACCGTGGCGGCACTGTCCGCCAGCAGCTTCAGTTTCTGGGTGAATGTGGCCGATCCTTCGAAAAAGGCGAGTTCCATCCCGAACACAGCCTCCAATTTCTTTATCGCGGTCGATTCGACAAGCTCGCCACTCAGAGTAAATGCCGCGCCCGGCTCAAATTTCACTTGGGTCGGAAAAGGGAAGTCCTCAGGCTCGTGGGTCGAATAGAGGTGCCAACCTTTGTCGATGGTGGCCTGCATCACGATCTCGGCCTCGCCATCGGCCACCTTGCCGAGTCTGAATTCCCACTTAACGGGTTCAATGATCCCGCTCGGCTCGGACTGTGCCGGTGCGGTTATGCCTTGGCCCGTGGTATCGGCCTTCGGCTCTTCTGTTTTCCCTTCAAATTTTGGAATATCGACTTTGAACGGGATGTAATCAGGCGGTAGGCAGCGCTCGTCATTGCACACCATGTACCCGATCTCTCCACCCACGCTTGCGGGGTCTTTGGTCACCTTTACTTTCTGTTTGAAGACAACCGTCTTCTCGAAATACGTGACCGTGATACCGAATGCCTTATCAAACTCAGTGTGACCCTTCGGTTCGGTGGTCTTGCCGGTCAGTTTGGCATTGTTCAGCTCCTTGAAATCGAATGTGGTTGCAATGGGGCCGCCATCGGGCACGGTCTGAGAGTAGATGTGCCAACCTGCATCGCACGTTGCGGTGAGCAGTATGGTCGCCTCGTTGGCGCTGATCCGCTCGGCTTTCGAATCCCATTTAACTGGGTTGAAGATCTGGGCCGCGAGCGACAGCGGCATGAACAGACTTAAGATCAATACTCTTAGCATGGTGGTGCTGGTCGGGTTGGCGAATTTCGTAAAGCTGCGGCTTTCTGCGCTGCTATCCATGACACTCGGGCCCAAGGCCCGTCAAACGGCCACTTCCTCCGAGCCTTTTAGGCCAAGCTGCCTGCGCAGGAACCACACGCTGAGGTAAAGAAAAGGTGTGTCGAGAAGGGCAACAATGAGCTTGAAGAGGAAACCGTTTTCGAGCAAAGAGGCGAATCGGCCCCATTCGATGATGCCGAAACCGCAGAGGATCAGGAGTACGGTAAGAGTATCAATGAATTGCGAAGTGATGGTGCTTGCATTGTTGCGCAGCCACAGGTGGCGGCCGTTGGTCTTCACTTTCCAGAAATGGTAGATACGGATGTCGATGTACTGCGCCACGAGATACGCTGCCATGCTGGCGGCCACCGATATGCCTGTGAGTCCGAAGACGTGGCTGAATTCCTCATTCTTGACTGGCGACCATGCGGTGGCGGGGGCCAGATCGGCCATCACCACCACACCGAGCACGAAAATGCTGGCCACAAGTCCGGCCGTCACCACCTGGTCGGCACGCCTGCGGCCGTACACCTCACTTATGATATCGGTGCAGAGAAATGTGATGGGGTACGGGAGTATGCCAACAGATATCTCGAAGGTGTACCAGCCCCAAGGTGCCCATGCGAAGAATTTCTGAAAGATGAGGTTGCATGCCACCAGCGATGCGATGAAGATGCCCGACATTATCAGGTAGTACCGTTCGGCAAGTAAGTGGCGGTCGCCCCTAAGGGTGGTCTCCTTGATCATCCGAAATGAGCTAATTGAATCACCAACTGCCTCCGGCACCGCCACCACCCGAGTGGCCACCCCCGAATCCCCCGCACCCACCCCCCCCCCCCCCCCCCCCCCCCCCCCCC
>Ga0169931_10003363_pt1 | contig 25359 bp, 6 predicted proteins | sample Kivu_15m_20L_FD_129675 | JGI IMG/M metagenome (GOLD analysis project Ga0169931, IMG submission 129675) | Freshwater microbial communities from Lake Kivu, Western Province, Rwanda to study Microbial Dark Matter (Phase II) - Kivu_15m_20L... | ecosystem: Environmental > Aquatic > Freshwater > Lake ...
CAACCAAGTATCTGAGTGACTCAAGTTCTCCAATATTTGGAACTAATAGTGCCATTTAAACGACTCCCCGACAGGTTATGATTGTTAATAACTATCTTTATTTATAATTTTAATTTTAAAGAGATTAGAAATCTAGTAATGTTACTGACAGCAATAACATCAAAAGTAAGTATATCTCCAGCTGTTATTGTTTTTGTCCATCCGGACAAATCATCATCACGAACTTTTCTTGCATTGGACATTTGGGGATATACCCCACCTACTATTGAATTAAAAGTAGGAAAAGTTGAATAACTTGATTTTTTTATATCTAAAGTCAAATCTCCCTGTTGATCTGATAATATCACTAAAGATTCTAATACTCCCGTTACATCAACAGTTAAAGATCCTTTATTTCCCGTTAACATTGCAATAGATCCACTATCAATTACATAATTAATAGTTCTAGTTAAATCTGCAGTTGTGGCTAAAGCGACAATAGTGCAATCTTGACCATTTGTTGGTGCAGTTGTAAATATTATATTATTTGTGGATAAAGTATAATCTTTTCCTGGTTGTAAAATAGATCCATCAACCATTACCAAAAGTTGTTGGTCATTAATAGGAACATAAGAAGTTGCATTTTCAGTAAGAACAAATGTTGAAATTGATCCGTTAAATTGTGAACTTATGTCATCTAAGATAATGTTGCCGTATTGAATTGATTTAGTAGGAATTTCATAATCAACACCAATTCTATATGGACCTGGTTCATTTAATGTTACTAAGTAATCTGTCATTAGGAGACTCCTGGAGTTACTAGAACATTTCCTTGAACAGCTCGGGTTCTGTAAGAATTTGGAGATATCAAGATAACATCATAAACATAACGGCCACCTTCAATGGAATCGGTTGCAGTAAACCCCATAGAGACAGCAATTTTTCCATTAATTCTATCTGGAAAACTTAAAGTTAATGGGTAGGCAGTAGTAGATGTTGGATGTTTTCTAATTGAAGAAATTCCAGTATATCCCGTTAGATTTAATGGTGCGTTATTGGTATTTTTGATTGTGAAGCTGGCTTGAAAGTCAACCCCTTGTTCAAGAACCAAGTTTACATTCCTTGCCGCCATTATTAGAATCCGTTTTTAAGTATTTATGAATTAGAATCTAATTTAGATAAGATAAGTTTCACCATATTTTTTAATTCATCTACATCATTTTTTAAATTTTCAAGTTGTTCAATTTTATTATTCATGGCATTAAATTGTTCAATTTCTTTTATTCTTCTTTCTTTTGTTTGTAAATAAGAAGAAAATTCATTTCCAGAACAATTTAAAATTGCTCCAGATTTAGAATCTCTGAATAAACCAGTATTTCCTTCTACAGGTATTAATTCCATATCAAATTGATGCTATTGCTCTTAAATCTCTTATTAAAGGAACGAAAGAAGAATTAGTTCCAGACATTAGAATTTTTATTTGGAATCCTTTAAATTGCGGTAAGAATGAAGCTGTAAACTCATAGGATCTGAAATCTTCTTCTGAAGAAGAAGACAATACTTTTTTATCGGGCAATCCATTATTATCTTTTACATTTTTAACTTGTCCATTATCATCCAAATTATTATACCCAGGGAAAAGTTCCCAAAGTGGTGCTGAATTGGAATCACCTCTAAACAATCTATAACAAACTCTGATGTCACTACTTGAATGTCTAAGCGCATCAAAATACACCTTTAAATTATCTGCTGCCTTTTCAAGACGAACAATTTTACTTAAGTAAGTAGCAGCAGTTGGATCATCATTTATAGAATTGACTCTGCCATCAGTTGCGTAATTTTTAATTTTTGAATTGATTCTATTTGCAATAGTAATTATATTCGTTCTATCCAAATCTATCATTGGAGAAATTTTACTATCTTCACTAGTTAATTCTAATTCAATCGTAAAAGATTTATTTCCAGGAAAATCTGTTAAATATGTATTTTCATTGATTTGTGATGCTATCAATCTTGGACTGGAGAGTTCATTGGTTTTCACTAAAGAAATATCTTCAAACCCTTGATCAACAAAAGAAATTAAGTCACTGTCGGGAGTTGATGCAGAGAATGTTCGTGCCTTCGCCGTAATGTTGGTTTTCTCAGGTAACATCATTTGGAAATTAGTTAAAAATGAATTAAAAGGTATATTTTGTGTTGCTTTTGGTCCTTTAGGAGAGCCAGTTAATGGGACAATATCATAAGATCCACAAGATTTATCTGCCTTAAAGAACAATTCTGGGAATCCATTTGCGTTTCCTGTTGTTCTATCTGTTCCTCCAGTATTCATACCAACCTTAATATAATAGAAATCCAAATCATTTGGATACGTTGTTTGATCTGCAGTTGATAAATTATGAGTTTTATTGATCCTTCTCAAAGAAACTCCATTAAGCTCATACTTGTAAACAGAATCACCACTAGAGTAAGATCCAGCAATTGTTCCATCTACTTTTCTAGATATACCAGTTAGAGAATTAGTAGAAGTTACAACTCCAGTATATTTAATAACCTCAGAATCAATCAAAATATATCCAGGGTTCAAAGAAGATACCGGAATATTCTCAAAACTAGTAAAGATTCCGACAGAATTGACTGTAACTGAATCAGTTGAAGATGCACTATATGAGGAATTTAATGTTTGCGGTTTCAGATCTGGTTCTAATCCAGAAAGAACAACCCTATCATTCGTAGCATACATTCCATGGTTATAATGACTTACTTTGAAATGAAGTCCATCTGACATAGTTTTGATATACGTGACATTGGCATTTGCTAAAGAGCTTGTTCCAGCAGCGCCAACATAGAATAAGATATCAGTTGAGTTTTGTTGTGGAGTTCCTTGAACTCTGTCAATAAGTAAAGAATTGAATGCAGAAATTACCCCAATATTATTGGGTATAGAAAGAATCAGGTTGTTGCCCAAATTATCAGTTTGGCTATAATCAACTTCTAAAGCATCTCCATAAACATATCCAGTGCCACCAACAGATACGGTAGCTGCGATTGCAACTCCACTTTGTACACTCAGATTGACTTTTGCGCCAACGCCGGTGCCAGTTAACGCTATTAAGTTCACATTTGAATAAGTTTTAAATCCAGTTGTAAATGCAGATCCAGGAGAAGTTACTGATAACGTGCTACCAATACCAATTGATCCGACGACACTTTTCAAATTACCCCTGAAGTTTCCGTTATTATTTTGAAGTATGGTAACTCCACTAGTCAAATTAGTAGATTCAGCAGCTGTTAAACTTTTACCTAATCCAACTACTAATGATCTGGAAATACAATCAAGTGGATTTGGTTTTAATGTAACTATCTGTTTGTTACCAACATCTAAATCTGGATTATAAAATCTAACGGTAGAAGATCCCTTATAAAAATCTGCTCTATAAATTGTGAGTTTAAGATCTTCAAGTTGACTTGGATCCCATGTGGCACCATTTTGAGATTTGAACAAAGATCCTAATAAAGGTTGTTGTGATACAATAATTTTTTCAGACTCTATTTTGTTTATAGTAGTTACATCTTCTTCACCCATTCTAGAAATAAAGACGTTATATTCGTCAGACGCCGAAAGAAGAACTACTGCATATGACTTACCAGTTTCACAATAAACTGGTGAGGGAAAAGTAAATGTAGTAGCAGCAGATCCCGAATCTGAGGTTTTAACATCAATTGGATCTAAGATTATTTCGCCAAAAGGCAAAATTTCTGTAGTGGGCAAACCAGTTTGCATAGTTCTGATTTGTGCTGTAATTGGTAATCCTTTAGTATCTTTTGTTTTAAAGAAAACATCAACTTTGGTTATGAAAATTCCTGTTTCGTCAGGAACTTCAAAAGATTGTGCAAGTGGATCCACCCAACGTTGTTGTGTAATACTTCTATTCTTAAATGAAGTGCTAGCAACAGTTTCCGTTTTTTCAGAAGTTAAAGTTCTTTCATCAGTTTTAGCAATTTGTTCAACTTTTGCATTTCTAATTCTTAAAGTTGTTTCTTCTGTATTATTAAGGGTTCCGGAAGAAACGAAATTAGTTGATGCAGTGCTGTCTGTAGCTCCAGATATTGTAGTGTTAATGGAACTAGTTGTAAGTGTAAATGTTTTTGTTCCGGTTTCAAAAGAAGGTGCTGAAGGCAATGTTGCGTTAGGAATAAACAATGATCCTATTAATGTTCCAGCAGAATCAGTTACTAATCTAACGTTTGTTACCTTTGCAATCGCACCACTTGTCTCACCTTTTAACTGCATATTCTTAACAATAAAACCATAATATCCAGCCGAGGATTGCAGTTCTAAAGATGCAGTGTCTAAATTCAATATTGTTGACGTGCTAGAATATGAAGAGGGTATTGTTTCAGTGGGTATATAGGGATTTTCAGTATATACCTGGGTAGGACTGTTGTAAGGTCCATATTTATGATTTGGTTTTGCCAATCTAGCTCTTACAGCAGTGGTTCCAGAAGTTCCTTGTATTGCTTCTCCAACAGCAAATGTGCCACTAACCATCTGCACTTCAACTAATTTTGGTATGGTATACTTATTCATATCAACATTATCAAAAAATGCATACAACTGAGTTTTTGGTTTCAGTCTTCTTGAAATAAACTCAACATTTCTTGATCTCATAGTATGAATAACTTCAGTAGACACTACCTTAGTTCCTAAATTCACATAATCAAATTGTTCACTTACCTTATATTGAATACCCTGTCTAGATTGTTTAGTAGTTGTTAAAGTAGTTACATTAGCAAAATCAGTATATTGATCTTTATAATCAATCTTTGTCCATTCTGGAATACCTCTACCTTTTTGATATCTGCCTCTCCAACTAGTTCTACCAGTTTCTTTAGTTCCAATATAAATGGAACCCATGTTTTTTCTACCTGTTTCTACAGTTCCGGTCCAAGTAGTTTCCCAAGCTCCCCACGTAATAGGTGATAATCCAGTGTTTGTATCAACCCCTAATTGTTGAATAGTTGTATTATAGGTTCCTTCTTGGTCAACTGTTTTTTTGGTTCCCTTTGTTTCAATCCAAGTATCAGTAGCAGGATTTAATTCAATTGCACCAATCCAATTGACAACGTTAAAAGGATTTACATTTACAATTCTAGTTGCAAACTTATTTTGTAACCACTGTTTATCTGTATATTTTAAACAGACTACATCTCCAACTTTTACTGTATTTGGATTTCCCAAGTCTTTAACAAATCTCAAATCCGCATCTGGGTTAGATGTATTTGCTGCGCCAACTACAGCTTCAGATCCAAGTAAAAGGTCAATCGAAGTTGTATAGTGTTGTGGTCTCAAATGTCCTTCTAGGGTATCAATACTGCATTTATGATTTGGATTTCCTAAAGAACCTGCACTATCTGATTTAAAATTATCAACAAAGAATCCCGTCTTAAATCTATCTAATCCGGTTTGACCATCCTTTAAAGTTAAATTTTTAGTGTCACTCTCTAATAAAGATAACGAAGTGTAGTATTCTACATTTTTCAGTCTATCCTCAAGTCTTGCAATATCTTGCATTCTATAACGTTTATGCGTAGATAATTGGACTTTTACATCGTTAGAATTGTAAACATATGGAGGCATTAAAATTGTAGCTACTTCTAATGCTGTTTCAACATCTTTAGGATTTTGTGGATTTAACGATGGCACACCACTACTTACAAAAAATTCTCCAAATCTATTTAAATATAGTTTATCAATTCTTCCCAGATAATAATCATAAGAAACTATGATATTTTTATCCTTTGCTATATTAAATGGGCTTGAGTTTGTTGATGCCGAATATGTTCTTGCCGCATATTCAAATGGAGAATAAATATTAGTTGATTGATTATATGGTGAAACTCTAGGTCTTACATCAATAATATCATTTGCTCTGTAAGTATCAACATAAGGTAAATCATTAGAAAATCTTTCTTTATCATACGAAGTTACTGTTATAAAATCGCCAGTATCTGCTGGATCAATTACATAGTTATGATATATTATTTTTAATTGTTTAGTTGGGGCTGTGATTCCTTCTTTTCTAGTGATATATGCATAATTTGCAATTTCACGTTCTTGTCCATAATCAATAATAAAGTCATTGATTATATTTCTATCTCCCTCAATAAATTTGACAACATTAGCGGTTAAATTTGATTCAACAAAAATAATTTTTTCATCTGCAACAAAAGAATTTTCATTGACATAAACAATTTCAATGGTATTTGATCCATTATTTTCAACTAATACAGCCATAGCTTGACTAGATTCACCATATACCATTTCTCCTCGTTTAGAATTGAGAATATTGCCATTCAAATTGGATAATTCTAATTTCGGAAGGTCTGCTGGATTTGAATCTGAAGATTCAAATATGCCCATAACAAAAGCAACATCTGGAACTTGTAATGAAATATCTTTATCTTGAACTCTAGTTCCATAAATTGAACTATAAGTTAATCCATCGGCCAAAGTTGTACTTGTTATTCCAGATGATGGATTTGCTGATCTAGTAATATTTAAAACTGTTGATCTATTATAAAGTTTTTTCCTTGATTTTAAACCTGTTTTTTTCAAAGTTGCAGTTAATGTTGCTGGCCCGTTTGCAGTTAATTGAACTAGGTTTATAGTTCTTCCAGCAGTAATTGAAAATTTAGAACTAGTTAGTGGTTCATTAGTTCCATTAGAATAAACTAAAGTATAGTCTTCCTCATCAAATGGAACTAATGTAATATCTGTTCCGGATTCTAAAGTAGCAGTAACTGCATTTGAAGATACCGTTACGGCATAAGATTTTCTAAATATAATTTCACCATTTGTCAAATCAACCGACGCAATATCCGTATTTTCGTATTCAGTAAATAAAAATGATTCTTTACTATTAGTTAATACTGGAATAACCTTAAATACATCTGTAGAAGTTATAGAAGAAATTGATAGAGTTCCATCACAAACTCCATTAACTGAAGTTGTAGGTTTAACAATTATTCTTTTGCCAGAAGTATTAACCTCAGAAACTATATTGTATGTTGGAACTGTTTGACCTGATTTAGTATAAGAGATAATATCTCCAGTTTTGATACCTATTCCAAAAATAGAAGTGGAAGCTGAAATCGTACTAATTCCAGATGAAGCAGTAGAAATACTAAAAGTTGTTCCCTGCGGGGATAAAAGTAGTGGTTGACTTAATAATAAATCTCCAGTGAAAGAGGTTCCATCTAAACTAACTACTTGTCTAACATCAGATAGTGAATAGTCTCTTACTGCAGTAACAGTTCTTGAAATTTCTACTTCATTAATTTTTAATGCCTCGTCTTTTAAAAAAGTTCCAGATACTTGATACAAAACTAATTGATTTGTATTTGTTGCTGCTTCAGCTAAATATCCAGAGGCAGAACTATTTTTACCTTCAATGAACGCAGGAAGATTTAGAGTAATTGTAGAATTGATAGTTAAGTAGGTATAAGTTTGGACATCATATACCGATCCTTCAAAAATAGTCGTAGAATTTGAGTATTGTGTATTTTTTAACTTCAAATCATAGACCCTTGCAACTCCAATTGGAATTCCAGAAGAAGATCCAGGTGTAGATGTTCGTTGAGAATATAGTTTAACTTGACTAGTAGATCCGAATCCAACTTTTACTCCACCAAAAACGTTGTTAATTTCAATTTGATTACCTAAACTAAAAGGTAAAGTGATATTTTGAACTGATGCTGTGGTTCTTGGTTTTTTTAAATCAAAATTAATAGTATTTAAAGTTTCTACTTCATAGCCTCTAACATATGCTTTTCCTGGAGATATTTGAAGAGTTAATAAATCATCTGACGGAGTGTTTCCTTGTTTAGTTAGTTGATTATATTGGAAAACTCCATTATTACCTATTTTATTATTTAAAGATTCTTTAGCTATAACCGAATATGGTTTTACATAATAATCACCGGATTCATCATATGTTCTTCTAGCTAATTCATCCGTTATAAGATTTGGATCTTCTTTTTTTGTAAATTTTTGTAAGATACCGTTTTCAACTCGCATCAATTCAACAAAATTTTCATCATTAAAATCATCTAAAGATTTTTTGCCCAATGTTGCTGTAATTTTTAATCTATCCGCTCCTGGGGCTGCAAAATTTGAAAATCCCCTAGCATTGTCATAAAGATCTGGATTTGATTGAGACGCTACAGAAAGTTCTTCTAAAATATTTAAACCAATTCGATATGAAGGTAAATTTGAATATTGATCAAGAATTACTGTTTGTGGATAAACATCAATAAAAAAACCTCTAATAAAATAAACACCTTGATCAATTTTTGCAGCCGAACCAGTTTCTACCGCTCCTGTTACTATTGATGTTGCAAATGATGAATTTTCACGTATAATTGCCGTTGTGTAGTCAATATTTTCTAAAGAAATTAAATTTTCTCCATCAATAAATGTTTTTGATGAAAAATTAGTATCACTTGAACTTTGATATTTTATATAAAGAGTATAATTATCATTTTCAGATTGAGTATTTGTAATATAATTTTCTACTTTTGCAATTACTCCACTAGTTTCTCCTTTTATCAATCTTCCAACTAACTTGTCGATATAAAAAGAAATCGAAATTCCTAAGTGAGTTGGATCTATTTGGACACAAGAATATTCAGGATCATACGCAATACTCCCAGGTATGACTACAGACCCTTCTTTGAAAAAATGTTTACCAAATTTTTCAATTTGATTTTGCAGTATTGATTGTGACGTTGTTAATTCTCTAGCCTGTATTGGAGTCCCGGGTTTGAATAATACTCTTTGATAACCCTTAGTTACATCAAAATCATCAAAGTATGGCGATGCATTTAAATTAGTATTTTGTGCCATGTTAAGTTAAAACTCCAGTATGACTTTAATATCTTCTTTTTGGCTAGAAGATCTGGGAATTGGCTGCCTATTATCTATGTAAATAATTTCACCAGACTTTTTATTATATTCTGCAGAGGATATGCCCGAAACAAAATCAAGACCTAACTGATATATTCTATTATTTATTGTGGTTGTTATACCGTTAAAATCAGTATTGATTGATAAAGCTGGTCCAATAATTGAAGATCCGTTTATTGTAACTCCATAACCAATGTCTGGATTTGATGTGAAAGGAAGTATTCTAAATGCAGTTTCACTTGAAGCTAGTCCCGTTGATTGATAGTATTTAAGAACTCCTGTTATTGGATCCCATGATGCAACGAATCCTATTGCAGTTGACCCAAATCCAACTGTTTGAGTAATTTTTGAATCTATTGCATAAGTTGTGTTGGTAGTAACTCCGGATAATTTTAAAGCCTGCAATCCACTTACCAAAGAAGTATTTAATACTTGGGTATTACTGCCAACAACGGTTGGATTTTTTATCACTCCTACTCTAGCAAAATCGTTTCCGAGAATAATATCCGGATTACTCTCTAACGTTTCAAATCTAGAATATAACAAAACACGATTTGCACCCAGTTCTCTGTATATATCATATCCATGTCCACCTTTCGGGGGGATTATTACTTGAAAAGTTGCTACAGAAGTTGTACCAATTCCAGTATTACTTAACTGACCTAATGCGCCATTAATATTTGATTCTGGAGCTCCTGGATAAAATTGAATGGTGCCATATGTATAGTCTTTTCCGCCTTCAGTAACGAATATCTCGGATATTTTTCCAAAAGAATCGATTGTAATTGTAGCTTTACCTCCAGAACCATCACCCAATATTGGAATATTTGAAAAAGAAGTTGAAATTGGTTGATAATTGGAACCCCTATTTGTGACAAGAATTACTTCTATTTTTCCATCAATAGAATTATTTTTTGTTGCAACACTTTCTCCAACTACTCCCCAATCTTCAGGAACTGGAATATACTCAATAGAATCAAATTTAACAATTTCGGAAGGTTTAATAGTGTAAAGGTATTTCCAAACATATCCGTCTCCACTAGCGCCCGCAGATCTGGGTTCCAAATCAATAAAAGTCGGTTGATCGTATGATGGTCTACCCTTAGGATTTTCAGGATCCGTGCCATTTTGAAGGCAAATATAAACTCTTAAATCATCATTAATTACGTAATAATTTGATTCATATAGAGAAGTTGAATTTGAAACCGGTGAAGGGTTATAAACATTATAATCATGTCTATACATTTCATAAGTATTGCCGGCAACCCAAGGTGTTTTTCTAATTAATCTCCTAACATCTTGATTCGTTATTTGTTTCATTGCAATAATACTTTCTTTTATCTGGTTTTCCTCTTGAAAACCATCCAAAGGAGATGGTGTATTAGCAATCCAAGTTGGTGTTCCACCAGTAGCCGGATTTAATGCATTAGGAAGGCCAATAAAAGTATAATATTTACTATCAGTATTTCCAACACCAGAAACGCTTTTTGCAAAAGTTTCTGCGTTTAGAATTCTAAATTGATCCGATATAATTGCGGGCATTTTATAAATATACTTTTCTTTATTTAGTTACTTAATAGTCCTCTTGTTCTAAAGACCTTAGCAGAAGTATTTAATCCAACCAATCCATCATTTGTATAAGTTTCAAAAGATTCTGCTCCGGATAAAGACAAAGCTCTATTTTGGTAGTCATATATTTTACCCCAACTATATCTTCCATAAAAATTATTAGTTCCGACACCAGTATTATTTGGACCTCTTTTATAAACTTTAACATAATTATCTACCATAGGAGCAAAATGACATGTTACCGTCACTATGCCTAGATTTGGAGTTGTTACATTGTCTGCAATATAAACTCCATCTATAAAACTTTTTGCAGTTCCAATTCTTGAATTTGGATAATTACTCATTCCACCAAGTAAAGTTGTTATTCCTACCAAATCACCTCCAGTGGAAACATTACTATCAGTAATTACAAAATAATCACCTTTTTGTAATTGACTATTAGAAATTCCAAATGTATTAAGAGATGAATATCCGATTCCTAAAGTATTATTATCATAAGTTTCAGACTGTAAGACAAATTCTATTTTTGGTGAGGTTGTTCCTATGCCAGGAGTTCCAGAAATAAATGTGTTTATTCCAATAATTATTCCATGGTCACCTACTGCCTTAAAAGATTTAATAGTTTCAGATCTAAACACATCTGGTTCAATCATTACTGCAGGTGGAGAATTTTGCAAGTATCCAAATCCACCATCTATAATAACGATTGAAGTTACTAATCCAGAAGTTACTGATGATTGTGCTACAGCCCTATGGAAAACAGGTTCAGCATATATTACAGTCGAAGCTGCGCCAACTGCAATATATTTTCCATTTATGCCAAGAGATTCCTCAAATGATAAATCTTTTATGTTATTAGTTCCCACATAATCCCTAATAACCCATGTAGATAAATTAAATGAGTAGTATAAGTCCCCACTAGATGTAATAGCAACGTAGAAACCATAATTATATTTAATATTTACAAAATTTGTTGATCCATACAAATTAGTTGTTATAAATTCATACGAACTTCTACTAATAGATTTTAATATAGCTCCACTATTTGCAGCAATAATAAAATTACTTCCATCAAAAGTAACTTTATTTAAATTAAGGGTAGTTGGAGATGGTTCTAATTCCCAGAATAATCCAGTATTTGAAGTTAATATTGTTCCATCATTACCAACCGCAACAAAATATCCATTACCAAATGCGACACTATTTAAATCTTTAATTGTTCTAGAATATCTATTTACAAAAGTATTTGTATCTATACCAGAACCAACAAATATAGATCCAGCGGTTCCAACGGTTATCCATGTATTTGGTAATGGATTATATACAATTTCTTTTAACGTTCCGTCATATGAACTGGATTGTAGCGATAATGCTCCATATCCAGGAATAGATATTTCTTCAACAAGGCTTAATTGTGTCCAACCTGAAATAGTATTAGCATATCCGATTGCTTTTCCAATTTTTCCAAAAGATCCAACAGCTAGTATTGTATCAGAATTACCATATCCAACAGATGCAGAATATACAGAATTAAAATTAGTAGTTGCGCCTAATCCAATATTTCCAACTTCCCAGTCGGAGCCGTCCACACTAATGACATACAGGGAACTATTTCCAACAGAAATAATTCTCTCACCAAAAGATACTGAATTCAATTGAGATGTTGTAGATAATCCAGTAATACCAGTAACAGTATTCCATTCATATATGGGATCTTTAATTGAAATAGCAGAAAGGGATATATTAACATATGGAGAAGTAGTATATGCATATCCAATTCCAGGAGAAGTTATTGTTATCGAAGAAAGTGTTGATGCTACTGAAACTATAGACGTAGCTTCTGCTGCTTCAGTATTTCTATTTTCAACTATGAATAAATCTCTTAAATCTTCAACCAATCCATCAGTTCCAGCAAAAATTGGAAAAACATTATCAACATAAATTGAAGTATCTTCCGGAGATATACTTTTTATTATAGTAGCATTTGGTCTTATATTGCTTTGTAGATTTGGTCTAGATTTTGCAAATAATGATCCTGTTATAATTTTATCTTGTTTTTGTTTTTTCCATGTCAATGGTCTTTCTTTACTAGAATCTGTAATAATTCCTATACTGCCATAAGTAAATGTATCCAATTGATCTGATGATACTATTTTTTTGACTGTTCTTTCAAATTGAGAAATGTCATAAAAATCATCACGATTTTCTTGAATTATTAATGAATCGCCAACTTTTATAGTTTTTGGTGGTTCTATTTCTTCAACATCAACTGATGAGCCTCTGTAATAAAGAATGCTACATTTAGAGTTTCTTCTAGGTGCTTCCTTGAAACTTACTCTACTTCCTTGGAATGTATAAGAATCTAGAGGATTTTGTAATACATCATTAATGTAGATAAAGATATTATTTGTAATATCCAAATCTGACCCAACGGGAGTTTTTAAACTTAAAATTTGTCTAACACCATTAATCATCGCAGCCAAAGTAAATTTCTTTCTAAATCCATTAAAGTTTTCGGAAATATCATCGAATATGATAAATTGTCCTGGATAAAAACCACTAAATTTATCGGTCTGAACTTCCTGTACGGTAATTAGGAATTCACTAAAAGATGTTCCAATACCAACGTTAGTTGATATTCCGGGAACAGAGAGAATATCGCCAACTTTATATCCAACTCCAACTTCATCAAGTTTAAATGAAATTATACTTGATCCCGAACCAACTTCAACTGTTACTTTAGCGCCTTGACCAACACCAGAACTGCCTCCAGTATATGCCACAGGTAAATTACTATATCCAGTTGGAATGCCTATATTAATTTTAGGAATAGATGATATAGTATACCCAACACCCGGATTAACTATGGTAAACCCAGTAATAGTTCCCGAAACTCCAACAGTAGCAGTAATGCTAGCCCCAAATCCAATAGTTGAAGATATACTGACTGATGGAGATTGTCTATATCCAAGTCCACCTTGATCTATAACAATAGATGAAATAGTACCAGATGCAGAAACTACAACTGTAGCCGCTGCTCCAATTCTAGGTTGATATCCAAACCCGGTTGTAATGGCTACTTTTGAAATTTTACCTGATGATGGAGTGCCTGATAAAAACTTTACAACATTTTGAGAGTCATTATCAATTGTAAAGTCTGATTGCGGAACTTGCGGAACATTATTTATTAAAATAAAAGGATTATTGTTGATATTTGATCCACTGTTAATATTATTAAAAAGAGTGGTTGTATTCTGTCCGTTTGATTTTATGGTAAACTCTGTTGCCGCAATTCCTGTAAATGATAGGGATATATCATCAAGCAATATATTTTTATCTTGTGGTGTAGCAGCATTAAATTGTCTTGAAAAAGCTCTTCCTCCAAAAATAGATCCAGTGGACAGTCCGGCTGGTCCAATTTTACCATATGGAGCAGTAGTAAAGAATATTGTATCTTTAACAATATTAAAATCTCCAGTCAATACAGTTGCGGAGACTCCTACCGTATGAACTCCTGCAGTTGTTCCCAAATATCCCCTTTCAACAAAAATGGAATTGCTGGAAGATATTCCAATACTTTTAACTAAGATATATTCGTTACTTAAATTTAAAATATCATATGCATTAAGAGAAGATATTCCACTAGAAACATTAAGTATAGTTGTATTAGCGGTTGAAACATTAGAAGCTAAGCTCACTGATAAAGATTTTCTTCTGATGGATGTTTGTATAACTCCATCTATTGTTATTATTACACTTGCATTTGGATCTTTATGACTTAAAGTATGATAACCAGTGCCAAATCCAGTAAAATTTAAAAATCTAGAACTAGTTGAAAGACCAAAAACTTTAAATTCGTTATCGTTTAACTTATATACAAATAAAGATTCTGGAAGTTTTGAGGCGCCTAGTTCTAACGGAGTAAATGTAATAAAATCATTTGTTGATCCTCCGATATAAGTTCCTGCTATAGAAATAGTTGAAGTAAAGGCATATCCTGGAGCTGGATTTGATACTTGAACGTCAGAAACATATCCACCAGATCCATCTCTAGTGACATTAAACAGAGCACCACTTAAATCAATTGAGGGAACATTTGAATAAACTTCATTAGCTCTTGTTTGAATTCCAGTTGGTCCAGTATTAGAAACAACAAAACTTAGATCATTAGTTGGAGTTGTCCCGCCCATATAAGTTCCAGCTATAGAAACTGTCTGACCAACGAAATATCCACTTCCACCAGAAGTTAAAACTATAGATGTAGATAATGGTTGTCCGGTTGATGGGGAATACGTAATTAAAACATTAAACGTTGCATTTATACCAGAAGTAGTTCCTATACCGATAACTTGAGTATATTGTTTTAGAGATGGTCCTACTGGAGATAAAACTGTTGAAATACCAGTTATAGTAGTTGAAATAGAAACGCTATATCCCTGTTGAAGAATTGCGGTTCCATTAATGTTACCAACCTCCATAACTTCGGTTGTATTTCCTAAAACATAAGAAGTCGTTGCTATTCCTATTGGACTTCCTCCAGAATATTCGTAAATTAATTCGTGTCCTGTTTGGAAGTTATGATTTGGAATAATAAATTTATTTGATTCCAAATCAACATAAGTACTCGCAGAAGAAACTATCACATGACTGAATAATGAAGTTCCTTTATTTTTTAATTTAAATGTTGATAATCCTACAATACCGCCCCCTCTAGATATTGATGGGAGAATTATTGTTGGTGCAAAATTAGTACCAAGTCCAATAATTGTAGTAATAATGCCAACATAATTGCCAAGTGCAGTTCTAACATCTGCACAATCTGCAGTGCCATAATTTTCTGTAGGAATGCCTGCTAGACTACTATTACCTATTGATACTGTTAATATGCCAACTAGTGTGTCAATATTTGTTTGAATATTCGCACAAGAATTTGGATCAGTGTTAAATCCAGTTAATGGATCAGCAGTGATTGTTAAATCTTTTACATTTAATTGATTTGTTATTGCTTGTTTCATTAACAATTTAGCTGTTTCAAAAGCATAAATTGATTCAGATTCTTCGCCAACTAAACCAGAAGTTAAAGCAATTCCAGCTCCAGTAAAATATTTTTTAGTATTATAGAGAGTATGTTGATTAGTTCCGTAAGATATGTCTTGAGCAACTCCATCAATAATATATCCAAGGTCTCTAAAACATTTTGATTGACCACTAGTGTATGTGCCAACATTAGTTGCTGGTAAAGTGGTTGTAGATCCTATAGAAATAACGGCAGTAACTATTCCAACAAGAGTTGAAATATTATTTTGAACATCAGTACATGCTGCTGTAGAGGTAACTCCCACTGTAGTTCCAATACCATACACTGGAGGACCAGGTGTTACAGTTAGATCTTGTATTGTAAGTCCGTTTCTCACGGCAGATCTCATTAAGTTGCGAGCTGCAACAAAAGCAAAAATAGATTCTGCTTCCTCACCAACCAAACCATTTGCAATCGGAGATCCCTGATTAAAGTATTGCAAAATAAATTGTTTAGTGTAAGAGTTTCCTCCTAAAAATACATCCACTGAAATAGCATCAATAAAATACCCAATATCACGTTTACACTTATTCTGAGTTGTAGAAATTCCTGGATATGTACTGAGAGTATTATTCCAAGAAGTATCAATAATTTCTTGTTTATTTTGTTGTATCAATCTATATCCATCAGCATATCTTGATCTAAATGTAGTTTGTGGATCTGGGGGGAAATAAAAGTCTGGAAATCCTACTGCAACAGAAGCTAAAGATTTATCTTGAATTTCTCTTTTGTTTGCCAGTATTAGATTTCTAGCATCTTTATATCGATTTACTGTTGGATTTAAAGGATCCTGTATAATTTCAAAATCAAATTCCTGTGCAACTGATGTTTGATATAAAGTTGGTGGAGTTTGATTATTAATTACATATTGACCTAAAAATTTAACGTAATTATATGCAAATAGTGTTTCTTCTGTTTCATTGACGACATAAGAAGCTCCTGCATTCCAATATGCAAGTCCAGCCTCAACAGATTTATCATTTGAATTATATTTCAAATCATGAGAAACTGCATCAACAATATATCCAACATCTCTTTTACACTTTTCCGCGTCATATGTTGTACTAATTCCAATATTTGGGTAATTAAATTCAACAAATGCTACTACCTCTTCTTGAATGAATTCCTTATTTAAATCGAGTAGATCAGAAGCATCGGCATATCTACCATCTAAATTTTGTAATGAACTTCCATTAAATTGCTCACTAATGTCATCAATTCTCAAAACTTTATTAGTTTTATTAATAATAAATGGTCTTAAATTTACACCTTCAGTAAAATAAACAGATTCGACAGATCCATCATCCAAAGTTTGGTCTTCATAAACTCTTGCAAAATTAAATTTATCATACATTGAAATTTCATTATCAACATTTATTGATAATGTAGAATCGGAACCCGCAAGTTTTACCCTCATATTTGTAGATTTTGCATATCCAATGTTAGTTGGATTTGTATAAATTACAAGATCTGAAAATTCTTTAAATCCAGATGGGTGGACAATAGATCTAACAGATTCTCTCCATTTATCATATGATATATCACTTTTAAGTGAGTATGCGAATTTTTGATAATAAAAATTATCCGAGATCCTCTGTTGGAAATCATTCAATATTCCTACAGAATTATCCACTGAAGCCACTTTATCTCTAAAAACTCCAAGTGTTGATTTTAGATCAAAAGTATCAAAATAATCTACTTTACCATTAATTTTAGATCTTTCCCCATACAAATAGTCACCAACCTGAAGAGTACCATATCCATCGTTCATTCTCAGTTGGTTTAAATTATTGTCCCAACCGTTTTCCATAACAGTGGCTGTAAAATCAGAACTGATTACTTTTTCAGAAGATTGATAACTAACATCATCAACTAAATTCATTTGGAAAACTGGTAAATCTTTTTGATTAATAACTGTTCCCAGAGTAAATTCATCATTATATGTTCCAAATTGACCGGTCGAGATACCACTCATACTGTATGTAACAGTATTGTTCAGAGAACTTATACCTGTTACGGTAAAAAAGCTATAATTATATGAGGAGGAATTGAAATTGGCTTTATCTCTTGTGCTTGAAGTTAATCTACAATTTTCAATAAAAATTTTATCTCCCACAGCAAAAGGATATTCTACTAATGTACTACCGTAACCAATAGTTACGAATGGATTCAGTCCTGGAGTATTACTTAATTCTAAAGTTACAGAATTACCAACATATGTAATGTTATCAATTTCATATCCATTAGAATTTCTAATAGAAATTATTTCTAATGGTGACGAGAGAGATGTTGAATTATTAATAATATTAACTTTAGAGATAGCTCCACCAGTTACAGAACAAGATAATTTAATACTAAGATCGTCCTTGACCAACAATTCTGGTGGACCATTGTATTTTCTTCCTCCAGTAATTATTCCAACGTTAGATATTGTTCGTATATCTTTTATTCCACAAATAACAGGAATACTAAGTCTGGGAGATAACGTTGGATCTGTTGGATAATCAAATCCATCTTTAATTCTTTCGTATGATTCTACTCTGCCTATTTTTTCAGACTTTAATTTTAAAATAGCATTTTTTCCAAGTTTTGTATTGATTTTTTCAATAAATGGTAGTTTTTTATATCCTCTGCCAGCAAAGTTTATTTTAACGTTAGAAATTGCACCAATAGCTGAGGTTGAAGTAGTTTTGTATGATGAATTAGATGATGAAACAGAAGTCAATTCATTAAATGAAAGTTTTGTATCTAACAAAAAAGTAAATTCAGTATTTGATATTGTGGTAATTCCAACTTTTCTGTTCAAAGGATGATTTTTTACAATTATTTGATTATTACCAGAAACAGAATAATCTGAACTTAATTGAGTTTTACTTTCTTCAATAGGACTCTTAAATATTAAATTATAATACAAAACAGTTGGGAAATTTTTATTAGACGTGTCTAATGTTACATAAGAATCATTAGTTCCAGGAGTTCCTGAGTTGACTATTGCAAATCCATTAATATTATTTCCAATAATATCCAATCGTTTTGAATAAAAAGGATCAGAATAAAATTTAATATCCATATTCAATAAACTTGGATCAGATAAATTAAATTTAATTATATCACCTTTTATAAATTTTAATGGTGGATTTACAAAATAAAGAGTTTGTGATGCGGATCCAACAGTTGTAAAGTCTATAACATTTTTTTGAGATCCGGAATTAGTTTTTGTGTCACTTTCATGTAAACATAATTTTATTTTGTCAACATCTTCTTTCAATACATAATACGTTCCACCATCAGTCAGGCCTCCTATAGGTGTGGAAGCAAAATATGTAACTTTATCTCCATTTTTTATTTCATTAACATAACTAGATAAATTAATAGTATTATTTAAGATTGAAACATCGCTATCAGAAAATAATATTTGATTTACTAATAATTTTCTATTAATTTGGTCAAATTTAATTTTTATTTCGTTTTCGATAGAGCTGGAAAGCGAAATTGATACCATATCTCCAGTCACCAATCCGTGACTAACATTTGTTGTAATAATCCCACTGGATGTTATAATTGTGCCGGTTATTTTTTTATTTGTTGTACTTAACGAATGAGCGGATCCAACTACACCAAAGGCCTCTGTTAAGGCCCAGAACTCTAGGGACTTCAAATTTGTTCCTATCCCTGATGAAGTAGTGAACCCTACGGTTGATAATCCAACATAATTTTTACCTAGATTAACTGCATAAACTTTTTGATTTTGTTGTAAACTAAACGATTGTCCAGATCCTACATTATTAACATATAAAGATGTTCCACCTAACCCACAATTATAAATTAATTCTTGACCAGTAAAAAAGCTATGTCCTGGTATGTAAATACTTCTACTTGGTAAAAATATTGAAACAAAAGAAGAAGTTCCAAGACCAACGACATTTCTACTTATTCCGGCTGTGCCTGTTCCAACAGATTCTTTTGGGTCAAAAAAAGTAACCGTATTTTCAAAAGTATAATCGGAAAGTGGTTCTTTTAAGTTCAGTTCAAATCTTTTTGGCAATAAATCCACCGTATCAATACCTGCAGTATGAATGCCGGTATTTTCAATACGATTGACATAAAATCCTGATCTTTCGGGAGAAATACGAGTGATTAATAATTTTTCTGTACCAATTGCTACGGTATCATTAACTCTAAATCCACCGATATCCTTTACAAAAATAATTGTAGAAATTCCTGTATTAGCTACTATATCAATATTCTTCAATAATTGAACCGATTTTTGAGTAACTTTGACAGATCTTTGTCCAGACAAACCACTTGAGGTAATAGTTGAAATTCCAGAAATAGAAACTACTTCATTATTTCTAATTTGATGTGGATAATCTACGACTCCAATTATGTTAGTAGATCTTATTACAAATGAAACATTATCTAACTTATTTTTTAATACTGTAAGGCCGCTTATTTTTTTTCCTTCTATCTCGGATATTACGATATTTGCACCATTTCCGGAAGTATTTTCATTATTGAGAATAATATCATCTTCAACTTTATAATCTTGGCCCGCAGAAAATATTACAACATCATCAATAACTGATGATTGTATGTCCGATATCCTGAACTCTTGTTTATATTCGTCTACAACTTTATCAATTAAATTATAAAATGAATTTTGTTTATCCAAATAATATGGTGCAACATTCCTGGTTAGGTCATTCGTGAAAATATTTAAATCTTGATTATACTTTGGTAAAAAATTCTCCTCTACAGGAGTATTATAAAAGCTATTCGCAACTACATAGGGATACGATGGAGTAGATCTTTTTGCAGCATCTACACTTATTGAATAAAAATAAGCATACGTTCCATCAGGGTATTGTGGGGTTATGCAAAATCTTCCATTATTTTCATCTAGATCGCCAGATCCATTGTAAGCATAATCATTAACAAAGTATCCGGGTTCAAATAAAGGTGGTCTCAATGATTCGTTTATATTCAAATTTAATATATAACTTGATTTCATTTGTCTTACAAATCCACCTAAAGTAGAATTAAACCCATATGGACCATAAATTGGATTTCCATCATAAGCAAATCCTAAAATAGGAGAATGTATTAATGTTCCGGAAGTTTCTTTATCGGTTTCTGCAAAATTATCAGAAAGTTGATATCTAAGTTTTTTAGGAATATAAAAATTAACGAATTGAAGTCCTAAGTCTACATTTTTATTTGGATATAAAACTCCATCATCATTAACGGAAATTTGATTTTTTAATTTTACAACTTGATTTATTTTCCATTCCGTTACATTTGCCAAAAATTTAGCATCTAATCCTCTATTTTGTAATGTAAGTTGAGTAGTAGATACACCATATCCTATGCCACCTCTTAAGATATTAACAGCGGATAATCTACCGTTAGAATCAATAATAGGATCAATTTCTGCAAAAGATCCATCTCCAGAAATAATAATATCAGAATCTTTTCTATATCCTCTGCCTTTATTAATAATTTTAACATCAACAATATTACCATTAATAATGATAGGTTTTAGTATTGCTTCCGATTTTATGCTAGAGATTCCAACATTTGGTCTACGATGAAAATTGATAATATCTGTACAACCAAATCCAACTCCACCTTCTTCGACATAAACATCGTTTATACTACCCAATACCAAGGGCTCAAGTATAGGTTTTATGATTGTGGTCGATCCAATTGCAGAGATTGTTTCAACAGATATTTCAATTGGTGGATAAGATACACTATGAGTGCCTATTCCCAGATCATTAAACTTTGCGAATCTTCTTTCAAGAAAAAGTGCATTGGTTTGTGTCGTTCCAATTCCAGCTGGAGCCAATTTAAATTTATTGTCATCAATAACCCCGACATAATAGTAGATAGAAGTTGATAATCCAGAAATAACTGTTCCTGTAGTAGAATATTGTACAAGTTCTCCATCTAAGAATCCGTGTTTTCTAGCAAAAAAATATGAATCAAATGTATTAATTCCCAGTGTCCTGTTATCAGCGGATAATATTGATGGAACTTTAATAGTTCTATTGGAGTATCCTTCACCAGGATCTTTAACATATACTTCGGTAATTGTATTTTTATTTTTTAAACTACTGAAGTAGTGGAATCCAGAACCTGTTCCTGTTATGTCAATGACATTAGTTGAATTTAGTGCATCTTGTTGTGTATTATAAACTTTTAATTTTGTGGAGGTTACGAACCCAATAAAATAACTAGATCCATTAACTAATCCAGGCACATCATCGTTAGTATTTGAATCGTAAATAATTTCTTCACCATTTTCAAATAATAAATTTTCTAAAAAAGTTATAGTATTATCTGAAGAATTAACATTAATATCTGCTTTAAATCCAAATCTAAGTCTTGAACTTACTAAATTGCAATCTAAAGCACAACCCTTTCCATTACCACCACTAATAGTAATTTTTGGTTTCTCTTTATAACCAACACCAGCAGAAATAATTTTTACTTTTTTAATACTTCCAGATAAGTTAAGATGTGCTTTTACAGACGATCCAACTTCATCCTTAATTTCAATTGAAGGAGTATTTACAATATCATAGTTTTTTCCAGAATTTATAACTTCAATAGATTGTATTGCTCCGTAATAAATATTTTCATCGAATAAAGTTGGAGATAATATTTCAACTCCATTTACTAATAAACCTATTGGCCTATTTGTAGTTCTTCTTTTATTAATATCATCAAATAAAGTAGATTGTTTTTGTAAAGGAAACTTTTTAAGTATTTTTTGATTTCTTAAAATTTTATTTTCAAATCCAGCTTTAACTATTGTATCAGATGATATGCCAGAATTTGATGTAATATACTTTTTGGAAAAAATATCAGATTTACTATAAGATAATTTAATAGAATTTGAATCAATTTTGGTTACATAATAATATCCGGTTGATATTCCACTTTCTGGAGTGAAAGAATTATAATATATAAAATCACCATTTATCAATTGGTGATTTTGTGCATAAAATATCGATGTGATTCCAGATCCAAATGTTTGTGGCAATAATGATAATGATTGCGTAGAAATTATTTGTTTATTATCAGTTGAAAAAATAGGATAATTTGGTAATCCAGTTGAAGTTACATAAAAATTTTCATGTTTGGAATCAACATAAGTGTTTTGGATTCCAGCCGGAATCGAAGTAACTTCTGGAAAATAATTTGAATAATGATTAGACTTATATATTTTTTTTCTTATAGATTTTATTCTAGTTAAATCGAATGAGGCACTAAGACCTGACTGAACTAAGATTCTATTGGTATATTTTCTTATTTTATCCGAAGAATTATACTCAACAGATAAAATACTAGCGTTACTAAGATTATTATTTTTATCGACTAAAATTATATTTTCATTTTGATAAAAAGAAATCTCATCAAATAGTATAATTCTATATCTGTTGCTAGAAACTTGAGAAAGACTTTTTACATTATGTTCAGTTGGAATATTATAAATCCAATTATTAGAAGATACTTCATCTGCTAAATTTTTTCCAAATCCAGATAATTTTACTTTGTCATTTATTCTAAGACTTTTTGTTTTTGAAAAATCAACTTTATCAATAACATTAATAACTCTAAATTTAACTTCTGAGGTATTTCCAATACCAATATAACTAAAAGCAAATTTTTCTTCTATAATATCTAGTCCAAATGTTAAATTTTTAGTTATTCCAGTTACACCCAAAAATTGATTCGTGGTTATATCAGTATAAAACAATTCAATAAAATCGGAATTTTCTGGTTTTACAAGAATTTTGCCAGTTTTTGAAAATCCAATAGTTGAATCTACCAAAATAGTATTTGATCCTATTGGAGTGTCTTCTAATAATTTCGTTTTACCCGAAACTTCAAAGTTACCGCTAAAAGAAGTAGAGTCTAAAGATATTTCATAAAATTGTTTTTTGTCTACAGGTCTATACTCAATATTATAAATTGAAGCGCTGACAGTTCCTATGCCAGTTAAATTTTGATATAAAAAATTACCCCTAATATCTGTAGGATTTCCACCGGAAATTTTTTCTACTAGAATATTTTTCGTAGTAAAATATGGATTTGATGATGGTATTAATGTATAATCTTGTGGTTTTATTACCTCAACATCAGTACCGAATAAAACCTTGAATAGTAATTTATAAGATGAATCTGTTCCTTTAGAGCTATAAAAATCTCGAGCACTAGTTAAAACATTTTCAATTGAAATTTCTTCGTTAAAGTCTCTATCTTCAAATCCAGGAAAAAATTCCGACTTAAACTTTTCAAAAAACTTTAAAAGAAAAAGATTGCTTAAATTTAAAACAATAGAATTTTCAAGATGTTCTTCAGATGATGTAGAAACAAAATTTAAAAACTCGGAATTTTCTATAGAATTAATGGCATCAATCCCACTAAATCCTCGAATACAACCCTCGAAGGTAGTATTGGTTTTTGATGTATATGTAATGATCTCATTATCTATTTTTAATAATCCATATGTTGATGGCCACCCATCAGTAGATATAACATTTATTGAAGTATCAAATTTTAAAATATTTTTTGTTGATTTTGTAGATTCTGTTAAATTTAACTTATTGAATTGAGAGATATCTTTATACTTTTTTACATTTATAGCAAGATCTATTGCTCCAGACTGATGTTCAAGAGATTGGTAGTATTGTTTTAAAAACTCTACAAAAAGAGGAGATTCTTCTATTAAAAACTCTGGGATTTGTGATTCTATTATAGAATCAATTTTAACTCTTTTAATTTCTGACATTTTATCTTGTATACTTACCGTTTAAATAACTTGAAGTTGGAACATATAATGTGGCGGAAATATTTTCACCAGAGGTTATTGTATCCTCTACCATATTTACCACAGAATTTTGAACGTCAACTTGTAAATATAAATCTTTCAGTCCAATAATATCATTAGATTCGGGAACAGCTTGAACTTCAATAAGACCATTGGATAAAGATGTTGATGTAATATTAACTACATCTAATAATATGTCACCTTTTTTATAGTTTATAGATCCTGCAGTATTTTTAACTATGACTGGAATATTATTTTCCAATTTAAAGAAAAATATTTTTCCAGAATTTTCGGAGACTTGAATATCAGCCATATATAAAGTTTCAGCTATACCATTGATCTTAAATCCGGTTGATTTTACAGAATATCCATCTTTTTTAATATGAACCTCATTCCCATAACAAAGTTCATAGGTTGCAGAAGTATTAAATTCTGGGGTTAGATCTCTTCGCATTCTTACTTTTGTAATGTTTGAAGTGATTGATTTATCCGAGTCATCGACTAAAGTAACAACCTTACTATACTTAAATCTACCTCCAAAATTATTGACATCACTTGAATTTGCATAAGATGTTAATGTATTTAATACTTTTGTGCGAACTAATTCTGGTCTGGTTGAAGCATTTACATTATAATAAACTGTAGAATCAACCTCAACATATAGATACGATAGATCTATTATTTCTGGTCTTATACCAGCGATTGAATATTGTTTTAAATTTCTTAAAATATCTGATTTTGTAATCTCTGATAAAAAAGTACCATTTCTGGGTTTAATTGATATAAAAACTTTCCCATATTCTGGTGGTTCTAACTCTTCTCCACCATAAGAAGTTACAGAATCAACGTTAGAATATATGTATGGTATTAATCCTTTGTAATCATTAGCGGTTACTGCACGAAATTGTGATGCATATACCCTTGGGGCTA
>Ga0169931_10003364_pt1 | contig 25350 bp, 27 predicted proteins | sample Kivu_15m_20L_FD_129675 | JGI IMG/M metagenome (GOLD analysis project Ga0169931, IMG submission 129675) | Freshwater microbial communities from Lake Kivu, Western Province, Rwanda to study Microbial Dark Matter (Phase II) - Kivu_15m_20L... | ecosystem: Environmental > Aquatic > Freshwater > Lake...
CCCATGCCTGCTCGGTCAATACGACTGCGGCAATAATGCCTATGTTGGCCGGGTTGAAAATATGTTTGCCATTGACCTTGATAAAGAACTTGGATGCAATAGCCACAAAAGCTGCCAAAGCCATTACCCATTCGGCATTTACCCTTAGCAGCAAGCTCAGTCCCAGCGAAGTGATCATAGCGCTTTTCCAAGAGGTCAAATCAGCACGACCGGCTGCGATAAATACCCACTGCGTAGCCTGAGACACCAATAGTGCCGTCAATATGACTAAAGGGTTGAGCGACCAATCCAGCGAAAAAAGCCCATAAGTAAGAAAGCTGCCCAGAAACAAAATCTGGAAGTGACGTGCATCGGCAAACCACTTGTCAATGGTAACTTTTGCAGCAGGAAGGATGGCTCTGTGGGTCATAGCATCGAAGATTTGACCCACCTGTACCCCCCAACATTTCATCGGTTCATCAGAACGGAAAAAAAGTTCGAAATTGTTTTGAAATCCCCTCGGGAAATGCGCTCTAAATTCGCACACCTAATTCAAAATACAGCCTTCGTCATGAAGATGAACTTATTGTTTCCCGCAGTTGCCATCGCCTTTGCCATCGTGGGATGTAACACTACTCCGCCCGAACCGGAAAAGCTCCGTACACCGATGGGCGTGGAGATTGACAATCCGGCCGGTCATTCAAGAGAGTTTATTGCCGAAATTGAAAAACCAATTAGGAGGTTTCTTGATGCGCAAAACAGCGGTAGTGGTGAAGAACTGGCTGATTCGTTTTTCGATATTGTCTGGATTGAAAACAACCGAGATAACTTCATTTTATATGCGGGTAACTACGAAAAAATGGGTATGAAGAATCACAATGACACTTTTGAGATCAGATACCTCTCTCCTGTAGTAGACACCTTGGGAATGCAATTTGTATCACTTCGCTACTACAGCGAAGCGCGCTTGTGGTTCACCGACAAATTTGTTGGAGACCCTGCTACTTATATGGTGAATTTGAAGTCAATACACGGTGAGAATAATGTGACTTACGATGCGGAGAAGCAAACCTACTACTATAAAGGCGAACGAGTTGGCCATGCTGCCAAATACACCGAAGATACCGAATGGAAATACTTGGAAGATGATTATAACAGACGTGTATCCAGCGCAATTGTTCCGACTGAGATGTATTTGAAAATCAGGAATTACGCTAAGTATGAATAAAGCGATAGTTGCAGTGCTATTCACTGCTTTGGTCCAATTGGTTGCGGCCCAGAAAGCCACCTACGAACTCATCAAAGATGAAGCCGATTTGGCCTTCTACAGCAAGTGGGTGACCCTAAAAGGCGAGAATACGGGCAAGCAGGCTCTTTTTATCAAAGTGACCAATAAGACTGACAGACTCCTTTCCTACAGTCTGGGTGTGGAAGTTTTTGTGGACCAAGTAATGGTCGAAGAAGCACCTGAAGCTCTTTATTGCATCAGGCCCAAAAAGACAAATCAGGGCAAAGTCAATTGCATTTACTTCGTCTCCGACAAAGTGACCCCGGAAGACCTTGCCTCAGGTAAAACAGTTGTCGAATTGACCGGGTTGGTTATCACAGGTGCTGACATCTGCCCCAAGCGGCAAGCGAAGAAGTAGTCTAAGCGCGGCTGCGCGTTTCTTCCAAAATCAAAATTCCTTTCTGCAAGGCCAAGTTGTTTGGAAAAGACGCCACGTGGCCCTCTTCAGTTTTCATGATTACCGAAAACAAGGTGATGTCTGTGACATGTCCGACAATGGTGTTGTCACCGTCCAGAATTTTGACCTTGTATCCAATCCGAATTGGATGGCTGAAAAACAAAATAGCGGAGGCGGTAACGTTGCTCAAAATAGACCACCCGGCAAATAATGCTACGCCTGCCACTGTGAAGAATGATGCGAAGTACAGACCGAGATTTTTAATTTTGAAATTCCAGACCAAAGCCAAAGCCGAAATCATGATGATAAAAAACAAGAAACTGAACATCTTGATGATATACATGGTTCGAATGCGGTCAATGCCAATCTTCTTAGCATAGCGCTTCACCATTTGCCTGATCACAGCCCGACCAATTACATAAAACACAACCAACCCAAGGGTTACGATGATTTCAACAGTTAATCCGTTCATGGCGCGAAATTGGAAAAAACTTCCTTATCAACAGTTTAAAACTCCTCAATCAAGACACCACAAAGCTGCTTTACGCGGTATTCCAAATTCTTGGCGTTGTACCTGGCTGTACTCAAGCCCAGTGTGGCGTTTAGCAAATTGACTTGAATCTGCCGAAACTCCAAAGCAGTTATCAATCCCAGTTTATGCTGTTCCTCGCTTCGCTCAAATGACTGTCGAGCAGCTTTGAGGTTAGTTTTTTGAACTTGTATTACAAACAAAGCATTGTTGTAGGAGGCATGGGTATTAATCAAATCGCGTTTGGCCGTCTCCGTGGTTTGGGTCTCGGTGAGTCGCTGGGTTTCCATTTGGATTTTTGCATTTTGGACACGTGTGCTTGTGCGTCCACCGTCAAAAAGGTTCCATGAAAGGGCCAGGCCTGCCCTGGGGCCATAGGCATAAGAGGCTGTAACAAAGGCTCCGTTTGGGTCCTGCAAACCGCGAAAATTGTAGGAAACATTGGCCGATAATGCGGGGAACCAACCTGCCTTTCCGGCTTCAATTGCAAAAGCGCTATTGCGCAATTGGCTTTGCGTTTGTTCGATTCGGGCATTTTTGTCCAGCGCCAATTGGAGCAATTGGGCATGATCGGGCATAAGTTGAAAATTCAAAGAAGTGTCGGGCTCAAAGGGAAGGGCCAAGTCTCGTCCCAAAATGAGGTTAAAGGAACGTTTGGCATTTTCTAATTCGCGCTGCGTGTTGAGCAACGCGATGCTGTCATTATTGAAATCGACCAAAGCGTTGAGCACGGCTATTTGCGTGCCCTGACCTACCTCAAAAGCGTGAACTGCTCTTTGATGGCGCTTTTCGGACACTTCCAATAACTCATTCAATGCAGCGGTATTCTCAGTGAGCATGGCGATATCAAAATATGCTCCTGCCAAGTTGATCAACGTGTTTTCGATGACTTGTCGGGCTTGCAATTCGGACATACGGTGGTTTTCCTTAAGTGAAGCATAGTTATAGCGCCTACCGTTGTTGTCCATAATGACATAGTTCACGGACATGGAAGCACTGCAGTCAACAGATGCTCGTGGGTCAAACTTTTGGTCACCTATAATGAGTTTATTCTCACCCGCATTATAATTGAGGTTGGCACCCGCTTGGGTGGAGGCAGTAGGCAGATAGCCGCTGTTCATTCGACCCGCATTGTTCTCGGCAATCTCTTGCTCGTTGAGCGCCATTTGTATGTCATAGTTATGCGCAAGGGCCAGTTTGGCCGCTTCGGTACGGCTAAGGATTTGGGCATGGCCCGCAGTGACCCAAACCGCGGCAATGGCCACTATCAAAAGTCTCTCAGTTTGTGTCATAATTGTCTGCTTCAAGTTCCTTGATGGCTGTTTCGATGGCTTCGCGTGCGGGTTTCTTACCCTCCCAAAGCCAAATGACATACTGCACACATCGGTTGCCCACTGAAAGCAACATAGGGAGCATGACCAAGGTCAGCACCGTGCCGATAATGAGGCCATAGGCGATGCTGATAGCCATGGGGATTAGGAATTGGGCTTGGCGGCTTTTTTCTAAGATTAATGGTGAAAGGCCCGCCACCGTTGTGAGCGAGGTGAGGAAGATGGCTCGGAATCTGGATTTTCCCGCTTCTTCCAACGCTTGTTCAAAAGGCATTCCTTCTTTTAGCAGTGAATTAAACTTGCTGATCAGAACCAACCCGTCATTGACCACAATGCCGATGAGGGCAATGATGCCCAAGAAGGAGAGCACGTTGATAGGGAATCCGTGAATCCAGTGGCCCCACCCCACTCCAATAAGTGAAAAAGGCACCATGATGAGCAATAAAATGGGTTTGATAACCGAGCGAAAAGTGAATGCCATCACCACAAACATCAGAAACAAAATGAGCCCAATGACACGTCCGGCTGAGTTTTGCACTTTCTGCGCTTCGCGGTTTTGGCCTTCGTACAGAGCCGTAATGCTCGGGTGTTTGGCAATGATTCCGGGCATCACATTCTCTCTTATTTCGGCCACGACAGTGGTGGCGCCTTCTTTTGGGTTTTTAAGGTCGGCTTCCACTTTTATCTCACGTTTGCCGTCTATGTGATTGATAGACAATTCGCCCCGCTCGATGGTGTAGTCGGCAATTTCTCGGAGGGGTGTGCGTTGTCCTGTGGGGCTGACAATGCGCATTTCGTCCAATTGGTTGATGGTAGATCGCTCGGACCGCTCATAGCGCACCCACACAATGATTTCATCTTGGCCACGCTGAAAACGCTGGGCTTGCAATCCGTTGAATCCGCTGCGCACCTGCCTGATGACATCGGCCAAATTGTAGCCCATCAAGTAGGCGTGATCTTTCAGCTTCAATTTAATCTCTTTGATGCCCGCAGGGTCGTTGTCGCTTATATTCTGTAGCATTGGATTGGAGGCCAGTGCTGTTTTAAGTTCGGCTTTTGCGGCTTTAAGCTCAGCAATATTGTAGCTCATCAATGAAACGGAGACGGGCTTTCCACCAAAATTACTTCCTGAATCAAACACCACACTTTCGGCTGATGATATAGGACCAACGGCCTCTCCCAAAGCTTTGGAAATTTCGTCAGCGCCAAAATCGCGTTCCTCACCCGGCAAAAGATTCAGATCCAACTTGGCATTGGCCGTGCCGGGCCCCAGCTCCCGCTCGATGTTCAGCACCACTTGTTTTTGTCCGGTCTGTCTACTGCTGAATTCGGCATTCACTTTCCATGCTTTTTCCTCTATCATGGTGATGAGAGAATCAGTAACAACAGGGTTGGTTCCTTGCGGCATTTTGAGGCTCACAGTCACACGGTCACTCGTGATGACGGGGAAAAATGTGCTTTTGATGACGCCTCCGGTCAAGGCACCTGTGGTAATCATCATGAGCGAGATGATAATAGCAAATCCGACCGGTTTGTTCCGCATAAAAAAGCGCAACGAAGGCATGTACAATTTGTCGCGCATGAAGTCCAGTGCTGCCTCGGCTTTAGTATTGAACCAATAGGTTTTTTGGCCCGGGGTGAGGGCTTTGCTGTGGGCTACGTGGGCAGGTAAGGTGATGAATGCTTCAATAAGCGAAACTGTCAAGGTGAGCATAACCACAATACTCACATCAGGGAAAAACTCTCCTATGCGCCCATCCAGAAAGAAGAATGTGCTGAAAGCGATAATAGTCGTAAGAATTGCAGAGGTGACAGCCGGCAGAACTTCCATAGTTCCGTCAATGGCTGCTTTGACCGGTGTTTTGCCCTGCTCAAAGTGTACAAAAATGTTCTCAGCGATGACAATTCCGTCATCAACCAGAATTCCCACCACAATGATCATTCCGAACAATGACAAAACATTGATAGTCACACCTAATAAGTTAAGGAACATAAACATTCCCAAGAAGGAGATTGGAATACCAAAAGCCACCCAAAATGCCAAACGAGGGCGAAGGAAAAGGCTGAGAAAAAAAATGACCAACAAGACACCTTGCAACCCATTGATAATAAGCAATTCTGTCCGCTGTTTTATGAGGATAGATGAATCGCTCACCACTTCCATCTTGATGCGGTCATGGGTGCTGTTCCACTCTTCCGTGAAAGCCACCACACTATTTGCGGCTCCGATCAAGTCTTCGCTATTAGTCGTGCTCACCTCGACATAAACGGCCGGATTACCATTTAAATAGCTGCGGGACGGGTCCTCCGACCAAGTGTCTTTGATTTCTGCCACTTGGCCCAGCGTGATGATGGCACCGTTGGGCCCCGTTTTCACAGGTATTTGCCCCATTTCACTACCATAGTATTGCTTATTATTTACTCTAATCAGGTAGTCCTCGGCTTCGGTTTTGATAGTCCCTCCTGTCACAAGTATATTGGATCGCGACACGGCATTAGCCACTTCTGAAAATGTGAGCTGATAGGCCAGCAGCTTTTCTTCGTTCAATGCTACCACAATTTCCTCAGGAGGAAAACCTGATAGTACCACCTGTGAAATGCCCGGTATGGCTCTCAATTCGCTCTCTATCTCTCGGCCTGTGGCCTTGAGCGTACTGAGAGGCACATCTTTTCCGCTTATGGCGGCAATAACACCGCGAGTAAGGTTTTCTTCCTTGGCCACCACAGGGGGTTCCATTTCAGCCGGAAATGAAGGCACTTTATCTACCGCATTCTTCACATCGGCCAACAGAACATCAATGTTGTATCCTTTTGCTGCCTCCACGATAATCACAGCCGAGTTCTCTCCGGATGACGAAGTGAAGCGGTCCACACCTACCATTCCGCGTAGGTTGTTTTCGATTTTTAGAACCACTCCTTCTTCCATTTCCTCCGGTGACGCACCGGGATAGACCAATTGGATGCGGATGACCTTGGAGTCTTGCAGTGGAAAAAAACTGGACTTCATGGCGCGCATGCCCATGAAGCCCAGCACCACCACTGCCAAGATGACAACGTTGACCGCTACCGGATACTTGATAAAGTGTGTTATGATGTTTCTCACGGCTCTCGCTTATTCTGTCGTTGCAGCCACTTTCATTCCCGGATAGGCGCCAGGCACAGGCCTGAGCAGCACCTGCTCATTATCAGTCAGTCCGCGAACAACCACGGTTTTTTCCTTGAAAAACAAGGGTTCTACTACCACGGGCACAAGAAGCGAGTCGCGAACGGTATATACTCGGTCTTCTTCCATTAGCGCGCTGCGGTTTATTTCAAAAGCATTTTCCAAATCGGCACCGGGAATGAGCACTTCGGCAAAACGGCCTTCATCCAATCCCTCACCCGAAACGCGCACAAACACACTGACCGTTTGGGTGCCGCTGTCTACACTTTTGTTGATGCGCACCACTTCACCGGTCAGTTGGCGTGCGGCCCCTTGGCTGAGATTTACGGTCACTTTTTGGCCTGTGCGCAATGTCGCTGCCAGCGAACCGGTGACAGCTGCCTCAATCTCGAAAACTCCGGGATCTATGAATTCTCCCAGTTTTTGACCGGGTCGCACCACTGTCCCGGGAGTGACCATTGATTTGGTCACCACTCCGCTAAACGGGGCTACAATACTGTATTTGCCCAGAGTCAACTCGGCATTTTTTAGATTGAAATATTCTGTAAATATTCCTCGTCCGGTTACAAATAGTTTCTCTCGGTCATCTGCGGGAACAGGTAATTCACCAATGAATTTATGAGGGTCAAATGCAAGTACATACTTAGCCCAGCGATCGTGTGAACCGGGAAAATCCATTTTGAAATCGGGTAGCACACCGGCCAATCGACTGTGAAATGCGCTGCGCTGCGCTACAAGTCCTGCCTTGAAATCATCACTGCGAAGTCCTATCAGTTGTTGGCCTGCACTAAAGGAATTACCCGCCTTGAATGCACCTCCATCATTGAGCATAATGCCCTGTACTTCTGCGAAAACTTCAAATCGATTTTTGGCCATCAGGCTGCCGGTAGCCCCCACTGATGTGCTTACCGGTCCGTTTTTTACCTGTTGAACAAAAGCCACGGCCACAGTCGTTGCAGGCGTTCTCGGTGCAGGTTTTCGGTCAGCGGCAAGTTGTTTTCTGACGAGCACTCCGGCAGCCAAAATCAATACAGTCGAGACTACGATGATGATTTTTCTTTTCATGTTGTTGTGATTTCCTGACACAAATCCTTGTCGCGGCAGGCATTGTCTTGTATGGTCTGCATTGCTGCCAATACCACCTTTCTTTCGGCCTCGGTAATTCCGGCCTGCAATTCTTCGAAAATGGAAATAACCACAGGCTCTGCTTCTTTTAGCTTGACCAACCCCTTTGGTGTTAGTTTGATCAGGTTCACGCGCTTGTCTGTAGGCGATAGCTCCCGCACTACCAAGCCTTTGCGCACCATGGTGTCTATCAGGCGCACCAACGAAGTTTTATCGCGATCCGTAATGAATGCTAAATCAGTCTGAGGCTGCGGGCCACGGTGGTTAACAGTCTTCAGCACCATCATATGTATGCGGCTTATATCGAGGCCCTTTTCTACCAGACGCCTTTGTACATGGGCATCCACTTGGCGCATGGTTTTAGCCAGCCATGGTGTCAAATAATATTGAAACTCCGGGAACATGGAGGCAAATGTATGTGATTGGTTGCAGGTGCAACTTAATGCATCGAAGAGCTTAATGCCAATTCGGTGTGGATTCCGCACAAATTGCTGCTTCATACCGCACGGTCCAACACCGTTTCTACCGGTACTTTTGCTGTGCTAAAACCAATGCCGGTTTGATTATGAAGTTCATAAATCTATTCTAATGGATTTTCAAATCCACATAACCGCCATTTACAATTGCACCCTCGAGCGCGCATTCAAGGCACCGGTTCTTGGAGATTTAACCAAAGTGCACACCGGATTTGGTCCACTGCCGGCTGTGACCGGAACTACCAATGACGAAAACTGGGGCAAAGTGGGGGCGATAAAGAATATTCTGGCGGCCCGGTCGCTGACTTTTTGCGGAGGAGAAGTTTCCACAGATAAAATTGTCGAGCGAATTGAAAACGAATATTGGAAGCTGCAAGTCGGGAATTTCAAGACATGGATGTTCCAAATTTGGCAATTCACGGTTGAATGGGCTACCAAAGAGCTTGGACCTAATCTGATTCAAATCCGCTACAGTTACACCGTGCACGCCAATGGAGTATTGCTCATCCCATTCCAATGGCTATTTGCCAAGTTGTTCTTCAAAAGATATATGCGTCAAGTTTTGGAAAACGTGCGCAAAATGGCAGAAGGAGACGAGCCATTTTTGTTTGATTGACATCACATTTAATAAAAATCGATAGTTCAATGCTCTTCGTTAGACTGAATCGAACATCAGATTGAATAATCATTAAGGAATCCTTTCATTTTCTTGATTTAATTCGTTGCCGACTATCAAGGGATTTTGAAATCTCTGATGTTACCATTCTTTGATTCGTCATTAGCCGGCCCGACCCCGTTTCTACCTGTACATTTGCCCCCCCAATCTGAACAAGCCCGCGGTGAGAAAAAGACCATTCAAAAACGGACAAGAACTGGAAGCCGAAATCAGCGACTTGGCTTTTGGCGGGAAAGGAATTGCCAAAATCCCAACGGACAAGGGTGATTTTACTCTATTTGTGCTCAACAGCATTCCGGGCCAATTGGTGCGGTGCAAAATCACCAAAGCCCAACCCACGTATGCTGAAGCATCACTGATCAAAGTACTCAAACCCGGCCCTCTGGAAGTGGAAGTGCCTTATCACCCCATACCGGGTGCACCCTACATCACACTTCCACTGCGCGAGCAAATCAAATACAAGAAATCCACCACCATGGAGCTATTCAAGCGTATTGGCAAGGTGGAAAATCCCGAGGCATTATTTGACGAGTTCATACACAGCCCAAAGACCTATCACTACCGCAACAAAATGGAGTATTCCTTTTCGGCAATTGTCTACAACCCGGATAGTGGGCTGATGGAAGATGGCTTTGGTTTGGGGTTCAAGCACCGCGGAGTGTGGTGGTCAGTGGATAATGTGGATGGCGACTCGGGTATTTTTGATGAAGAATTCGAGTCTAAGCTACCTGAAATCAGAAGGTATCTTCAAGCAACGGGGTTGCCGGCATGGCACGCACCACAGCGCAATGGTTTTTACCGTTTTCTCGTTGTGCGCAAAAGCTATTTCACCAATCAACTGCTCATCAATTTTGTAACCACTGACACTCACTTGCACAAGTTTGACATCAAGGGTTTCGTAGCGCTCATCAATACCCTTTTGGGCAATCGTGTAGCCGGTATCATTCACACCGTCAACTCTGGCGAAGGTGACCGTGTGGACGCTAACTTCGGCAATACCAACTTGCTTCAAGGCGAGCACAAAATCAATGAGGTCATCAACGGATTGGAGTTTGAAATCAGTCCGAGCAGTTTTTTCCAGCCCAATCCCAAGTGTGCCGAAAAACTTTACCAAAAAGTGCTTGACTATGCTGATGCGGTCGGAGGTGACAGAAACAAGTACATACTCGATTTGTATTGCGGCACGGGCACCATCGCGCAATTACTGGCGAAAGATGCCAAGCGCAAAGTGGTGGGCGTGGACATTGTAGAAGACGCTATTGAAGACGCCCGTGCGAATGCCCAACGCAACCGTGTGCGCAACGTGCGTTTTTTTGCTGAAGACGTGGACTATTTTCTGCTGAATCACCCTGAGTTTATCGAGCAGATTGAGACTATTGTGCTGGATCCCCCTCGGGCAGGAATATCGCCTCGAGCATTGAAAAAATTGATAACCTTCAATGCCAAGAAAATCGTTTATGTGTCATGCAATCCGGCCACTCAAGCTCGAGACACCGAATTGCTTCGTGAGGCAGGTTATCGACTGATCAAATTCAGTCTGGCCGACCAATTTCCGCACACTTCGCATATCGAATCCATCGCACTATTTGAAAAGTCATGAACCCATTGGATAGAGAATATTGGGAACAACGCTGGCAAAGCAGCCAAACAGGATGGGACGTGGGCGGAATATCCACACCAATCAAGGAATATGCGGACCAACTTTCCGACAAGCATAAGCGGATTCTGATTCCGGGTTGCGGCAGCGGCCATGAAGCCGAATACCTTTTTAATCAAGGGTTCTCCAACGTTCACGTTTTAGATGTTTCGCCATTTGCCATAAAGACCTTCTTTGAGCGCGTGCCGGAATTCCCGGTAGACAACTGCCATTTGGAGGATTTTTTTACCCATTACGGTCCCTATGATCTGGTGATTGAACAAACCCTTTTTTGTGCACTGGATCCCTATTTGCGACAAGACTATGCTCGCCACATGCACCAACTTTTGGTGCCCGGTGGCAAGCTGGCGGGACTACTGTTCAATTTCCCTCTCACATCTGAAGGGCCACCTTTCGGGGGAGGTGTCGAAGAATATGTGAAAACTTTCGAAAACTATTTTCGAATACGAACACTGGAAGAGGCTTATAACAGCATTGCTCCGCGCGCAGGCCGCGAATTGTTCATCATCATGGAACGATTGCCCTAAATTTGACCCGTCATGCCACACCGCACAGTTCAAATTTTGTCTACCGAGCAGGTGAATCGCAAAATCACCCGAATCGCTCACGAAATACACGAAAAACACTTTGAATCGGGAAATGTCGTGCTGGTTGGAATTAAGTCAATGGGTTCAGAGGTTTGTGCGAGAATTGCCGATATCTTGTGTGATGTGAGTCCTTTGGGCGTTACACGGTTTGATCTGGAATTGGATAAAGAAGCTCCTCTTTCCGGACCCATAAGGTTTGACGGCCTAAGCAGCGACATTCAAGGAAAAAGAGTGATTTTGGTGGATGATGTGCTTAACTCCGGACGGACCCTGATGTATGCCACCGGTTATTTGCTCGGGTTCAATCCTATGTCTTTGGGCACGGTGGTGCTGGTAGACCGATTTCACAGGGCATTTCCCATCCGGGCCGACTACGTGGGGCTCACCCTCAGTACCAATCTCAAGGATCACGTGTCTGTGGAGCTTGAAAACGGTGGTTTTGCTGCCTATTTGAAATGAAAAAGCCCCCCGGATTGTCCATCCGAGAGGCCGTTTTTCAATGTAAGCCGTGTATTATTTCTCCACGACAATCTTCATCACCCTGCGGTCATTACGGCCCGAAAGTCGAATCAAATAAACACCTCCCGGCAGGTCGCTGACATCAAAGGTCGCTCTGTTTGTTCCCGATGCACTCTGCCGTAGCAGTTCACGCCCCGATGCATCAATGAGCGTGATCAAATCGGCTTGCTGTGTCCATCTCAAGTTGACTGTTTCAGAAGAGGGATTGGGGAAAGCTTCAAAACCCGAAGAAAAATGATGTTCTGTCAAAGAGTTGATAGACATGGCAGGTACGTTGCAGTCTACCAAGTTTTGGTCGAAAAATAACTTAGTCTCTTTCAGTCTCTCATCCAAAGTCTGTGTGAGGCTTCCCTCTCCTTCACTTTGGCGCGCAAAGACAAACGCCACATCGAAATAATGAACATCTTGGGGATTGAGAACAAACGGGCCTGAAGCCGCCAATCCGCGTCTGTCACCTGCAGTATTATTAGCAGATTCTTCGGTCCAGCCTGATAATTCCAAGCCATTTGTGCCTGTCAGAAGAGGATCAGAATCCCCCGGAAAAACATACTCGCAAGGCTCAGTGGCTCCGGAAACAGACATGCCGTTGCCACCATAAAGCAATGAGCTGCTGTCTTTCCAAAAACCCTGACATGTAACGATAAAAATGCAAGGTGGCAGTTGGGTCCCCATCGACCCCGAATCCGGTATTGAAGTACATTGAATGTGACAATCCAAGACGCTCATTGTCGGGAAATCCATCATTGTATCCCCATCCGAAACGGCCGTAAGAATTCGTTTCGATACTCAAAGTGTCATCGGGTAGCGAATTGTCCAATCCATCATCGTCTGCCCATGGGCCTGCCAAAATGCTCATGGCAATAATGGCCGCATCGTTGCCATACCCATTTTCATCAAAAGAGTCACCGTGATAACCAAAGACTGCTGCCCGGTGTACGTTAGTGCCGATGTATTCTTGCGGCAATTGAAAATCCGAAAACATTGCCACATGGCTTTCGGTCAGCGTTTGGGTGCCGCGGTTGATGATTTTATAACTCACGAAAACTGTATTTTCCAGATTTGCATTGCCCGTATCTTCAAAGGCATAGAGCATTCCATGGACTTCGATGCCAAGAGGCAGCCCACCCGTTGTCTCATGCAGTCCACCTTTGTCATTGAAGATGAAAGAAACGCAGTCATGTCCGCAAAAAACAGGATAGTCACCTGCCTGAGGGTCGTAAACGCCATCCAAATTGAAATCGAAAAAAGGAGCCAGATACAAGTCAAATCCCTGCGTATAGTCTCCGTGTGCAGGCCACTCAAACATCCATTCCGGAATGGTGTAGCCGTTGGGGAATTCGCTTTCAACAGTTCCGTTTTGCACGGCTTGATTATAAGCAACATGAATGGCCACATCGTCAGCATTGGCTGTCCACACACGGTCAAATGCTTCCATCACTTCGGGTGTGGTAGTGGCTGTACCATCTGTTGTCAGAGGGCCGGGAAACCACTCCGAGTAGCCGGGGTTATACATTTCGGCTGCCATACACAATGTGGAATTGGCCGTCAGCCCGCCCATCCAAAGGTGCGAAGCGAAGATGGGGTTTACCCCCGAACCTGGGGGAACTTGGCAGATGTTGGTCATACTTTCAGGCAGCCAAAACAGCCCACCTGATCATGTCACACTGCATTCGAAATTGTTAGCGATCAGAATACCATAGGTTTGAGCGCGTGGTCCGGTGGAGGCCATCACGGCCAACCCGAACAGAAAGGGTAAAACGTACTTTTTCATTTGAATTGTGTTTAGGGGTTGTCCGATATACAACCAACACATCACTCAACCCTACTCTGTCGGATCCTATGGAATGCCGGATTTCTGCCTAATCAAGCATGGTTTTGATTTTCTCTATCTTTTTTTCTACGTCCCTGAAAGGCACAGTCAGCGTAAGGTTTGCTTGGTCATAAAATGCCTCCCGATCAGCCAAGTGCCTTTCGACAAAAAGGATTAGCTCATCACCTTTCAGGCCGGCAAACAGCGGGCGTTCATTCGGCTTTTGAGCTATCCTGTCAGCCAAAAAACGCGGATTTCCTTTGAGATATATCGTCAGGCCGACCGCGTTCATCTTTTCCATGTTCGCGCCAAAACACGGAGTGCCACCTCCGCAAGCCAATAAAAACGACTGGTCGGAAATACACATGAGTTCCAATTCTCGGGCCTCCATTTCTCTGAAAAAAGGCTCTCCTCGGGTGGCAAACACTTCGGATACAGTCATTTTGCATTTTTGGACAATGATTTCATCCAAGTCGAAAAAAGACAAGCCCAAGTGTTGGGCAAACTTTCGGCCTGCACTGCTTTTGCCGCTACCGGCATAACCCGTGAGAAATATCTTGAGCGGGGCCCGCATTTGTGGGCAATATAGTCAGATAGCGCTTTAACGCGCAATTGCTGATTATTCTCAGCCTACCGGAACCAATCGGTCCAAGTCCGTTCGGGTGCGGAATACACCGAAAGCCACTTCTGCTTCTGAGCCTTCTACTTTTAATATTTGGCCCACTTGCTTGGTGTTCTTCAGGCGCACAGTGGCTCCCGGCACCAGTCGGGCCAACCGATTGGCCTCGTCTTCGGCTTCTTTGGCCTTTTGCTTTTTCTTGACGGTCTTCTTCACTGCTTGTTTGGCTGCGTCCTCGCGGGTCTTTTCGACCATCAGGTAATCATGAATAGCCTTCATCAGTTCTTCATTTTTTCCTCGGTGTTTATATGCGGCTATATACTCCACCATTTTTTTGCCTTTGCCCAAGTATCGATTATTGCGTTCCGCTTGCTCTGCCATGGCGCGAATCCGGTCTTCAAGTTTGGCCTGTTTCTCGTCAAAATGCTTGACTGTTTTTTCCGCCTTGGAGGCAGCCTCGCGTGCCGCCTTGTTCAAAGACTCTGCTTTGGATTTTTCTTTCTGAAGGTCAGCTGTCAAGCGGTCCAACTCTACTTTTCGGGTGTCCAATTTACCCTCGGCTTGGGCTATCAACTCATCGGGTATGCCATTGATTCGGGCCACTTCAAACGTAAAACTGCTGCCCGGCTGTCCAATGCTGAGTCTGTAGAGCGGTGCCAACGATTGGCTGTCAAATAACATGCAGCCGTTGACGGCATTGCGCAGCACCGAGGCTTTCAGCTTGATATTGCCATAGTGTGTTGTGATGACCCCGAAGGATTTCTTGTTGTACAGCGCTTCAAAAAACGCTTCAGCCAATGCTCCTCCCAAATCGGGATCGGAGCCCGTGCCGAACTCATCAAGCAAAAACAATGTGTTGCGGTTTCCGATTTCCAAGAATTGTTTCATCCGCCCCAGTCGATAACTATATGTGCTGAGTTGATTTTCGATGCTTTGATTGTCGCCAATATCGCTTCTGATTTGTCGGAAAATTCCCAATTGGCTATGACCTTGGGTAGGTATCAGCAAACCACTTTGAAACATTACTTGCAGCAACCCTACCATTTTGAGCGTGATGCTTTTTCCACCCGCATTGGGTCCGGAAATTACCAGCATTCGGCTGAATTTGTCCATTGTAAGGTTTTGCGGCACAGTAGGTCGGCCCAAAGCTGAATTTTGCAACCACAGCAGCGGATGACGTGCTCCGTGCAAAGCTACCATGGGTTCGTCTGCTATTTGGGGCAAAGTCGCATCTGTGTCTGCTGCCAAACGGGCTTTGGCGCGGACAAAGTCCAACTCGCACAGCAGCACATGGGTGGCTGAAATGAGGGGCAAATGTTTGCGCATTTCGGCCGTGAGGGCGCGTAGAATGCGATAGATTTCCTTGCGTTCATCATCAAACAGCATCTCCAATTCGTTGTTGAGCCCTTGGTTGGCGGCCGGCTCGATATAGGTCATGTTGCCTGTTTTGCTGGAGCCAAGAACAGTCCCCTGCACTTGACGCTTGTACTCGCTCAAAACGCTGAGCACCCTGCGGTCGTTGACAAAACTTTCGCGCGTGTCGGACAGCAGACCTTTGTCCTTTAAGCGCTTCACCTCGCGGTCAAAATTGCGGTTGATTTCGCGCCTTACGGCTTTTACCTCTTCGCGTATTCGGGCCAACTCAGTGGAAGCATCGTCACGTACTCGACCTTTTTCGTCAAACACACGGCCGATGGCCTTTTGTATGTCCTCCGTCACCCAAACATCGGTCATCAAAGCGGCCAACAGCGCAAATCTATCTGCCTTGTCCTCCATGAAGGCCAGCACATCATTCAGCAAGGCGTTTGCTATTTTGATTCGTTTAAAACTCTCCTCAGACAACACGGCCTCGCCTATACCCAGCAGTTCTACCTCGCGGTCGGTTTCTTCAAATTCCAATGGCGGAAAACCCGAAGCCTCTGCCCTGATTGCGACCATTTCGGCTGTTCGTCCCAACTCGTATTCCAATTCTTGGCGTTCGAATGTTGGGCCGAGATCAACCATGCGCATCCGCGCATGGTCGGTCGAGCAATGATCGTGAAGCAATGCCCTTATGGCATCAAACTCCAAATCAATCAATGTCTGTAAATCGGTGACAGGCGTGTGCATGGGGCCGCGAAGGTAAAAGCAAAGTGAAAAATGAGCTCTTTAAAATCCACTTCAACTGTCCAATTGAATTGCAAAGACTAAAAGAACATGGGGGCAGATGAAAACGATTGCACACGTCTTAGAATGCACAGCAAATCACCTAAATTGTACTACGGATAGCGGGGAACTATGTCTATAAGACAACTATTGATAATATCGAGTTGACTCTTTTATTGTTACCAACGATAAATCAATATTGCCTTTTAAGTTAGATGAAAGAAACAAATTTCCTCCGATGAACATGTTTTCATTTAGCCTAGAGATTTTCGTACTCCGAAGATTAAGATTTCCACCGACATAAATCAGTGCGCCCAAATCATTAATAGGTGAGTTTTTGATTGTTAAATCTTTTCCAACATATTCAAGCTTCCCGAGCGATGTCAAATTAGTATACATAGGAATTCCTGATTGAGCTACCCAAAGACTCCCATGTACTTTTTTTAATTGTCCAAGACTACTAATGCCGGATTCTGAAAAACCCAAGTCACCCAATATTTCCTCAATGTTTCCCAAAGATGTTACTTTGTCATCTTTTCTAAATGAGACGCTACCGTCCAGTGTTCCTGACGCTAACGCTAACCTTGGTGTTGTATCATATTCATTCAGAAGAACGAAAAAAGGTCGCTCATTTTGAAATCTCATTCCTAAAAGCTCAGAAAAAGACTGAATAACTAGTCCAACCGTTTCTTTCACATAGCGGCAAATAATTATTTCTGCTTCATCTTCGAAAATTTGAAATTGAGACAGGTCAGGTTGAATTAAAACCTCTGCACTTAACTGTTGTTTTGAAAAATCAAGATCATCGGTATTTGTGCTGAAAATTGCATTTTTTTTCAAAGGAATTCCATGTTTGTCAAAAACATGATATATTTCATTGAGGGTGGTATTCATTCTTTTGTTAACACTGCTTGGCGAGGCATCCAGCTACGCCACGGTTTACCCGGCCTCCGGCCGGAAATATCAAATCAACTTTTTCCTCTGATTTCATCAGGCGGTGGTCGCCCGGGTCATACACCATCTTCACCGCATCCATGCCGATGGGCAGGTTGAGGCTGTTGTAGCTTATGGCGTCTATCTCGCGGGCAAAGTCCTTTTTCACGTTTCCGTTGGGGTCAAGGTTGTATGCTCGGTAGGCAGTGCCATTGATATAGGCAAGACGGCTCATGCCCTCCGCATAGTGCTCCTTGTAGCCTTTCACCCCTGAGATGTCATTGCGGTTATGCATGAAGCACAAATATAGAGAGATGTAAAGGTGGCATGTGGGCTCCTGCCCCCCTTCCGTTTTCACGCGAGCACACATATATATATGTGTACGCATTCGGTCCCGAACATGGCGCCCTTCAGGGCCCCGCTCTGACACTGTCAAACTTGTTTTCTCCGGGGGACTTGGTGAAATACCCTTTCGAATGGGTCAATGCTGTTGTTTTCCTTTTTGTACCCAAGATTTCAGGGGCATTTAGTTTCCTTAATAAAAGTTAGATGTTGGTAAACGCACGGACCCACTTCCGGCTGCCTGCTGTCTGTCAGATTATGTTTGCCGCTGAAAACAATAACACAACTCACTATGAAACTTCATTTTATGCTCGTAGCGTTGGCCGGTGCAATGGTGTCTTGTGCACCCATCCACCAATGCGGCACTCCCGCCCCCGAGAAAAAACCCATGATGACCAAGCGCACCGAAGCCATCTACAAAGAGCGCAACCAATTGTGTTCGGATTTGGCCACAGAACGAACCACCACAGCCGATCTCCGCGACCAAAACGAGTCGAGACAAAAAGAGATTGAGAAGAAAAATGCCGAATTGGCTCAGAAACAGGTGCAGTATGACCAACTGATGAGCGAAAGCATGAACAACGCGGCCAAGTTTGACGCCACACTAAAACAAAAGGCGGCTGAGCTGAACGAAAAAGAAAAACTGCTCACAGAGCGCGAAAAAGCCCTGGCCGAAATGAAAGCCATCATTGCCCGCCAAGACAGCATCACCCAAAGACTCAACGACATTTTGCGCAATGCCCTCTTGGGTTTCAACTCGGATGAGTTGCAGGTGGAAATCAAAAACGGCAAGGTGTACGTGTCCATGAGCGACAAATTGCTTTTCAAATCGGGCAGCGCCACAGTGGAACCGAAAGGAAAAGAGGCCATTAAACTTTTGGGCGATGTACTGGGCAAGAACACTGACATAGACGTGCTCATCGAAGGCCACACGGACAATATACCTATCAAAACGGCTGTTTACAAAGACAACTGGGATTTGAGCGTGGCCCGCGCCACGGACATTGTGCGCGTGTTGACCAACGAAATGAAAATTGACCCCAAACGCCTCACTGCTTCGGGCAAAGGAGAGTTTATGCCTCGCACTACCAACGAAACTGCGGAGGGCCGTGCGCGCAACCGCAGAACGGAGATTATACTTTCGCCCAAATTGGACGAAATCATGCAATTGCTCGGAGGGAAATAACCTCTTGCATAGCACCAATGAAAAAAGGCAGCCCCAAATGGCTGCCTTTTCTTTTACAATTCAAAAAAGCGAGAATATCAGGCCAAATCAAATCGGTCGGCATTCATCACTTTTACCCATGCACTGACAAAGTCGCGAACAAATTTCTCTTTGTTGTCTTCTTGGGCATAGAATTCAGCATAGGCGCGCAGAATGCTGTTTGACCCGAAGACCAAATCAACACGCGTTGCGGTCCATGCGGTGGCGCCTGTTTTTCTGTCCACAATGTGGTAGATGTTTTCGCCATGCGGGCGCCATGTGTATTTCATGTCGGTCAGATTGACGAAGAAATCATTGGTCAAAGCCCCAACGCGGTTGGTGAACACACCGTTTTTGCTGCCCCCATGATTGGTGCCCAGCACGCGCATACCGCCAATCAGCGCGGTCATTTCGGGTGCGGTGAGACCCATCAGTTGGGCGCGATCGAGCATCAATTCCTCGGGTTTGGCAGCGTATTCTTTCTTCATCCAGTTGCGGAATCCATCATGTATGGGCTCCAGATATTGGAATGAATCAGCATCGGTCATTTCGGCTGTGGCATCTCCCCTGCCCAAGGCAAAAGGAACTGCCACGTTGAAACCCGCGTCTTTGGCTGCTTTCTCCACCGCTGCACTGCCGCCAAGCACAATCAAATCGGCCATGCTCACTTTTTTGGTCAGCCCCAATTGGATGGACTCCAATGTGCTCAGCACTTTTTTGAGTCGTACAGGTTCGTTGCCTTCCCAGTTGATTTGGGGAGCCAAACGGATGCGTGCGCCATTGGCACCGCCTCTGTAGTCCGAACCGCGGAAAGTACGAGCACTGTCCCACGCTGTGGCTATCAACTCAGCTCCTGTCAGGCCGCTATTGAGTATTTTACCTTTGATTTCTTCGACTTCAGATACTGACAAAGAATATCCGGCAGCCGGAATGGGGTCTTGCCAAATCAGATCTTCCTTGGGCACATCTGCACCCAAATAGCGACTGCGCGGCCCCATATCTCGGTGGGTCAATTTGAACCAAGCGCGGGCAAAGACATCTTCGAAATAAGCAGGGTCATTGAGGAAACGCTCCGATATTTTGCGGTATTCGGGGTCCATTTTCATGGCCATGTCCGCATCTGTCATGATGGGATTTCTGCGCACACCGGGGATGTGGGCATCGAATGGCTTGTCTTCTTCCCTCATGTTGATGGGTTCCCACTGCCATGCACCTGCGGGGCTTTTTTTCAGTTCCCAATCGTGGTTCATCAACAGTTTGAAATAGGTGTGGTTCCATCGATCGGGCGTGGTGGTCCAAGCGCCTTCCAATCCGCTGGTGACTGTGTTTTCAGCATTTCCCTTTCCTTGTGGATTCATCCAGCCAAAGCCTTGGGTCTCTATGTCTGCGCCTTCGGGGTTGGGGCCCAGTTTGGAGGCATCTCCATTGCCATGTGCCTTACCCACGGTGTGGCCACCGGCAGTAAGTGCAACGGTTTCTTCGTCATTCATCGCCATACGCCCGAATGTGGTGCGCACGTCTTGCGCGGTGCGCAGCGGGTCGGGGTTGCCGTCTACACCTTCGGGATTGACATAAATTAAGCCCATTTGCACAGCAGCCAATGGATTTTCTAAAGATTCGCTTGATTTATCTGCATAGCGCTCTTTTCCCAACCAGTCTCGTTCTGAACCCCAGTTGATGTCTTTCTCGGGGTGCCAAATGTCTTCGCGGCCTCCGGCAAAGCCAAAAGTCTTGAAGCCCATGGACTCATAAGCCATGTTACCGGCCAAAACGAACAAATCTGCCCAAGATATCTTGTTGCCATATTTCTGTTTAATAGGCCACAACAGTCTTCGCGCTTTGTCCAAGTTACCGTTATCCGGCCAACTGTTGAGCGGAGCAAAACGTTGGTTTCCGGTGTTGGCTCCACCGCGACCATCAGCCACGCGATAGGTTCCGGCCACGTGCCATGTCATTCGAATCATGAGACCTCCATAATGTCCCCAGTCGGCAGGCCACCAGGCTTGGCTTTCCGTCATTGCTTTTTTCAGGTCGGTTTTCAGGGCCTCCAAGTCCAGCTTAGCGAACTCCTTTTTGTAATCAAATCCTTTTGCCGGATTGGTTTTGGTGTCATGTTGATGCAGAATGTCGAGATTGAGAGCATTGGGCCACCAGTCGGTGACTGTCTTGTGCGATACGGTGTTTCCCCCGTGCATCACGGGGCATTTTCCTTTGGTACTGTCCATATTGATCGATATTTAATTGTTGAATTCGCCTGTTATTTGAAGGGTAATATCTTTAATCTTAAACCCTTGAATGTTTTTCTTTTCCAGATAATGAGCTATGAGCCTATCCAGTTCCACATCTTCAAAATCTTCGATGCGCTCCGTTTCTGCACAGTACAAATGATGATGACGGTGCATGATGGCATCGTATCGCATCACGCCTTTTTCGCTTTTCACTCTGCGAAGCAATTGGTGCTCCACCAAAGAGTCAAGCACTTTGTAAACTGTTCCTACTGAAATATTTGGGTGGTTTTTCTTGATAAAATCCGCGATGTTTTCGGCAGTGGGGTGATTGTTCAACCGCACAACGGCATCGTAAATCGCAATGCGCTGCGGAGTCACTTTCAACCCTCTTTGCCTCAGTTGTTCGATGAATTCTTCAGTGGACATTTATCCGCAAATGAGAAATACTCAGCGAAGATAATTGTTCTCCTTTAGCGCAAATGTTTCAAATTCCATCAATCTCGGTGACTTTAGTGACACAGCGGTTTGAAGACTGACTAACAATTAATTACAAAGCTTTAAGAGAAGCTGTTAAGGCGCATTTGATTGCGTATGGCTGCTGCAGTATGGGCACTGACAGGAACCAACGGAAGCCTTACATGATTTCTGCAAATGCCCAGTTCCGCCAGTGCTTCTTTGACACCACCCGGATTGCCTTCAGCAAAGAAAAGTCGTGTGATTTCCAACAAGCGAAGATGATCGGGACGAGCTGCCGCAAAATCGCCATACATGGCAGCATGCACCATATTTGAAAAAGTGCGCGGAAAAGCATTGGCTACCACGGAAATCACACCCACCACACCCGATGCCATCAGTGGAACTGTAATTGGATCGTCACCGGAAATGATGTCAAACCCTTCGGGCTTAAGCGCAACCAAAGTCATGATTTGCTCCATACTGCCCGAAGCCTCTTTGATGGCCACTATGTTGTGGCAATCATTGGCCAGAGTCAGCGTGGTATCCACTGACATGTTGGAACCGGTTCGTCCCGGCACATTGTATAGAATGATGGGCAACGAAGTACTTTGGCTCAAGGCTTTGTAATGCGCCACAATACCCGCCTGTATCGGCTTGTTGTAATAAGGGGACGCACTCAGAATTCCGCTGACGTGAGGCGAATTGAGGCTCTCCAACTCGGCACAAACTGAGGCCGTGTTGTTGCCTCCCACACCCAGGACGATGGGCAACCGCCCTTTGTTCACTTCAGCCACAGTTAGCAGCAATTCGGCTTTTTCGGTTTTTGAAATCACCGGAGATTCACCTGTGGTGCCCTGGACAACCAGGTAGTCAACTCCACCGCTCACGAGGTGCTCGGTCAATTTGCGGAGTGCATCGAAATCAATTTTGCCATCGGCCATAAAAGGAGTGACCATGGCCACACCCACACCGTGAAATGTCTTCATTTAAAAGAGAATTTGGAGAGATAATGATCGGCTTGGGACATAAACTCGTCAAATGAAGATGTGGTGGGAACATCCAATGACAAGTCAAGAAACTTCGATGCGGCATGACCTGTTCGCCCCACTTTCATGCGCGCAACCGAATTGATCAGCACATATCGCAATGGATAGTACTCGCTGTGGGTGGCATCAATCAGGATGTCAAAATCGCGAAGGATAAAATTTTTGATTGCTTGACCGGGCTTTAGGTTCCATGTCAAATCATCAAACGTGAAATAGTCATACTCAAGTTTATGAGCGTGATAGACCGGCACATCCTTTTCGTTTCCATTGATAAAGGAGAACACAACTACGTTTTTAATTTGGTGTTCGGTACGTAGGTGTTGAACGTACTTACGCAGCTTTTTGAAGGCCTGCTCATCTGTGTCAACAGCAATAATAGCCACCGAATCGGCAGTTGAAAAGTTAGCTCCCTTCTTTTTGCGCGCAGGCTCCTTCTCTCTGCGGAGAAAATAGGCTGCCATTCGGGCGCGCAACACATCTTTGAAAGCCATAGCGGGGGTAAAAGTAGGAGGTGAAAAGAGAAAATACCACGTTGTTAATTGCCAAGAATTGCAATCAATTGGGCCACGCCTTGAGAAGCTCCGGTCCTCAAATGTTGAAAATCTCGCAGTCCCAAGTCTGAAAAGTCACCCGGGTCAATCAAGAATTTTGGGATGCCCAAAGGAGCATAGCGTGTGAGCGATGCAGCCGGATAGACCTGCAAACCCGTGCCAATGACCACAAAGACATCACAATCAGCAACCAATGGTACAGCCTGCTCCATAGCCGGCACCTCTTCTCCGAACCAGACAATGTGCGGACGCAATTGGGACCCAAGCGGGCACAAATCTCCTTCGCTCAGCAGCCACCCTTCTATGTCTATGATCAACTTGGGATTAACAGTACTTCGCGCTTTTCTGATTTCGCCATGCAGATGGAGCACTCGTCCGGAACCCGCCCTTTCGTGCAAATCATCTACGTTCTGCGTTATAATTTGCACGTGATATTCACTTTCCATTCGGGCCAACCCCGTGTGTCCTTCGTTTGGCAATGCTTCCAACACATTGCGCCTCCGTTGGTTGTAGAATTCGAGTACCAAAGCGCGGTCTCTGTGCCAAGCTTCGGGCGTTGCCACATCCTCGACACGATGGCCTTCCCACAGACCATCTGTTCCTCTAAAGGTGGCAATGCCACTTTCGGTACTCATTCCTGCACCGGTTAGGACAACCAGCTTCATTCTTTTCTGTGGTGTCATATGCGGACAAATTAATCACAATAAACTCGAAGGTTGGTCAGAGGACTAACTTTGTCAGCATGAAACAAGTCCTGGCAATAGCCCGAAAAGAGATGTTGTTGGAGTTCAAAGAGCGACACACTTTTGGAGGTATCGTGCTTTTTGCGGTGGCTGCTGTTTTCATTTGCTACCTTGGCTTTCACGCCATACCAAACCCCAACACGTGGAATGCCCTTTTTTGGATAATGGTGCTGTTCTCTTCTTTCAACTCAATGTCCCGGAGTTTTCAGAAAGAAGAGCGCGGGGTGCTGCTCTACCTCTACTCTCTTGCCCCTCCTGGAGCCATCATCATCGGTAAGCTGATTTACAACTCATGTTTAACTTTGGTCTTGACGGTCATTACATTGTTAGTCTATCTGACCTTTATGGGACGGGCAGCCTTGGCCGAGGCTGACATAGCCCAGTTCATATCTGCCGCACTTCTTGGTGCCATCGGGTTGGCCGGAGCGCTCACCCTGATCAGCGGCATTGCGGCAAAGACAGGCAATGTATTCGGCATGATGGCGGTGCTCGGTTTTCCTGTCATTATCCCCATGCTGGTGACGGTTTTGAGGGTCAGTAAAAATGCACTTGATGGCATCGCACTGACCGTCAATACCCAATATTTTATGGTTTTATTAGGATTGAACCTTCTGGTTTGGGTTCTCTCATTTCTGCTGTTTCCCTACCTTTGGCGCGATTAAAAAATCAGGAGAAGTGCTGCAAAAGAATTGGTGGAAAATATTGACTGTCCTGCTTTTCATGTACTCATTGGTTGGTGGTTTGATTATCAAAATTCCCGATTTGGACCGTCTTCACCAGACACTTCGCAATTTGTTTTTTCATGTTCCCCTCTGGTTTGCCATGATTTTCGTGATGCTTCTATCATTCATCTTCAGCATTCGCTATTTGCGCAGCGGTGGACGAGGCAATGACTTGTGGGCGGTGGAAGCGGTCAATGTGGGTCTGTTGTTCGGCACTTTGGGATTTTTGACAGGGTCGCTTTGGGGTAATTATGCTTGGGGTGATATAAGCGCATGGCTCATCAACGAGCCTCGCTCCTTGGCTGCTATCATTGCCATACTCTTCTATGTTGCTTACCTCATACTGCGCAGCAGCATCGATGAAGATCAAAAGCGTGCCCGTGTAGCAGCCGTGTACAACATATTCGCCTTTGCCTTGTATTTGCTATTCATCATAGTGATTCCGAGAATGGTATCCTCCCTGCACCCGGGTGTGGGTGGCAATCCCGGTTTCAATGTTTATGACTCAGACAACTCACTCAAAATTGTGCTTTATCCCGCTTGGCTTTCATTCACTTTGCTGGCCTTTTGGCTTACCCATTTGCGGGTGCGTATGCGAAGACTGGAAGACAGTAACTACGATACAATATGAAACGAATTATTTCTCTTTGCGTCATTCTCTCGACCACACTTACCATCAGTGCGCAAAACAACCTTAGTTTGAACAATGACGGGAGTTCGGTGGTAGTAGGCGGACTGGCACTCATTTTTCTCGGATTCTTCTTTTTTCTTTTGAGAACAGAAAGGAGATTGTCAAGGCTCGAGAAGGAAGAGAAAAGAAAAAA
>Ga0169931_10003365_pt1 | contig 25348 bp, 21 predicted proteins | sample Kivu_15m_20L_FD_129675 | JGI IMG/M metagenome (GOLD analysis project Ga0169931, IMG submission 129675) | Freshwater microbial communities from Lake Kivu, Western Province, Rwanda to study Microbial Dark Matter (Phase II) - Kivu_15m_20L... | ecosystem: Environmental > Aquatic > Freshwater > Lake...
ATAATTTTGATTTGTTCAAATTTCCCGATTTTAATCTGAATCATTTAAAAGATCTTCCCTTGGCGCCATTAAAGCATGCGGCATTTGAATCTCATGCTTCTATGTTCTCTGTAATTTCCAAAAAGGATCAATTGCTTCATTTTCCGTATCAAAGATATAGTTACGTCATACGCTTTATTGAACAGGCAGCCCATGATCCTTCTGTGACGCATATTAAAATTTTGCAGTATCGAGTTGCAAAAAATTCTCAAATCATCGCAGCGCTAAGATCAGCAATAGAGGCAGGTAAAAAAGTAATGGTTTTTGTTGAGTTAAAAGCTCGTTTTGATGAGGAAGCGAATATATTCTGGGCTGAAAAATTAGAGGAATGGGGTGCTACTGTTAAATACAGCTTACCGGAAATCAAAGTGCATTCCAAACTTTTGATGATCACAAGAAATGATAATGGGGTTGAAAAAGATTATTGTTACCTGAGTTCTGGAAATTTCAATGAGCAAACGGCAAATATCTACGAAGATTATGGCTACTTTACCTCTGACCTCAGAATTACACAGGAGGTGGAACGGATTTTTCAGTTTTTGGAAAGTGGTATCATGCCCCCCAAGCCATTTGAACATCTTTTGGTAGGTCAGTTTAAAATGAGAAAAAATCTCTATGAAATGATCGAGAACGAGATGGAGCAGGCTAGAAATGGAAACAAGGCAGAAATTATTCTCAAATTAAATTCTATACAGGATCCAAGAACTATTGATTTGTTATATGAAGCCTCTCAGGTAGGAGTGAAGATAAAGTTAATTGTTAGAGGTATTTGTAGTTTGATTCCGCAAAAAAAAGGATGGAGTGAGAATATCGAAGCGGTGAGTATTGTAGATCGTTTTCTTGAACATTCCAGAATCTACGTATTTCATAATCAGGGGAATCCTAAAATTTATTTATCATCGGCGGATTGGATGACAAGAAATTTATATCACAGAATAGAATGTGCTTTTCCAATATATGATCCTGATCTAAGAGAAGATATTCTCAACTTTTTGGATATGCAATGGAAAGATAATGTAAAGGCAAGAATCATCGACGAACAGATGCTTAATGAATATAGAAACAAGAATCAAGGTCAACCCTTCAGATCGCAAATTGAGACATATAGATACTATCAAAATAAAATGGAAAAATAAATGAATTTGAAAAATGATTTGTTTCTTAGGGTTGTTGCCGGAGAAAAAACCAACAGGCCTCCTGTTTGGCTCATGCGCCAGGCAGGCAGAATTCTTCCTCAGTATCGGGCCATCCGGTCAAGATTAAGTGGATTCAAAGAATTGGTTGAAACGCCGGAATTAGCCTGCGAAGTAACCCTTCAGCCGATTGATGAATTAGATGTGGATGCAGCCATCATTTTTTCAGATATCCTGGTTGTGCCGGAAGCCATGGGTCTTGTTTATGAAATGGTTGAAAGTAGGGGGCCTATTTTCCCTAAGACCATCCATTCTGAACAGGATTTGTCTCAGCTTGCCTCAACTGAGGATGCGGCCAATTCCTTGGAATATGTTTATGAAGCACTCCGATTAACAAAAAAGGAATTAAATGGCAGAGTGCCGCTTATCGGATTTGCCGGAGCTCCTTTTACCATTTTTGCCTATATGGTAGAGGGAAAAGGAAGTAAAACCTTTTCAGTAGCAAAGCAAATGCTTTATAAAAATCCTGTATTATCGCATCAGTTGTTAGATCGCATTACAAAAGTAACTATTGCCTATCTGAAAAGAAAGGTTGAAAATGGTGCCGATCTTATTCAAATATTTGATTCTTGGGCTGGTATTTTAAGTCCTGAGGATTTTCGCTTGTTTTCACTCCCTTATATAAATGAAATTGTAAGAGAAATACAAGCTTTGGCACCCGTTACGGTTTTTGCCAAAGATGCCACACATTCTCTGTTGCAAATGAAAAATTTATCTCCTGATGTCATTGGATTGGGTTGGTCTGTTGATGCTTCGGAAGCCCGGAATATTTTAGGGACTGATGTTGTTGTTCAGGGGAATCTGGACCCAGCCTTACTCTTTGCTGATCACAAAACCATTCAAAATAAAACAAGAAAAATGTTGCAAAACTTTGGCGGACATCATATTGCAAATTTGGGACATGGCGTTCTTCCCGACACACCTTTAGATAGTGTAAAAGTATTCGTTGATACCGTTAAAGAATTTTCCTATTAAATTGAATTTCTTTTTTAAATTTTTGGAGTTTTTGGTTTTGTTAAATAAATTGTAATATTATATTCGCCCAAAGTTTGAGTTTTATTGTTTGTTTCAACCTTTTAATTTTTTACTTGTGGATAATAAGAAAAGAGTCATCAAAGACTATGATACCTTGCCGGAAGACATTAAAATGAAAATAAAAATGTCTTATCCCAGAGGATTTGCACAGCATTTGGTTTATTATACTGATCGTAACAACAAGAGGGTATCTGCCCTGCCTTTTGATACAGAAGATATATACTATCTTGTTAGAATGACTGTCAGAGAAGCTGTTCAAATCATTGAAGATGATGAAGATTATGATAGCGATGGCGTACTCCGTGACGATTTTGCCATTGGAGGTGATGAGGAAATGTTTGACGGAGTAAAAGATGAGGTTGAAAAAGTATTCAAAGAAGCTCCAGAAAGTGCTTACGATGATATCGATGGTCAGGAAAAATTTGATGACGATGACGATGAGGACGATGACGACGACGACGAGGGCGATGATGATACTGAATCAGAGGCAGAGGCAGATGATGAAGAATAAAAATATACTTGTAAACCACTTCCCATGAAGTGGTTTTTTACTATCTAGCTATGAACTATATAATTTTTGATTTAGAGGCAACCTGTTGGGAAAATGACTTTGAAAGAAAGGGCAGGGTACAGGAAATAATTGAAATCGGTGCTTTGAAGGTCAATGAAAATGGAAAATTTATACATAGTTTTGAGTCCTTTGTAAAGCCTACAGAGCATCCTCAATTATCTGATTTTTGTAGAAATTTAACCCATATCAGCCAGATTGATATCAACAGGGCATTACCCTATCCTGAAGTCATACAAAGATTTATCGATTGGATTGATATCGAACAAGAGTATTTACTTTGCTCCTGGGGAATGTTTGATCAAAAAATTTTATCAAAAAATTGTTTGCAGTTTCATCTGGATGATGATTGGACTAATGAACATGTTAATTTGAAATGGCAATATGCCAAAATAAAAGGATTAAGAAATCCAGTTGGTCTTCATAATGCTCTTCGGATGGAAGGATTTGAATTTGAAGGTACACAACACAGAGGTATAGATGATGCAAAAAATTTGGCCAAAATATTTGTCAAATTGCTCCATCAGTGGAGATACTAAAATAATCTGTTTTTAAATTCATCCGGTACAGCGCATACCTTTCTATTTTGGTAATCAAAAAATAGTATTCCCGTCTTTACCTGTGCCAGCACCTTAGATTGAGTTGTATTTATCATGTTGTAGTACATGTCAAAACCAACGCGGCTAAGATCATCCAAATGAATTTGTATTTCAATCTGGTCACCTAAAAACCCTTCAGATATATACTGAATGGCTGCGTCAGACATTATGATGCCCTTCGTTTCAATATTAGCCTCAGACCAATTCATCGATTTTAACCATTGCACCCTTGCCTCATGCGCAAATCTTAGAATTGCATCATTAGAAACATGATTGCCATAATTGAGGTCATATACCCTCACAGAAACCTGGGTGGAGAAAATGCATTCGGTTTTGATTTCAAGTTTAATTCTCATAAATCATTGATCTTAATAAAACCCATTTGCAAAATAAATTCTTCCTTCGTTCCAAATGTTGAGTCGTATTCACTTTCGATATCACCGAAGTATACCAGGCTGTCTCCTGACCAGTATAAATCATGAATTTCCATGTCGTTGGAGCTGATTGTTAATTTAAGTTTTCCATTTTCAATGAACCATTTTCCATGGTCAATCTCTTCCTCTTCATCCGGTATTTCGTCAGCTATAGCAAATCTTCGAAAGCTGCCATCTTCATAAAAACTCATCAGTGCTGATTGTCCATTATTTTGCCAGGTGCCTATAATCCAATTCTCATACTGTACATCCTGTGGATTTTTATTTACAAGATTCACAGCCTTTTGAGATTTTAGATCTGTTGTTTGATCAATTTGAATTGAATTGTCACAAGAACTTAGGATGAAAAAACTGCCAACAAGCAAAAGGTAAAAAAGAGCCATATGATATGAAATGAATTCTGACTCAAATTTAGAATACAAAAAGATTAGATTCTTATTTTTGGTATAATATTTAAAAGTTTTTTAATTATTGGAGTACAGTTTTGCATTTCTATAAGGATAGATATAACATTGTGAGCACATTTGTTGTTAGATGTTTAATTTTGTAATGAATTTAATTGTATGAAAGTTGAACTATTATTAGAAAAAGCACTGGGTTTTGAACATCTTGAAATTGAGGAGGGTGTTTTTTTATTTGAAAATGCACCAACGGCTGCATTGATGGAGGTTGCTCATGAACTGCGTTTTCAGCAGGTTCGAGGAAATGAAGTGACCTGGATTATCGACAGGAATTCTAATACTACAAATGTTTGCATCGCCAATTGTAAGTTTTGTAATTTTTTTAGACCTCCGGGTCATGAAGAAGTATATATTACGTCCATAGAACAATACAAGCAAAAGATTGATGAACTTTTTGAGTTTGGTGGCGATCAGTTGCTTTTACAGGGTGGCCATCATCCGGATCTGGGGCTTTCTTATTATGTGGATTTATTTTCAAAATTAAAGGAAATGTACCCTGATCTCAAGCTTCATGCATTGGGTCCTCCGGAAATTGCACATATTGCCAAATTAGAAAAAAAATCACATACGGAAGTACTTCAGGCTCTTATTCGGGCGGGGCTGGATTCCCTACCCGGTGCTGGTGCTGAAATATTGAATGATCGAGTCAGACGAAGAATTTCCAGAGGAAAATGTTCTGGACAAGAGTGGCTGGATGTTATGAGGGCTGCACATCAGTTAGATTTGACCAGCTCAGCTACCATGATGTTTGGACATATTGAAACCAATTATGAGCGTTTTGAGCATTTGGTATGGTTGAGGCAGGTGCAATCTGAAAAGCCTGCAGATTCCAAAGGTTTTATTGCTTTTATTCCCTGGCCTTTTATGGATGAGAATACAATTTTAAATAAACTAAAAATAAAAAGCAGGTCTGTTGATGCAGAAAATTATATAAGAATGATCGCCATGAGTCGGATTATGTTACCTAATATAAAAAATATTCAGGCTTCCTGGTTGACTGTTGGAAAGCAGGTGGCACAACTTTGTTTGCATGCTGGCGCGAATGATTTTGGATCTATCATGATTGAGGAGAATGTTGTCTCGGCTGCGGGTGCTTCTTTTCGATTTACTGCCCAGGGAATTCAGGATGCCATAAGGGAAGCTGGCTTTATTCCTCAGTTAAGGAACCAACAATATGAGTTCAGAAAATTACAGGATAATATAAAACAGCAGGATTTGGATCGAAAGTCTATGATTGTTGATTGAATGTTGTTTTAAAATTAGCAGGGCTGCTTTGAAGCCCTTTTTTATGGGGCTCATATTAAATTCTTATTTCTATTGGGCATCATTTTTTCAATTTTTGGTTGCAGTGAAACCCGTATTTTTGAGGCTATAAAACTAACTTCTGTGGTTTGTAGTCTGGGAAAGGTGATTCATTGATAAAGAAAAAACTGCCTGAAGGTTGAAAATCGGGCAGTTTTGTAAGGTTTGTTTTTGAGTTATTTTTAATTTGCATTAAATTTTAGGTTACACTTTTTTTTCTTACATATTTAAGGGGGAAGTATTTTAATAAAATAATATGTTGAAAATATTTTTCCAATGAATTATTTTCTATATATTTGAATCGACTATAATGTTTGAAATATTCAAATTTAATTAGTCAATGGAGATCAGAAACCATTTAAACGGGGCGTAATCGAAAAGCCAAACGAGTAGGAAATTAAAACAAATTTTATGAAGAAGATTTTAAAAACTTTTGTCGTCATTTTCATAATGACAATCGCGCTTTCAAGCTGTTCATTGGTTATGCCAGTTGCTGCAACTAGCAATCCTGTAGGTTCTAAGGTTGGTACAGCAAAAGCTGTAGTTTTATTTGGTGTATTGGCATTCAATCAGGATGCTAGTATCAAAAAAGCTGCTCAAAGCGCCGGTATTACTAAAATTTCAACTGTAGACATGAAACAGGGTAACATTCTGGGTCTCGTATTTACATTTGAGACAATCGTAACTGGAGAGTAGTCAAAATTTTGCAAATTAAGCTAAAGCCGTCTCCTATAAGACGGCTTTATGTTTTTTAAATAATACTAACCTGAAATTATTAGTTTTTTTAAGTATTTTAATTTTATGAAAATTCTTAACATACTGTTATTTTTTTTTCTATTAATATCATGTACCGGGGCTTCTGATGAGATTCAGCTCTACAATAACAATAAATTCAAAATATTAAAAGGAGAAATTCTCACAGAAAAAAACAAGGAAGAATTAGAGAATTACGAAAACATGTTTTCCTACAAAAATTTGCAACTGCCCTTATTTAAAATAATTCTATCTGAACATTACAAAATTTACATTGGTATCCCTTACAGGCTAAAAAAAGAAGTTCTTTTAGAATCTATGAAAAATGAAAAAAAAGGAACTAATCAAAAAGTCAATATTGAAAATGATAATATTATGAAAGTCTATGAAAATGAAAATTTCTACCTTTGCGAATATCTGATTGATAGCAAAAATAAAATGGTTCTTTATTTTGGAATTATTTTTTCAAAAAATAAATTCAAAGAAAATGAGCTTTTCTCTTTAAATGATATTTCTAAAAGATTACTTAAAAAATAATGTATATATACTTAAAATTTTATATCTTAATTCTGTCTTTCATTTATTTAACTTCATGTGCAACAGGTAGATATACAGGATATTCAAATAATATTATTGAAACATTTTATACAGGAGATGCCGGCACTCAATACTTTATTAAACCAATCAATATTAAAGGAGAAATTGGTAATTATCTAAATTTCGACCTGACCTTCAGAGTCAAAAATGAAATTAAAGATTCTGCAACCTTCAATTTTTCCATATTTACGAATCAATCAATAACAGAAGTTGACTCCCTTCACTGGGCGAGTTCTGAAAATCACTTTAGCACAAATCAGATAAATCTGATGTTCGTCGAAAGAAGTAAAAAATTATTCAAATGCAGATTTACTTGTAAAATTCCCCTTACAACAATTCGAAACTTCTTCCGTAAAGCTGATTTTAAAATTACGGCCTTCTCAAAAAATTCACAATTCCCATTTATTCTGAACTCCGCAAGTAAAAAGAAAATATCCTACGTGAATTATAATGTCTTCAATGTTTTTAAATAATCTTCAACCATTATTTCGAATTTACCTGGCAATAATATTATTGACCTTAATTTGTTTATAACAAATAATCAAAACTTTATATTATTTTCTTATTTTTCAACATAAGGCTTTTGTTTTGCTATTAGTCATTATTTATTTGTAAATGATTAGCTTTTGTATTATTAAAAACATTAGTCCTTTGAGAACATGTAGTTTATTATAAGTTAAAAATCATGAAATTATCGCTTAACTAGCTCAAAGAATATATTCAGACAAATCAACCCGAAGAAATAATCACCGAAATTCTTACTAATATTGGTCTTGAAGTTGAATCTGTTGAAAAAATTGAACTTATAAAAGGAGGACTGAAGGGTCTTGTTGTTGCTGAGGTGTTGGAATGTGAGAAACATCCGGATGCTGAGAAGCTTTCACTGACTACCGTTGATATTGGGAGCTGGTCAGCTCCCTTTTTTTTGTTTTGTTTTTAAAAATAAAGCAACAAAAAGTTTTAAATAGATATATTTTGTTTTATATTTGTGTCATTGCACATTGTAAATTTAAAACTATGAAAGAATCAAGAGAAGCACTAAATGAAAGATTCAAGTCTGCATTCAAGTATTTGGAGGATCAGGGGATTATTGTTAGAAATAGCCACTCAAAAGGTCTCTCTGCCATTTCTGATAAAATTTTTGGAAGAAGGGCGCATGGTCATATAATTCTAAAATATTTGAACGATGAGCGGCTCATATCATTTGAAGCAGCTGATAAATTTTGTGACGCCTATCAAATCAGCAAGGAATTTATGTTTCAGGGAGAGGGTGAAATCTCTGTTCAAACTAAAAAAACAGTTTCTAATTTACAGGATGCAGTTGAGGAATCACTATTTGCAAGAGTTTTGTACACATCTGTTCCCGCTTTAGCTGGAAGTTCTACCTCTGCAGGTTCTGCTGAGCAAAATAGCTTTATTCAACTTCCCGGTGTGCAGGATAAAGATCTTGTGGCTTTTTCAATACAGGGTAATTCCATGCAACCAACTTTGATAAACGGTGATATTGTCATTGCTAAACAGATGGATATCATGGATCAGGTGAATGAGCAGGATGTATATGCCGTTGTCACTCATGAAGGTGTAATGGTCAAACGCATCAAAAAAATGTTCAAAAATGATAAACTGGTTCAATTGAAATTAATCTCTGATAATTATTTTGACCATGATCCTTTTTATGTAGATATTCAACAACTTAAAAAAATATACAAGGTTGTTAAAAGGTTATCTGATATAGGCAAAATGTAAGGAACTTACATGAATTAAGATGAGTTAATCTAAGGGATAAATTCAATAATCCTCAGTTGGACATTGCTTCATAGATTAATGCAGCCGCACCTAATACAGCCGCGTCATTTTCTTCTAATTTAGAAACCATTATTTCAACTTTGTTTTTATAAATCTGTAACAAAGCTTCTTCAAAATATTTTTGTAAAGGTTGTATCAAAATTTCTCCTGCCTTTGCCAGGCCTCCAAATAGTATAATTTTTTTTGGACTGCTGAAACAAACAGCATTTGCCAATCCTGTAGCCAATATTTTTGAAGTATAATCAAAAATTTCAAGTGCGCCCGGGTCATTTGCCATCGCAGCTACATACACCTCCTTCGCTTTGGGTTGGTCTGGATTTTCAAACCAATCAGGGGATATTCTTTTTTTATTTAAAAATTCCAAACTTGTTATTTCCAGTCCGGTAGCGGAGGCGTATCTCTCCAGGCAACCTCTTCTTCCGCAACCACATAACCTACCCATGGGATCAACAATCATATGCCCTATTTCGCCTGCAAATCCATCATGTCCATAAACAATTTCACCTTTTATAAAAATGCCGGAGCCAAGACCAGTTCCTAAAGTGATCATGATAAAATCCTCTAAGGTATTTTCTTTTCCCCAACCGTAACGATACTCTCCCATGGCAGCTGCATTGGCATCATTTGTAATATAAATGGGAATTTCTGGAAAATAACTCTGTAGTAATTCACATAAATTAATCTTGCCAGACCAGGGAAGATTGGGAGCAAACTCTATCATTCCCGTAAAATAATTCCCATTAGGAGCTCCAATGCCAATGCCCTGGCAGATTAAAGGAGAAGAAGTAATTTCTTGTCTTATTTTCAATATAAAATCATCTATATGAACATAAGGTTTTAAACTAAAATCAATTTTTTTTACGACAACACCTTCCTCGTTTACCCATCCAATTGTCGTATGACTTCCTCCTATATCAATTCCTACGATATGCTTATTATTTTTCATGGGCTTCATTTTTTAAGTGGAAAAATCCAAAAAATAATAAATAGGAATAACCTAAAACAGGAATCAGGAATGAAATACGCATGCCCAACCTGTCAATCATCCAACCTTGTATTAAAGGTAAAATGGCTCCCCCCACAACGGCCATGATTAATAAGGATGAAACCAAAGATGTTTTTTTGCCTTGCTTGGAGATAGTGAGTGTGAAAATATTCGACCATATAATTGAGTTGAATAAGCCAATGCCCAATAACAACCAAAGAGATGCATAACCTCCCAATAAGATTGTAAGGAAAAGGAATAGTAAAATAAAAAATACAAAGGTGAAAAGGGTTTTCGCTGTTTTACCCTTACCCATGATAAAGGCAAAATAATTAACCAAGCTAAGTAATAAAAAAGGCCACAGATTTTCTAATGGTAGAAAATGAAAGTGAAAACTTCCATCAAATTTAATGGCAGTTGCTACATATAACACTAAAAGTAATACGACTAATGTAAGGAGCATTTGTTTTCTTTTTTGAGAGTCAACCATCATGTTGTTCATCGAAATTGCACCCATCAAACGACCTATCATGGCGCCACCCCAGTAATATGAAATCAAATAATTTGCATCTTGTTCGCCAATACCTTGTAAGTTGAGATGGTTTATATAAGGTATTAAAAAACTACCTATTGAAACCTCAGCTCCTACGTAAAAAAATATAGCAAGAACACCAAGAATCACACTTTTTTGTAAGACATCCTGTAAGAGTATTTTCTCTTGTATGCCTGAACTAAATGATGGCATTTTAGAAAGATATAGTGTTATTGCTGCCAGAATAAACAATGTTCCGTAGCATACATAGGAAAGAGAAACAGAGGAGGCTGTTGCTTCTCCGGAACTAAATACATTGTAAATCAAAATAGATCCAATGATAGGTCCAATGGTTGTTCCTAATGAATTCAGACCTTGTGCTAAATTTAATCGGCTGGAAGCTGTTTCTTCGGGACCCATAATTGCTGCATAGGGATTGGCGCAAATTTGCAACAAGGTTACTCCGGAAGCTAAAATAAATAATGCACTCAAAAATAATTCATAACTTTCTATGATTGCCGCCGGATAAAAGGTGAAACATCCTGCAGCACAAATCAACAGGCTGATCATCATGCCATTTTTGTACCCTAATTTATTAATAGGATCTTTGCCAGTTTGAAAACTCCAGATGGTATATGTTAAGGAGATAATAAAATAGGCCATAAAAAAAGCAAACTGTACAAAAGCTGCTTGAAAACTTGTAAGTTGAAATATTTGCTTAAAGTTATTTATGAGTAAGTCATTCATTACTGTTATGAATCCCCACATAAAAAAAAGTAAGGTGAGTACGGCAAATGATTTGTTTTGTTGATTCATCTTTATTTCTGTTTTATTCTTGTCAATTTATCCATTGTTGGTCTAACTGGGGCTTAAAATCAAATAAAATTCATATATTTGTGAAGCTACATTAGTTATTTTAAATAAAGATATGAATAGTTATTTTTTTAATAATTGGTCTGAGTTAGAAAGTTCATGGGCCTCCTTTCAAAATATTTCAAATTCACTTTTGGTTTTGGTTGCTGATCAAGGTAAACCTGATACTGAAGTTTTTGATCAATGGTGTCAATCCTCTCAAGTATCAATGTTCGGCGGAGTTTTTCCAGAGTTAATTGTTAAAGGTAACAGGGTAGTAGAAGGAATATTAATACTAGAATTGCCATTTCGTGTACATTCTTCATTAATTGACATACAAACAGATGCTATCGATTTTTTTCAGCAATTGGAAAATACCTACAGTGCTGAGCCATTGCAAAACTATAAAAATCCCGGACTTTTTATATTTGATGATGCAGTCTCTGAACGTAAGAATGAATGTATTCATTCGATTTATGAGTTTTTTGGAGTAAATGTTAAGTACATTGGTGGAGGTGCAGGTTCTTTAAAATACGACCACAAACCTTGTATTTTTAATAATCAAGGTATTTTTCAAGATGCCCTGCTTCTTGCTTTGTTCGACGGTGATTTGGCCTTGGGTGTTGCTCATGGGTGGACACCCATCTCAGAACCTTTAAAAATTACTGAGGCTGATGGCTATGATATTTTGACCATAGATTGGAGACCTGCATTGGATGTTTACAAGGAATTGGTTGAACAGCATTCAGGTTTAACATTTACAGATCATAATTTCTTTGAAATAGCCAAATCCTATCCAATCGGCCTGGCTAAAATGGATGATGAAATGTTGGTACGAGATCCATATAAAACGGAAGGGAGTAGCATTCGAATTGTGAATAAAGTACATGAGGGAGAACATATTTCCATTATGCATGGTAACATGTCCCTGTTGTTGGAAGGTGCAAAATCAGCCCGTTTGTCCGTTGATAAGGCTTCGCACAAGGGTCAGATTCAAGAATTTTGTGTAGACTGTATCACAAGGGTATTGTATATGGGGGAAAATTTTGATCAGGAAATAAAAATTGCCCAGGGAGAAAATGAATTAAATGGAATTCTTTCTCTTGGAGAGATTGCAAATAGTGGAGATCGAATTTTAGAGATATTTAACAAGACAATTGTTTTAGCAAAATGGGCGAAAACATTCTCGTAGCCGAACTTCTATTGGAATTGGTATTCAGTATAGATGTTCATGCGAATGAAAGTCTTTTACTTCAAAAAACTTTACCCGTTTATGCGCGTAAATTAAATTGCTTTTACATTGCTATCTATAAACCAGATACGGAGAATCGTCTTATTGCTTTAAAGTCGATTCCCTTACAATATCAAAGAATGGAGCATTGGAATCTGGTTGAGCAAAGAATTGATGAATTTTTACCATACAAAGCAAAGTTTTCAGGAATTTCAGTTAGGCTCCAACCACTTTTATATGTATGAAATGCCAGCTTATGGTATGATGATATTAGGCAGGCATCAAGCTTTTGAATTGAAACTTAAAAATGAGTTTAAATCAATCATTAAGCACAAAACAAAAATTCTCCTAAACAATCAAAATCATTTTGCTCTGATAGAAGCTGAGAAAGTGATTAGATCAAAAGCTGAGGAGTTAGAAAAGAAAGAGAATAATATCCGTCAGATTTTAGAGGCATCTCAGGATGCCATATTGGTATTTAACAGCTCTGGTACTGTGTCTGATTATAATAGCAGTGCTGAAAAAGAATTTCAAATTATAAAGGAGAAAGGCTTACACATTAAAAATTTATTTGTAATTGAAAATTTTTCAAACTGTGATGAGCTTTTACACGAAATTTTTGAAAATAAAAAAGATCAGAGTAAACCTCAACAATTTGAAGCGAAAGGGCTGGGTATTTTTTCCAATCAATTTTTTAATATCAGATTTTCATTAATTGACCAAGAGGGGGAAACAGTATCTATTGCTTTCATAAGCAATATTACGCAACAAAAAAGAATAGAGTCGCTCAAGGAAGCTGAGCTTCAAATTGAAAAAACAATCAATTATTTTTCTCAATCTATTTTTGATTTTAGTACAATTGAAGAGTTACTTTGGGGTGTTGTTAATAATTGTATCTCATATCTCGAGTTTGAAGATTGTGTTATCTATGTAAAGGATGATCAGAATCCAGATCAGTTAAAGCAAATGGCTGCCTATGGACTGAAAAATATGGGCAGTAATCAAATTTTTAATCCAATCTATATTCAAAAAGGGCAGGGTATTGTGGGAACTGTGGCCCTTACTGCGCAACCCGAAATCATTTATGATACGAGCAAAGACAATAGATATATTGTAGATGATATGCGAAGGCTATCAGAATTGACAGTGCCGATTGTTTTGCACGGAGAAGTTATTGGAATCATAGACACAGAGCACAGTCAAAAAGGTTATTTTAATGAAATTCATCTGCGTATTTTAACTTCTGTTTCTAAACTGATTGCCAATCGAATTGATAAATTAAAAGAACAGGAAGAGAAGGAAAGACTGCAGGATAATGTTTTCCAAATCAATAAAAATTTAGGCGAAAAAGTGCAAGAGCTGGAACTTGCCAATGAAGCGGTTGCTGCCCTTTCAACCTTCGCTCGCGAGAATCCGAATTCTGTTTTGAGATTTAGTAAATCAATGCAGTTGTTATTTGCAAATGATGCTTCCAAGATAGAATTTCTGGATTTGTTCGGTATAGATGAAGAGGGTATCAGAGATGAGGAATTTAATAATTTTTATATAAATTTTGTAAGGAGTAATGAAGTTTACAAAACTTTATTTCTAGAGAGAGGAGGTTTAACTTTTTCCGTCACCTTAAAAAACGTGAAGGAAACGGATTATGTAAATGTATATGCAAATAATCTGACCTCCTTTATTAATCAGATTAAAGAAAAAGAATTAGAGCTCTTTCAGTTGAATCAAAAACTAGACGAGCAGAAAGTTTTTTATGAATTTATACTGGATAATTTACCGGCAGACTTGGCTGTTTTTGATTCTCAGCACAGGTATTTGTATGTAAATCCTGCAGGCATTAAAGATCCTGAGCTGAGAGCTTTTTTGATTGGAAAAGATGACTTTGATTATTGCCATTACAGAAACAAACCTACTGAGCTCGCGGAGAAAAGGAGGGAAATTTTTCAGAAAATATTGAAAAATAAAAAAGCAGAACAGTGGGAAGACGAGCAAATGGATTCAAAGGGCAACAGGCAGGTGGTTTTTCGAAATATGTCTCCTTTGTTTGATCAGGAAGGGAATATCAAATATATTGTTGGCTATGGGATTAATATCAATGAAAGGAAATTTGCTGAGGAAAAATTAGTGAAAGTAAACGAAAGGTTACAATTGCTCGAAAGTTTCTTAAGGCTTACAGGCGATGCGATACAGGTAGCTGATGAATCCGGCCGTATGGTTTATATCAATCGTACTGCCTCAGAAAGATTGAGTATTCCTGAGTCAAAGGTGGAAAATTATCATGTTTCAGATTTTGAACCACTTTTCAACGACCATAGGAATTGGAAAAATCATCTCGCCGAATTACAAAAAACTGGTCTGTTCAGAATAGAAAGTGAAAATAAAAATACGAATACAGGTCAGATAACCTTTGTGGATGTAAATGCTAAATATGAGGTAATTAATAACCATGGATATGTAATTGCCATTTCAAGAGACATAACAGAGCGAAAGGCTACGGAAAGAGAATTGCTGGAGACAAAACAAAAATTAGAAAGTATTTTAAATGAAATGGGAGACGTTCTCTGGTCTACCTCTCTGTACGACAACCAGATTTTCTATTATACCCCCTCTGTTGAAAAATTATTCGAAATACCTTTGGAAGAGTGGTATAAAGATCGTTCACTTTGGGTAAAAGTCATTCATCCGGAAGACAAGGAAATCGTTGAAGAAGTTGAATTTCAATTAAATTCCAAGGGGAATTATGATGTTGATTACAGAATTATAACCCATAGTGGTAAAATTAAATGGATCAATAACAAAGGTAAAATTGTTTTCAATGAAGATCAGTTACCTGTACGTATAGACGGTTTCATTACAGATATAACGAAAGTAAAACTGTCTTTCGAAAGGCAGAAACAATTTATCAAAGAAGCACCTACTGCAATTGCCATGTTAGATAGAGATATGAAATATATCGCCGTATCTGATAAGTTTATCTCTGATTATCACCTGGAACCGATCTCTTTGATTGGGCAATCCCATTTTGAAGTTTTTCCTTATATAACAGAAGAATGGCGTCAAATTTACCAAGATTGTCTGGAGGGGACTTCCTTCTCCAGAGAAGAAGATAAATTCGTTGAAGCTGATGGTTCTACAATTTGGTTGAAATGGAAAATAAATCCGTGGTTTAATGATAATGCAGAAATAGGAGGTATAATTATATTAACGGAAGATATCACCAAAATTAAAGAATCAAAAGAAGAGGAGTTAAAACATATTTTGAAGTTAACCCAGACCCAAAATGATAGATTGAAGAATTTTGCTCATATTGTTTCTCATAATTTAAGATCTCATTCGGGTAATATTCAATCTCTGATAGACTTGCTCGTAGAAGAGATGCCTGATTTAAAAGATTTCGAATTAACGCAATTGATGCAACAAGCCTCCAGTAATTTAATTGAGACCATTTCCCATTTATCTGAAGTGGCAGCCATGAACGTAAAGGAAAATCAACAAATGCACTTGGTTGATTTGTTCCAAACTACTGAAAAAGCAATCAATAATGTAAGTGCTTTAGCCAAAAATTCAAATGTTCAGTTGATAAATGAATTGAAAGGGAATGAAAAAATTATGGGAATTCCAGCTTATCTGGATAGTATACTTTTAAATTTTCTAACGAATGGAATCAAGTATAGGTCCAAAGAAAAAAAGTCCTATGTTAAGGTGAAATCTGAAGAACATTTGAATATGTTAATCATTGAAATTGAAGATAATGGTTTGGGAATTGATATGAAAAGGCATGGAAATAAGTTATTTGGGATGTACAAAACCTTTCATGGAAATTCCGATGCCAGAGGAATTGGTTTATTTATCACAAAAAATCAAATCGAAGCCATGGGCGGAAGAATTGAGGTAGAAAGTGTGCTCGGAGAGGGAACAACTTTCAGAATTATTTTTACTTTTGACTATTCTTTAGATTATACGACAGAGAATTCTTGAAAAATTAAAAAAAATAGATTTTTATCAACTAAATTTTCTTTTCAACGTAAAACTACCTTATCTAAATTAAATTTATATGTACTATAAAAAAATAGGGTATCATTACATCATATACTTTTTGTTTTTTTTACTAAGTCAAAACATAGTAAACTCTCAAACCTTGCCCATTCAATTTAATGGATATGGTCATGTAGAGTACATTGTTGACCGTAGCTCTGGAAAAACAAATAGTTATTTTTCCTTAGGGGAGCATGATTTTTTTGTAAGAGCCAACATCAATAAGAGAATTTCCTTTTTGGGTGAGTTTGTTTTAAGGTTCAACAGCAATTCACCTACCACTTTTTTGCCAAGTATTGAAAGATCTTTGGTTCGCTTTGCTCTAGATAGTAAAAATGCAATTATTGGAGGTAAGGTTCATACTCCTGTAAATTATTGGAATGACTCCTATCACCACGGTAGAGTTTTTTTTCCAGTAATTGAAAGACCTTTTGCATTTAGTTATTTTGTTCCATTACACACCTTGGGAATTCAGGCCCAGGGGCAGAATTTGGGGCCATTGAATTTTGGATATGATTTGATGGTTGGAAATGGGATCAACTCCACCGATTTTTCAAGTAAAACTTTTATTCCTGCAGTGATGGCTTCTTTTCATTTCAAACCGGTGGAAGGTGCGAGAATCGAGATGGGTTATTATTTCAACAGGATGGCTGAAAATGGCTACAGTACACACTCCGGCCATAGCTTAACGCCTCTGCTCACTATGGACAAAGTGTATAAGGGTGCCCTTGATTATCACTTATTAACTGGGTCAGTCGCCTATTTTGGAAATCATATAGAAATTCTAAATGAATTGTGTTACAATGCTTCTCAAACGGATACACTAGGTCTTGCAAATAATATTTCCAATTTTACCTACCTGGGTATTCGTATCAAAGAGAAGCATATACCTTATATCCTTGTGGATTATATCAAAACTGCTGCGAATGATTTACATGTTTATCCCATGGAAATGATAAAAATGAGTGTAGGATACAGGTATGAATTTGATTATTTAGTGAATTTAAAAGTACAATTTGAATATCAGGTGAGAAATACGAGCGGATTTATTTCTGATTTTAAGGATGGTATTTTTGGGGGGCGGATACAATTAGCTTACGGATTTTAAAGAATGAGAATTTTTAACCTAATACTAATTATTTTTTGTCTTTACACCTTACAGGTAAAAGGGCAGGGCAGTGATACGGAGCAAATCCATGTCATTGGAAATAGAATAGGGTTTAACCAAAGTTCACCAAAAGAAATTAAAGAAATATTTAAAGGAAAGGAAACCTATTGGAAAAATAAGGAGCAGGTAATTATTGTGCTACCATCGGCTAAATCTGAACACGCAACAATTATAGCCAAGGATATTTTCGCTATGTCGGTCGCTGCCATGCAAAAATATTGGCTGCAAATGGTCTTTCAAGGTCGTGGAAATCCACCTGTGTTCTTATCAACAGATAAGGAAATAATCGATTATGTGGCAAAGAATCCGGGTGCAATCGGCTTGATTTATCGAAAAGAAAAAGAAGTTCCAGCTTCATTGTTAATCAAGATTAAATCTTAATTAAATGAAGATCTTTAAGAGTATTTCTTTTCGGATTTGGTTACCCTTTGCAGTGTCGATATCTGCTTTTATTTTAGCTGCTGGATACTATTATCCTTTAAAGCAAGAGCAAATATTCATCCAAAACAATAAATCTAAAATTGATGAGCTCGCAAAAACAGTAGCTTTGGGGGTTGAATTATCTCTGTCTTCTGATAATTTCAAGGGATTGGATAAAACTATTGAATTGGCTAAAACGACATCTGAATTTGAGTTTATCGCCATTGTACAACAAGAAAAAGATCTGGAGGATCAGATTTTTGCAATCAATCCCAGAGCATACAGATCAGAAGAAGCCTTAAATAGAAATCATAAAAAATTTGTCTACGCAAGCCACCCGATCAAAACAGACTTATTGCAAGGCTATGTATTAATCGGTATTTCTAAGGAAGAAATCCAGCGCAAAGTTTTTGAACTAAATCAGCCTGTATACATATTTTTACTTAGTTTGTTAATCGTCTCCCTTCTTGCCTTTTTGTTTTTTGCAACAACGATATCAAAGCCAATTCGCTACTTAACATCTATTGCCAATCAACTGGAAAAAGAGAATTATTCAGTTGAGATTATACCCTACAGGTCTAATAATGAAATAGAGGAGTTGAATAATGCTCTTTTTAGTTTGAGAGACACATTACAAGAGGCAAAATACAGAAATTTAGAGTTCAATAAGCAATTGGAAGATGAGATTATTCTTCGAACGAAAGATTTAAAAGACACCAGAGACAAATTGATTGTAGCTCAGAGAATTGCTCATTTGGGTAGCTTTGAATATTACCCAGATGATAATCACTGGATTTTATCCGATGTATTGTATGAGATTTTAGGATGGGGTCATCAGGATAGAATGTCTAGATCCAATTGGCTGGAAGCTTTAGATCCTTTATCTGCTATTGAGTTGGAGAAAACTTTATCCGGAAACCATAGTTCAGGTACTTTTAAAAAGGATGTAAAAATAATTCTGACTGCTCAAAAAACGGAAAAATGGTTGTCCATTGTAGGTGAAATTGATAAGAATTCAGAAAAGAAAACATTTATCAGGGGAACAATTCAGGATATAACTGATAGAAAATTGATTGAAAATGAAGTAAACAGGTTGTCACTTGTGGCTACTAAAACTTCTAATTGTGTGATTATAACAGACAAGGAAAAGAAAATGACCTGGGTCAATGATAGCTTGCTCAAACTTACAGGTTATTCAATGGATGAATTGATTGGTAAAACCCCTAAAATATTTCAATTTGAAAAAACAAATCCACTCACTGCTTCTAAAATCAATGAAATTTTAGCTCTCAACAAAGAAGTTAAGGCAGAAATTCTAAACATAGGTAAAAATGGAAATGAATATTGGGTTGATATTAATATTGTACCCATTTACGATCAGGAAGAGCAACATATTGGTTTCATGGCGGTGGAAAATGATATCACGCAGAGAAAGAAACAGGAGGAGGAAATACTTTCAATTAAAGACAAACTTGAAAGTATCCTCAATGAAGTCAATGATGTAATCTGGTCTGTAAAAGTTCCGGATTTTTCTATTCTTTTTTTCTCAAAGAGTGCTGAAAAACTCTATGAGTATAGCTTAGAAGAACTTTCCCTTATTCAAAATCTAAGATCTAAGCTAATGCATCCCGATGACAGATACGTTGAGGCATTGATTAGTGAAAGCATTAAATTACATTCCTTTTTTAATGTTGATTATCGAATCGTTTGTCCAACCGGAAAAATTAAGTGGATCACCTCAAAAGGTAAGGTCATTTTTAATGAGCTTGGAGTGCCGGTTCGGGTAGATGGCATTGATACAGATATTACCGAGGTGAAAATGGCCCTGGAAAGACAAAAAAAGTTTATCAAAGAAGCTCCGTCTGCTATAGCTATGTTAGATAAAGACTTGAAATATTTAGCCGTTTCAGATCGTTGGGTTCAAGATTATCAGTTGTATGATAAAGATGTGATTGGCAGTTCTTTTGAAGACTCATTTACACATTTTTCAGGTAATTGGAAGCATATACTGTCTGATTGTATCTCAGGAGCAACATTTTCTCATGAGGAAATGAAATTTAAAAGATCAGATGGTAGTAGTTTTTGGTTGAAAATGAAGATCAATCCCTGGTATAACGAAAATGATATAGTGGGTGGAATTATTATTCTTACCGAGGATATAACTTTAATCAAAGAGTCTAAGGAAGAGGAACTCAGGCATATACTTAGACTAACTCAGACACAGAACGATCGTTTGAAAAATTTTGCGCATATAGTTTCTCATAATCTTAGGTCACATTCAGGCAATATTCAGTCCTTAATAGAGTTGATGATGGAAGACAAACCCGATTTAAAGGAATATGAATTTGCAAAGTTAATACAGGTTTCTTCTTCTAATTTGAGGGAGACCATTACGCATTTATCTGAAGTGGCAGCTATGAATGTCAAGGAGAACGAAAAATTGTCAACGGTTGATTTAAATCTTACCGTCGAAAAAGCTATCATAAATGTTAATGCGATTGCTAAAAATGCAGAAGTTAAAATAATTAATGAGCTGAAAGGGGATGAGAAAATTTTAGGTATTCCTGCCTATTTGGATTCAATTGTGTTAAATTTTCTTACAAATGGCATAAAATACAGGGCTATGGAAAGAGAAAGTTTTATAAAAATTAAAAGTGAAAAATTAAATCATTATATTGTGCTACTTATCGAGGATAATGGCTTGGGGATTGATTTGAAAAGACATGGGAATAAGTTATTTGGGATGTACAAAACCTTTCATGGAAACCCGGATTCAAGAGGAATAGGTCTCTTTATTACCAAAAATCAAGTGGAAGCCTTAGGTGGTAGAATCGATGTAGATAGCACTGTAGGAATAGGAACAACATTTAAAATATTTTTTAAAAATGAGGAAAATTGATATCGTTTGTATCGTGGATGATGATCCAATTCACGTGTTTACAACGAAGAGAGCTCTTCAACTTGAAAACATCTGCAATTCTGTTATGGTTTTCAAAGATGGAAAAGAAGCCTTTGACAGACTGAAAGCCATTCATACAGCCAGTGAACTTTTGCCAGATGTTATTTTGTTGGATTTGAATATGCCCATTTGGGATGGTTGGGATTTTTTAGATGAGTTTACTAAAATACACACCCATAAAAAGATTGTAATTTACATTACCTCCAGTTCAGATAATCCTGATGATCTGGCCAAGGCTAAAACCTATGAAGCAGTCAGTAGTTTTATTGTTAAGCCATTGACGATAGACAAATTAAAGCAAGAATTATCTAAAATTGATTAAAAATAATTTTAAAAATGCAACTCTAGTTGCATTTTTTTTTGTTTACAATGGATATTTTCTATTAAATATAGGTTTTGCCTCTTTCCTAAAAAATATTCTTATCTTTAATAATTGACTTTTATCATCATTTAATATATTCCCATGTACGGTTTGGTAAATAAAGCGATTAAAGATTTGGTTGTAACTAACCACGGTATTGATAAATGGAATCAAATTTGCGAGTTATCCGGATTCTACGATGAAGATTTTGTAGCTATGAATCCATATCCTGATGCGCTTACCTATCAATTGGTAAAAAATGCCTCAATTGTTTTAAAAGCCGATGCTGCCGCTATTCTGGAGGCTTTTGGTGAGTACTGGATTCTCTACACTGCTGATGAAGGTTACGGGGATTTAATGGACCTTACAGGATCTAGTTTCGTTGAATTTTTAGGAAATTTAGATATGCTGCATTATCGGATTAATAATATAATGCCTGAATTAGCTGCCCCTCAATTCTCTACAAGAAATGAAACTGAAAATTCTGTTGAGCTTATTTATAATTCTCATAGGGAGGGTCTTGTCCCCATGTTATTTGGATTAATAAAAGGATTGGCGCAGCGTTTTGGCATTGCACCTGTAGAAATCAAGCAAATCCAGTTTAGAGGGGATCAACAGCCTGAACAGATTTTTTTGATAAATTGGTAAAATAATCTCAATGACAGATTTATTGAGCGAGCATGAGAAGTCCAGGCTATTATCATTGTATAGTTACCAAATTCTTGATACTGTCGCAGAAGAATCTTATGACAGAATCACAGAGTTGGCTGCAAGTATATGTGGAACTGAAATTTCATTAATCAGTTTTGTTGATGAGCATAGACAATGGTTTAAATCAAAAAAGGGAATAGATGTTTCAGAAACTCCCAAAACATTATCCTTTTGTGCTCATGCAATTCAATCAAGTGAACCCTTTATTGTGGAGAATGCGGCAGAAAGCAGTTTGTTTTCTCAAAATCCTTTGGTAACAGGTGATCCTGGAATAGCTTTTTACGCCGGAATACCACTTATTGGTTCTGATTCATTTGCTTTGGGAACCTTATGTGTGATTGATAAAAAACCACATACCCTTTCTGATAATCAAATTGATTCGCTTAAAACCCTGGCTCAATCCGTAGTTCATCTCTTGGAATTGAGAAGAAAAAATCAAGATTTAATCGCTCAACAGCTAGTCTTACACCAGGCACTGGAATTCAACAGCCCTTTTTTTATAGTTTTGGCTGAAGATGCAACTATTTTAAATGTCGGAAAAAAATGGTTTAAAATTCTTCCTGAAATGAAGACAGGGGAGTCTTTCTATCATTATTTTGAGTTTTCAGCTCCTTTTTCTTTTGAAAATTGGATAAGTACAAACAGAAAAGAAAGTCAACGTGTACATTTTTTTGAGGATAGATCAAAGATTCAAAGGTATAAATTTTCGATTTTATACATGAATCATCAAAATATTCTATCCTGTAGTCCGGTAATCAACTCTAAGTTTTCCATTAAGAATTACCATCTCACTTTAAATGATTTTGTACCACATGACTATATTTCAGAGTATTTGTTTTTACAACAAACCACAGATCGATCACTGAAGGATGCCAAGGCAATCAATGATAAAATTATTGAAAAGAATAAAAGGCTTTCCCTTTTGGAGAGTTTTTTAAATAAGGTAACAGATGGTATTATGGTATTTAATTCAATTGGAAAGTTGATCTATCATAATGAAAGTTCTAAAAATAGAATGTTAGACGCAGGATCAGTGAATGAAGTTATTGATATCAGCAGTATTGATCCAAGGTTACGTGATCCACTTATTTTTGATGAATTTGTTTTCATGTTGAAAACTGATGGGGTTTACAATGCAGAGCGAAAAATTACCGACGACTATGGAAAAGTTACCTATGTTGATATTAATTTGAAATATGAAAGTATCTTTGATTCTGGCTATTTTATATCAATTTGCAGGGATGTAACCTTGTTGAAAGAGTCCAAAGAGGAGGAATTAAGGCAGGTTCTCAAGGTAACACAATTACAAAATGATCGCCTGAAAAATTTTGCCCATATAGTTTCTCATAATTTAAAATCACATTCAGGAAATATTCAATCCTTAATACATCTGATTCTTGAAGAAAATCCAAATTTGTTAGCCGATGATTTCTTTTCAATGATGAAAATGGCTTCGGATAATCTAACTGAAACGATTGACCACTTGTCTGAAATTGCTGCGATAACAGTGAAAGAAAATAATTCTTTTGAGGAAATTCATTTAACTGATGCTTTAATGAGAGCCATTCATAATATTTCAGCCCTGGCCTACAACTCAAAGGTGGAAATTATCAATGAGTGTGAAGATCATTTATTTATTCAGGGGATAAAAGCATATATCGATAGTATATTACTTAATTTTCTTACCAATGGAATCAAATATGCAGATCATTCAAAGGAGTCATATCTTCGAATTTTCAGCAAAAAAGATGAAAAATTTGTAGAGTTGTCATTCCAAGACAATGGCTTGGGTTTAGACCTGAAAAGAAATGGTGAGAAACTATTCGGGATGTATAAGACCTTTCATCTAAATCCGGAGGCCAGAGGTATTGGTCTGTTTATTACCAAGAATCAAGTGGAGTCCATGGGAGGAAGCATTCATGTCGATAGTAAATTGGGCCAAGGATCTACTTTTACAGTACGTTTTGAGAGATCAAGCCAGTAAAATTTACTTTTGAGCAGATGGGGTATATATTCTCTGTGCATTTCTCATATTCCAGGTCTTTTCCAGATGTATTGTCTTTAATTTTTCCTGATTGAACAATTGCAGTTCGTCCTTATACATTTCACAGTTTTTATGATTTTCAAAAGGAATCAAACTTTCAATGCTTTCAGTTCCATTAGGTCCGAATTTTACAAATTGTATGAATGTATCTCCGTATTCGAGAACATAATTACCAGACTGATTCAATTCAGCATAGGCAGGGCTCAGCATATCGGGAAAACCTTTGGCCGGATGTAATTTCCCATTCCTTAAATGAAATTGAATTTCTTGCAGGGGCACTTCAATGGTTTTGTATTTTTCCATCAGAAATGTTTGTGTAGCTGCCAGGGCTTCAATAAAATCTGTTTCACTAAGTTGTATTCCCTTTATGAAAACGGCATCCCCTTTATTTTTTTTCTTGAAAATATACTGCATGGTTAACATGACTATAGTAGTCTCGTAAGAATTGTATTCTGCTTTGAAATTCCAATTTTGAAATTTTGTCATGATATCGGCAACATGTGGAAAATCTTTTGGGTTGATTTGGAAAAGCTGCTTGATGGATTGATAAAATATTGTTTTTTTACTTAGTTGATTATCGAATTTTATTTTTTTAAAATCCTCATAACTCCATTTCGTTTTATTTTCTATAATCTCGGTGAATCGCGTCGAACGATTATTATCTCCAAATCTTAAATCAGAGAAACGGTCTGGTTTAAAAACTGGAAAATTAGAACTTTCACAACTGGCTCTGGATGGAGTGTTATTCATATTGTACACATAATCGCAGGTCGGATTTTCAACATGTGGTTTTTCTTCCAGAGAATAAAAGGCATCCCAAAGCACCTTAGTCTCTTTTGCGGCAACGACCTGACTATAGTCAATGCTGGTATCTCTTTTCGGAATAATCCCATTGCTCAGGTAATAGATATTCTGCAGATAGTCGGCATACACAATATTAAATAAGGGAATAGCATCCATACGGAGCGCATTTTTAAATTGATTCAGATTGGTAGATTTTCCCATTCTGTAATATTGTTCTCCACTGTGGATGGATTGAAAGGCAGGACTTCTCAGGGCGTAAAATCTACCCTTGGGTGATTTGAGTGTCGGACCAAAAACAGACTCATAGCACATTTTTTTGACAGGAATAACGATGGACTTACCCAGTTTTACCTGTAGCCATATGGGTCTTTTTCTTAATTTTTCATAGTTCCCATCCCATTTGTATTCCAGACTTTTTTTATGCTTCATATCCAATTCAAAAACATCCACCTGATCCAT
>Ga0169931_10003366_pt1 | contig 25347 bp, 24 predicted proteins | sample Kivu_15m_20L_FD_129675 | JGI IMG/M metagenome (GOLD analysis project Ga0169931, IMG submission 129675) | Freshwater microbial communities from Lake Kivu, Western Province, Rwanda to study Microbial Dark Matter (Phase II) - Kivu_15m_20L... | ecosystem: Environmental > Aquatic > Freshwater > Lake...
GCAAGCGCGCCTGCCGGTGCTCGCCGCCAACCGCGAAGCCGCTCAAGCGACGCTCGACAAGACCGAGGTGCGCGCGCCGTTCGACGGCGTGGTCGTGCTCAAGGACGCCGAGGTCGGCGAGGTTGTCAGCCCCAACTCCGTCGGCGGCAACGCGCGCGGCTCCGTGGCGACGATGGTCGACTTCGCGACGCTCGAAGTGCAGGTCGAGCTGCCCGAGACGAACCTCTCCGCCGCGGTCGTCGGCGACGCCGCAACGATCTACCTCGACGCCTACGCGGATCGGCCCTACACGGGGCGCGTGTCGCGCATCTGGCCGACCGCGAACCGCCAGAAGGCCACGGTCGAAGTGCGCGTGCGCTTCGACGCGCCCGACGAGCGTCTGCGCCCCGAGATGGGCGCGCGCATCGTGTTCGGCGCCGCGGCCCAGGCGCAGGCTGCGCAAACTCCGAGCGAAGGCGAGGCCGCGGTGCTCGTGCCGCTCAGCGCGGTCGTGCCGATCGACGGCAAGCCGCACGTGTTCCTGATCGAGCGGGACGTCGCGCGTCTGCGCGCGATCCAGCTCGGCGCAGAGAAAAATGGGCGCGCGGTCGTGCGCTCGGGATTGCAGGGAGGCGAGCGTCTGGTCGACCAGCCGCCGCCGCAACTCGCGGATGGCGACCGCATCCGCGTGAAGGGCTGAGCACATGTCGCAAGCGATGATCCGGGTCCGCAACCTCACCAAGCGCTACCAGCGCGGCGGCGAGACGCTGACGGTGCTCGACAACCTCAACCTCGAGATGGAAGAAGGCCGCTTCTACGCGCTCATGGGCCCCTCGGGCTCGGGCAAGACGACGCTGCTCAACCTGATCGGAGGCCTCGACTCGCCCGACTCGGGCGAGCTGCTTGTCGCGGGCGAGGACCTCGCGCAGCTCGAGGGCTCGGACCTCGCGGCGTGGCGCGGCTCGAACGTCGGCTTCGTGTTCCAAGGCTTCAACCTGATCCCCGTGCTGACCGCGCGCGAGAACGTCGAGCTGCCGCTCAAACTCACGCCGCTCTCGCGCTCGCAGCGGCGCGCGCAGGCCGAAACCGCGCTCAAGCTCGTGGGCTTGGGCGATCGCATGGACCATCGCCCGCGCCAGCTCTCCGGCGGTCAGGAGCAGCGCGTCGCGATCGCGCGCGCCATCGCCACCGATCCCAAGGTGATCTTGGCCGACGAGCCCACGGGCGACCTCGACCGCAAGAGCGCGGAGCAGGTGCTCGACCTGCTCGGGCGCCTCAATCGCGAGTTCAAGAAGACCATTCTGATGGTGACGCACGACCCGCACGCCGCCGAGCGCGCGCAGTCGATCGTGTACTTGGACAAGGGCCAGCTCGGACGCATCGAGCACAACCAGCCCGTCGCGGCCGGCTGAAGCCGCGAGAGAGGCACCCACCGTGTTCAAGCTCGTCCTGCGCAACCTCTCCAGCCACCCGATCCGCTCCGGCATCACCGCCGTGTCGGTCGGCGTCGCGCTGTTCCTCGTGTGCGTGCTGACGTCGATCGTCACCACGCTGCAGTCGGGCCTCGCCGCCGCGAGCTCGACACGGCTCGTGGTGATGAGCTCGATCAGCCTGTTCGTCGACATCCCGCTCTCCTATCAGGAGAAGATCGCGCGCGTCGAAGGCATCGCCAACGTCGTGAAGTGGCAGTGGTTCGGCGGCTACTACAAGTCGCAGGACAACTTCTTCGGGCAGTTCGCGGTCGATCCCGAGCGCATGTTCGAGGTCTATCCGGAGGTCAAGGTCGACGAGGAGACCAAGCGCAAGTTCCTCACCCAGCGCAACGCTTGCATCGTCGGCTGGCAGCTCGCGGCGGAGTTCCCCGAGTGGCAGCAGACCGGCAAGATCCCGATCACCGGCGCTCTCTTCCCGCACCCGTCGGGGCAGGCGTGGGATTTCGAGCTCGCGGGCGTGTATCGCTCCGAGGCGGCGAACTTCGACAACCGCACGATGTTCTTCCGCTGGGATTTGTTCGAGGAAACTCTCAAAGCCGCGGGCCAGGATCCGGGCGTCGGCGTGTACGTGATGAGCGTCGAGCCCGGCGCCGACATCGAGAGCATGCGCGCGCAGATCGAGGGCATGTTCGAGAACGGACCGGCGACCGTGCGCTGCGACACGGAGAGCGAGTTCACGCGCCAGTTCGTGTCGATGCTCGGCGACATTCCGATGTTCCTCGGTTGGATCGGAGCCGGCGTGCTCGTCGCGATCCTGCTCGGCGCGATCAATGCGATGCTCATGGCCGGCCGCGAGCAGACCCACGACATCGGCATCCTCAAGGCGCTCGGCTTCGATGACGCGACCGCCTTCGGCGTGCTGATCACGCAGTCGCTCGTGCTGTGCCTCACGGGCGGCGCCTTCGGCATCGCGCTCGCGTATGTGCTCGAGCAGCCGATCGCGCTCGCCATCGGCTCGGCCTTCCCGGGCTTCTTCATCCAATCGTCGACTTACATCGGCGCGGGCGTGGCGAGCCTCGTGGTCGGCCTCGCCGCCGGCGCGATTCCGGCGTGGAATGCGCTGCGTGCGAACTGCGTCGAGGCGCTGCGCGCCAAGGGAGCCTGAACAACATGGGCATTCCGCTCTCCTACACGCTCCGCAGCCTATTCGTGCGCCGCAGCGCGACGCTGCTCACGGTGCTCGGCATCGGCGCGACCGTCGCGATCTTCGCGGGCGTGCTCGCGCTGCAGCAGGGCTTCGTCACCATGCTCGCCGGCGGCGGACGCGAGGACGTCGCCGTGTTCCTGCGCCCGGGCGCCACGGGCGAGACCGACAGCCAGTTCCGGCGCGACCTCGGCCTCAAGCTGATCAAGCAGACACCCGAGATCGCGCAGGGCCCGAACGGGCCGCTCGCCTCGATGGAGTGCTACTTCGCAGCGCTCAAGCCGCGCATGGACGGCGGCTCGGTCAACGTGCCGATGCGCGGCGTCCAGCAGACGACCTTCGAAATCCGCACGGGCGAGATCCGCATCGTCGAGGGCCGCAACTTCGCGCCAGGCACGGACGAGGTGATCGTCGGCTCCAAGATCACCGGCAGGATCCAGAACTGCCGCGTCGGCGATGTGCTGCAGCTCAACACGACGCCGTTCCGCGTCGTGGGCGTGTTCGAGAGCGACGGCGGCGCCGCCAGCGAAGTGTGGGGCGATCTCGACCGCTTCCTCGCCACGCTCGATCGCTACGGGCCCAACCGCGTGATCGCCAAGCTCGTGCCCGGGACGCTGGTCGGCGATCCCGACGCCGAAGGCGGCGCCGAGCCGAACAGCCTCGCCGCGCGACTCAAGAACGACACGGAAGTGCCCGCGAAGGTGATGACCGAGAAGCAGTTCCTGCTCTCGCAGACCAAGATGCTGGGCGGGATCCTGAAGAGCCTCGGCCTCGCGCTGGCGTTCGTGATGGGCATCGGCGCGGTGCTCACCGCGATCAACACGATGCTCTCGGCGATCAGCTCGCGCACCAGCGAGATCGGCATCCTCCTGAGCCTCGGCTACCGCCCGCTCCCGATCTTCCTCGCGTTCCTCGTCGAGTCGATCGTGCTGTGCCTGCTCGGTGGCCTCGCCGGCTGCCTGATGGCGCTGCCCTTCAACGGCATCGAGACCGGCACGATGAATGGCAACACCTTCAGCGAAGTCGCCTTCGCCTTCCGCGTCAACTCCAACGTGCTCGCGAGCGCCGTCGCCTTCTCGCTCGCGCTCGGCGTGCTCGGAGGCCTCCTGCCCGCGCTGCGCGCCTGCCGCATGAAGCCGACGGAAGCCCTGCGTCGCCAGTAGCCCTGCCCACCATGAACAACCCGATCCACGACAAGCGTCCCTGGGGCGAGTTCCGCGTGCTCGCCGACACCGCGAGCTTCAAGGTCAAGCGCATCGACGTGCTGCCCGGCCAGCGCCTCTCCTACCAGCGCCACGAGCGCCGCGCCGAGCACTGGATGGTGGTCGAGGGCCGCGCCTGCGTGACGCTCGACGGCGCCGACCACGACCTCGGTCCGGGCCAAGCGATCGACATCCCGCTGCGCGCGTGGCATCGCATCCAGTGCACGAGCGACGTGCCGCTGGTCTTCATCGAGATCCAGACCGGCAACTACTTCGGCGAAGACGACATCGAGCGCCGCTCGGACGACTACGGTCGCGCGAGCTCGAGCTGACGCGCGAGCAGCTCGAGCCGCAGCGCCGAGGTCGGATGCAGCGGCGCGTGGCTCGCTCCCCCGCTGCTCTCCGCGAGCGCTCGCAGTGCGTTCGGCTCCGCATCCACGAAGTCGATGCGATCCGCGTCGCGTGCATCCGGCGCCGAGCGCGCGAGCGCGAGCAGCTCCCGCGACTCGAAGGCGACGTCGATGCGCGAGAGGAAGGCGATGTTGAGCGTCTCGAGCTCGACGAGCGCGGACAGGAATGTGCAGCGCGCGAGTCGCGGCGGAAATCCGAGCTCCTCGTGCACGCCGCGCAGCGTGGCACCGGCGATCGCGTCCGACTCGACGAGGTCGTCCGCGACCATCTGCTCTTCGAACGTCGCCGCCCAGTGCGACGGCCGGTAGAGCACGTCGGCGGCGCGGCGCATCAGCACCAGCTTGCGATCGCGCGTCACGACCACGCCGTGGACCGCGGCGAGCCCGGGTGTGATCGGCTGTCCAGACAAGGCCGCGGCGAGCCACTCCGCTGCTTCCGGCGGCGCGGCGGAGCACGCGAGCAACGCCATGTGGAAGCCGCGGCCGAGCTCCCACGACGTCGGCGCGAGCTCGACCTCGAGCGCTCCGTCCTTCGCGCGCGCGAACGAGACGACGCGCAGCTTCGGCTCGAGACCCGGCCCTGTCGCCTGCGGGCCGCAGCGTGCGAGAAAACTCGCCACGCTCGCGTGCTGCGCGGGCTCTGCGACGCGGCGCGTGCGCGCAGCAAGTGCTCGCAGACCCTCCGGCCCAGCCTCGGCCGCCAGTCCGGCCACGCTCCACGCGCTCGCGCGCGCCTGCGACGCTCGCGCCAGCCGTCCGAGGTCGTCGCCGGCGCTCACTTGACGTTGCGCACGAGCAGGATCGTGCCGACGAACGCCGCGAGGAACAGGAATACGCTGTCCGTGAGCCACGCGCTGAACCACAGGAACGTCGCGAGCCCGACCGGGATCCAGTTCGAGGCGAGCTCCATGCCGTAGAGCTTCTTGCGCGGATTCGGCGCTGGATTGAAGGCGAACGCGAGTCGGTACAACAGGCCGCCGACACAGCCGCGGCGCGGCTCCGTCGCGGGCGGAGTCGGCGGCGCGGCCGCGATGCGATCGACGTCCGTGCGCACGGCGCTCGCCGACTGGTAGCGCAGGGCCGGCTCCTTCGCGAGCGACTTGAGCACGACCTCGTCGACCTTGACGTCGACCTGCAGCTTGTGCGACGGCGGCGCGAAGCGCCCGAGCGGCAGCTCGCCCGTGAGCAGCTCGTAGAACACCACCCCGAGCGCATAGATGTCGGCGCGGTGATCGACCTCGGCGGGCTTCTCCCACTGCTCTGGCGCCATGTAGTGCGGCGTGCCCATCGCCTGCTGCGTGCGCGTGAGCGTCACATCGGTCTGCGCTGCGCCAAGCAGCTTCGCGAGCCCGAAGTCGGCGATCTTCACGCGCCCCCGCCGATCGACGAGGATGTTCTCCGGCTTGATGTCGCGGTGGACGATGCCTTCCTCGTGCGCGTACTGCAGCGCCTCGCACACTTGGCTCACGATGCTGAGCGCTTGCTTGGGCTCGACCTTGCCCGCGCGCACCATCTGCCGCAGGTTCGCGCCGTCGACGAACTCCATCACGAAGTAGTACAGACCGCCCGCGACCCCGGAGTCGTAGATGTCGACGATGTTGGGATGGTCGAGCCGCGCCAGCGCGCGCCCCTCGCGCGTGAAGCGCTCCGCGAAGGCCGGGTCCTTGGCGGCATCGGCGGGCAGCACCTTGATCGCCACCGTGCGCTGCAGCCCCTTCTGCACCGCCCTGTAAACCGCGCCCATCCCGCCGCGGCCGACGAGCTCGACGAGCTCGTACTGCGGGAAGAACGGCGCGAGCTCCTCCGGCGCGGGAGGCGGCGTCGACTCTCTTGCGCCCGTGACGAACAGCTCCGGCCCCGAGTCGCCACCGAGACCGAGCCCGAGCAGGCAACGAGCACAGGTGCCGCCTGCGCCGAGCACATCCCCGCACTTGGGACAGCGTTGTTGTGTGCCTGCTTGCGTCATGCCGCGTGCCTACTCGACCGCGCCCGACAACCTGAAGCAAGCGCGCACGGGAGTTACTCCCGCGGAGCGGAAGTTCAGTTCGCCTGCGAAGGATGGCCGAGGGCGGTGATCAGGTTGCGGAGCTCGTCCTCGGGGTCGCCGCCTGGGCCGACGGTGTCGGCGATCTCCTGGCGCAGGGATTCGCGGAATGCAGCCCGCAGGCGGTGGAGCGCCACCTTCACGGCACCTTCGGTCATGCCGAGCGCGTGGCCCATCACGGCGCGCGAGCCCTCGTCCTCCGCCGCGACGAGCGCGGGCTTGAGGGTGGCGAAGAGCGTCTGCTTGCCGCGCCGCGCGTACTCCGACTCGAGGCGCGCGAGCGCGCGGTCGAGCACGGCGAGTGCCCAGTTGCGCTCGTACTCCATCTCCGGCGTGAGCGGCGTCGCGGGCTCGCGCGAAAAGCGCTCGTCGGCGAGCTCGAAGTCGAGGCTGAGCGTCGCCGTGCCGCCGCCGCGCTTCTGGGCATGCTCGCGGTCCCACTCGTTGGCGAGGAAATTCTTGAGCGACCCGAGCAGGAAGGCACGAAAGCGCCCGCGCGCCGGGTCGGCGGCGTGGACCACGTTCTTCTCGAGCACGCGCGCGAAGAACGCCTGCGTCAGGTCGTGAGCATCGTCGGGGCCGTGGCCGCGCCGGCGCACGTAGGCATAGAGCGGATACCAGTACGTCGCGCACAGCTCCGACAGCGCCGCTCGCGCCTCCGGCGTGCCCGCGCGCCCCGCTGCAGCAACCATGCTCCAGCGCGTCGTCAGGAACGGCGTGTCCGCGCGTCGTCCGCCCTCGGTCATGCGTCGCGGCTACTTCGCCGCCTCCAGCTCCGCGAGCAGCTCGTTCACGGCCGCCTCGAGCTCCGCATCGCGCACATCGCGGAAGCGGATCACGCCCTTGGAATCGAGCACGTAGATCGTCGGCCAGCCGCTGACGTTCCACGCGCGCGCCCACGGGCCCTCCGTCGACACGTCGATGGCATTGCGCCACGTGATGCCCTGCTCCGCGAGCAGCTTGCGCACCGCGGCGGCGTCACCGTCGCTGTTGATTCCGATCAAGGCGAAGGGCTTGTCCTTCAAGCGCTCCACGAGCGCCTTTTCGTGCGGCAACATCGCACGGCAGGGCCCTCACCAGAAACCCCAGAAGTCGAGCACCACCACCTTGCCGCGGTAGTCGCCGACCTTGAACTTCACGCCGTTCTCGTCGCTGGCCTCGAAGTCGGGCGCGACCATGCCGATCTGCAGGTGCTCGAGCTCGAACAGCGCGCGCGTCGCGATCTCGCCGTAGGTGCCGCCCCAGCCCGCGTCGAGCGCCGCGAACTTGGCCACGAGCTCGCGGTAGAGCTCCTTCGCCTGCGCCACGTCCTCGCGCTGCAGCACGATCGCCAGCGAGAGCGTCGCCGCCGCCTGCACGCTTGGCTGCGGCGACTTCGAGCGCAGGGTGCCGAGCGTGCTGCGCACGAACTCCGGCGGCAGCTGCGTGTAGGCGAGCGCAGAGGCGAGCTCGGTGAGCTCTGCGCGCTCGAGGTGCTCGGCGAGCAGCACGGCGACCGCGCCCCGGAACTGCGCCTCGTCGTCGCCGCCGATGTTCACCACGCGCAGCCACGCCTTGGCCGCCGCGGGCGTGCCCGGCGCCTTCTTGGCGAGCGCCGTGTAGCGCGGCGTGAACGACTTGGACGGATCCTGCGCGTAGAGCTCCTTGACCTTGCGCTCGAGCTCCGCGGCCTCCGCCTCGGACGGCTCGCGCTCGCGGTAGGGCGCGTAGAGCTCGTTCAGCTTGGCGTAGAAGGCCTGCTGGGCAGCCTCGAACTCCTCATTCAAGGCCTCCAGCTCCGCCAGCAGGGCGGCTTCGTCCGGCTTCGGAGCCCCAGACGTCGAAGCCGCCGGCGCCGCGGCCGGGGCTTGCTCGCGGGCCGAGAGCCCGGGAAGCGTCCCGAGCGCGGCCAGCGCGAAGAGCGCGTGAATCGAGCGTCGCATGCGCAATCTCCTCTCTCCGGACCCCGATGCGGGGTCGCGTCTGGGAGCTTAGCGAGCACGGGGAGCGCCAACACCGCCGAGCCCTGTTCCGTAGCCGGAGGCGCCTCGAGGGCACCCGCCCCCGCGACCCCGCCAAGGGGTCGTGAGGGCGGTTCGCTTGAGGCGCTCCGCGGCCACGAGTACAAGAGTCGCCCCGATGAGCGTCTGGTGAGCCCCCGCTGGCCCGACTGGGCCGCCCGCGGGGGAGCGCCGGACGCCCGGCCAACGGCTCGCCTCGCGGGATCCCCGCGGGGCCGTCGGTTCCCAAGGACAGCTGTTCCACTCCACCCCCACCCCTTCGCGAGCGAACCCTCCCCATGGGCGCGATGATCGAAATCGAAAACCTCCAAAAGAGGTTCGGCACCATCACGGCCGTCGACGGCGTGAGCTTCCAAGTCGAGCGCGGCACCGTGCTCGGCTTCCTCGGCCCCAACGGCGCGGGCAAGTCGACCACCATGAAGATGCTGACCGGCTTCCTGCCCCCCTCGGGCGGGACGGCGCGCATCGGCGGTCACGACATCCAGACCGACGGCCTCGCGGCGAAGCAGCTCATCGGCTACCTGCCCGAAGGCGCGCCGCTCTACCCGGACATGACGCCGGAGGCCTTCCTGCTGTTCATCGCCGAGGTGCGCGGCCTCTCGGGCTCCGCGGCCCGCGCGCGCGTGGCCGAAGTGGCCGAGAAAGTCTCGCTGCAGAAGGTGATGCGTCAGCCGATCGAGACGCTCTCGAAGGGCTTCAAGCGCCGCGTCGGCCTCGCGCAGGCGATCCTCCACGATCCGCAGGTGCTGGTGCTCGACGAGCCGACCGACGGCCTCGACCCCAACCAGAAGAAGGAAGTGCGCGCCCTGATCCGCTCGATGCAGCGGGACAAGGTGATCATCCTCTCGACGCACATCCTCGAGGAAGTCGAGGCCCTGTGCTCGCGCGTGATCATCATCGCGGGCGGGCGCCTCGTGGTCGACTGCACGCCGGCGGAGCTGGCGGCCAAGTCCAAGTGGCACAACGCCGTGCGCCTCGAGCTGCAGGCAAGCGAGACGGGCCGCGTCGAATCGGCGCTCAGCGACGCCTACGGCGCGTCGCACGTCGAGAAGCTCGGCCCCGCGTCGCTGCTCGTCACCACCAAGGATCGCCGCGCGATCCTGCCCGAGATCAGCCAGCGCGCCCAGAAGGAGCAATGGAAGCTCGAGGGCCTGCACGTCGAGCACGGACGCCTCGACGAAGTGTTCCACGACCTCACCCGCGCCGGCAGCCGCAACTAGGGAGCACCCAAAGCCATGCGCAACACCTTGGTCCTCTTCAAGCGCGAGCTCGCGGGCTACTTCTCGACGCCCGTCGCGTACGTGTTCATCTGCATCTTCCTGCTCTTGTGCGGGATCCTGACCTTCTACCTCGGCAACTTCTACGACGCCGGGCAGGCCACGCTGGGCTCGGCCTTCTTCGAGTTCCACCCGATCCTGTACATCGTGCTGATCCCCGCGATCTCCATGCGCCTGTGGGCCGAGGAGCGCAAGCAGGGCACGATCGAGCTCCTGATGACGCTGCCGGTGACGCTGCCGCAGCTCGTGCTCTCCAAGTTCCTCGCCGCGTGGGCCTTCGCCGGCATCGCGCTGGCCCTGACCTTCCCGCTGTGGATCACGGTCAACTACCTCGGCGACCCCGACAACGGCGTGATCCTCGCGAGCTACCTCGCGAGCTGGCTGATGGCGGGCGGCTACCTCGCCATGGGCGCGTGCATCTCGGCCGTGACGAAGAACCAAGTGATCGCCTTCGTGCTCGCGGTGATCACCTGCATGCTGTTCCTGATCCCCGGGCTGCCGCAGGTCTCCGAGGTGCTCGCCGGCGTGCTGCCGAGCGAGGCGCTGGTCGAAGCCGTGCGCAGCTTCAGCTTCATGACGCACTTCGGCGCCATCGCGCGCGGGGTGATCGACCTGCGCGACCTCGTGTTCTTCGCGTCGGTGATCGGCGTCTTCCTGTTCATGAACGCGATCGTGATCGAGCTCAAGAAGGCGGACTAGCACCATGAAGAACCGCTTCCTCTTCTCCCTCGGCGGCCTCGGCATCGCGCTCGGGCTGCTCGTCGCCGTCAACCTCGTCTCGCGCGCCTTCGTCACCGGCGCGCGCCTCGACCTGACCGAGAACCAGCTGTTCACGCTCTCCGACGGCTCGCGCTCGATCCTCGCGGGCCTCACCGAGCCCGTGAAGCTGCGCTTCTTCTGCTCGCGCCAGGAGGCCGACAAGTACCTCGGCCCCTACGCGCGCCGCGTCGAAGAGTTCCTGCGCGAGTTCGAGACCGCCGCGGGCGGCCGCCTGACGGTCGAGCTGCTCGACCCCGAGCCGTACTCGGAGACCGAAGAGCGCGCCATCGCCGCCGGGCTCAAGGCCTACGCGGGCTCGCCGCTCGGCCCCGACGAGCAGCTCTACTTCGGCCTCGTCGGCGCGAACACGGTCGGCGATGAGAAGTCGATCGCGTTCCTGAGCCCGTCGCGCGAGCGCTTCCTCGAGTACGACCTCGCCAAGCTGGTCTACGACCTCTCGAGCCCGAAGAAGACCGTGGTCGGCGTGATCTCGTCGCTGCCGATCGAGGGCCAGATGGACCCGATGAACATGCGCCGCGAAGCGCCTCAGCCGTGGGCCATCGTCGACCAGATGCGCGACTTCTACGAGCTGCGCCCGCTGCAGTCGACGTCGCTCGACGTGCCCGCGGACGTCGACATGGTGTTCCTCGTGCACCCCAAGGGCGTCTCGCAGGAGCAGCTCTACGCGCTCGACCAGTTCGTGCTGCGCGGCGGCAAGCTCCTGTGCTTCGTCGACCCGTTCTGCGACGCCGACATGCCGCCGCAGGACCCGCAGAACCCGATGGCGGCCTACACCGCCGTGCGCAACTCCGAGCTGCCGACCCTGTTCGACGCCTGGGGCATCTCGAGCCCCAAGGACAAGCTCGCCACCGACCGCAAGTTCGCCACCGGCGTGACGTGGCAGCGCCGCGGCACGATGGAGCAAGTGCCGTTCACGGCCTGGCCGGCGATTCCCGCGGAAGGCGTGGCTGAAGGCGAGGTGTCGACGAGCGAGCTCAAGATGCTCATGTTCAAGTACCCCGGCTTCCTCGAGGTCAAGGAGGGCGCGACGACCACGTTCACGCCGCTCGTGCAGACCTCCGAAGAGTCGATGGAGCTCGGGGCGGACACGGTGCGCTTCTCGCCCGACCCGCCGAAGCTGCTCGCGGAGTTCTTCCCCTCGGGCAAGAAGCTCACGCTCGCGGCGCGCCTCGGCGGCAAGTGCAAGACGGCCTTCCCCAATGGCCGCCCGGCCTCCACCGTCGACACGAGCACGGGAGCGGAGCACCTCGCGGAATCGAAGGGCGAGATCGCGGTCGTGGTGGTCGCGGACGTCGACTTCCTCGAGGACCGCTCGTGGGTGCAGATCCAGAACTTCCTCGGTCAGCGCATCCCCTACAAGATGGCGGACAACGGCGACTTCGTCGTCAACACGCTCGACTTCATGCGCGGCTCGACGGACTTGGTCAGCCTGCGCGCGCGCGGCGTCTCGTCGTACCCGTTCCAGCGGGTCGAGGAGCTCAAGCGTGTCGCGGAGCAGAGCTTCCGCGCGGAAGAGCAGCGCCTCTCCGACGAACGCCAGAAGACCGAGCGCGAGCTCAACGACCTTCTGTCGAAGTCCGGCGACAACGCCGAGCAGGTGCTGATGAGCGCCGAGGTGCAGGCCAAGATCGAGGACCTGCGCAAGGCCCTCGTCGACACCAACAAGCGCCTGCGCGAAGTGCGCTTCAACCTCAACAAGGACGTCGAGAGCCTCGGCACGCGCCTCAAGGTGCTCAACATCGTGCTCGTGCCGCTCGTGGTGATCGCCATCGCGCTGCTCGTCGCCTTCTACCGCCAGAACCGCCGCAAGACGGCCTGAGAGAGGACGCCATGAACTCGAAGACCCTGCTGGTCACGGGCCTCGCCACCGCGGCCCTGCTCGCCGGAGCCGTGTACCTCGCCGACAGGGGCGCGAGCCCCCACGCCGCGGAGACCGGCGCGAGCGGCCCGCTGTTTCCGGAACTGAAGGCGCGCGTCAACGACGTCACGGAAGTGACGATCGCGGGCGGCAGTGCGAGCTGCACGCTGCGCAAGGAAGGCGCGAGCTGGGGTGCCGCGGACAAGGGCGGTTTCCCCGTCGACTTCGGCAAGGTGAAGGCGCTCGTGCTCGGCATCGCCGAGATGGAAAAAGTCGAGGCGATGACGAGCAACGCGACGCTGCACGCGAAGCTCGGCGTCGAGGATCCGACGGCCGAGGGCGCGACCAGCAAGCGCGTGACGATCAAGGGCGCGGGCGGCGCGGTGCTCGCGGACGTGATCGTCGGCCGCTCCAAGGCTTCGCAGGGCATGTCCTCGCGCTCGACGCTCTACGTGCGCGCGCAGGGCGACAACCAGACGTGGGAAGCGACCGGCTCGCTCACCGTCGACACCTCGAGCACCGGCTGGTTCGATCGCAACATCAGCAAGGTCGAGGAAAAGCGCGTGCGGCGCGCGACGGTCACGCATCCGGGCGGCGAGACGCTGGCCGCGGCGCGCGCGGACCAAGGCCAGACGAACCTCGCGGTCGAGAACCTGCCGGCGGGCAAGGAGCTGCAGTGGGACGGCGTCGCCAACGGCATCGCCAGCGCGCTGCAGTACATGAACCTCGACGACGTGCAGTCCGCGGGCAGCGTCGAGATGACGGACCCGGTCGTCACCGAGTACGCGTGCTTCGACGGACTCGTCGTCACCGCGCGCTCGATCGAGAAGGACGGCAAGGCGTGGGTCACGCTCGCGGCGCGGCTCGACGAGTCGCAGCGCGCGGCGCCCGCGGGGCCCGAGGCTCCGCCGGCCGAGGGCGAGAGCGCGCCGCCGAAGCCCGAGCTGAAGGCGCTCGACCTCGTGCAGAAGGAAGTCGACGAGCTGAACGCGCGCTGGAGCCCGTGGGTCTTCCAAGTGCCCGGCTACAACGCCGCGAACCTGCGCAAGAAGATGGCCGACCTGCTCAAGCAGGACGCGCCGACCGAAGGTGCACTCGAAGACGCCGCACTCGACACGCCGCTCGCGCCCCCGACCCAGCCCGCGTCGTCGGAAGACCACTCGGGCCACGACCACGAGGCCGCGCAGCCCACGGGCGGCGGCGAGTAAGCGAGAGCGAGCACCTGCGCGCAGCCCTCGCGGGCCGTCGGACGTCAAGCGTCCGGCGGCCCGCGTCACTTCGCGCGCGGTCCGCGCTCCTTCTTGAAGAGCAGCAGGTGGTTGAAGCCGCGCAGGTAGAAGTTCCCCTCGGCCGCGGCCTTGTGGTACGCGGGCTTTTCGAGCGTGCGATTGCCGCGCACGACCGCGACGTGATCGACGGGCTTGAAGCGCTGCGCGAGCAAGTTGAAGAGCTGCACGCCGAGCCCGACGAAGCCGCGCTTCTTCTCGAAGGTGTCGGAGACGTACACGGCGAGGTAGCGCCGGTCCTTCAGCACGCGATCGGCCTCCGCGAAGACGCGCTCCATGGCGGCGAAGTAGCTGCCGTCGAAGGCGTCGAGCTTGCCGATGCAGTCGGGCTCGTCGGAGTAATCGATGTGCGTGCCGTAGGGCGGATCCATGAACACGAAGTCCGCCTTGCCGTCCTCGATCGGCAGCTTGCGCGCGTCGGCGCGGAAGATGTCGGGCCGCGTCGGTCGCACGTCGTAGCCGAGCGCGCGGCGGCGCAGCTCGCGCGCCACATCGAGCGTCGTGCCGCCGCCGCAGAACGGGTCGATCACGAGGTCGTCCTCGCGCGTGTAGCGCTCGAGCACGTTCCAGATCACGTAGGTGGGCGTCGCGCCCTTGTAGCGCGGATCGCCGAGCGGCTCGTGCCCGTGCTGCTGCGACGGGTAGTACCAGAGCGTGGTGGTCTGGAGCTTCAGCGGCGGCTTGTACATGGCGCAGAGGTTACGCTGCGGGCGTGAGCCTTGCGCCGAGTTCCACCGAGCGCTTCGAGATCGCGGTCGAGCATCCGCGCGTCGCCGCCGTCGGTGCGCGCATCGATCGACCGGCGCGAGCGAGCCGCGAGGCCGCGATCCTGTTCGCCCACGGCTCGGGCGTCGACATGGAGCACCCGTGGATGGAGCTCGCCGCGCTCGCGCTCGTCGACCGCGGCTTCGCGGTGCTGCGCTTCCGCTACGCCTACATGCAGCGCGCGTTCGACCTCGGACGCGTGCAACCACCCGATCGCGCGCCGCTGCTCGAGGCCGTCCACGAGCTGGCGCTCGCGGAGCTCCGGCGCAGGCTCGAGCCGCGCCGCGTGCTGCTCGCCGGCAAGTCCATGGGCGCACGCATGGCGACGCACCTCGCCGCGAAGGGCGCCCCGGCCCATGGCCTCGCGCTCTACGGCTATCCGCTTCATCCGCCGGGCAAGCCGCAGGCCGAACGCAGCGAGCACTTCGCGATGTGCGTGCAGCCCGCGCTGTTCCTGCACGGCACGCGCGACGAGTTCGGCACGCCCGACGCGCTGCGCCTTGCGCTGCGGCGCTACGCGGGGCGGGCGACGCTGCAGGTGATCGAGGGCGGCGACCACTCGCTCGAGCGCCCGAAGGCGAGCGGCGAGACGCTCGAAGCTGTGCTGCAGCGCGCGGCCACGGAGTTGGACCGCTGGGAGCGAGACGCGTGGCCCTGAGAAGTCGGGCCTGAGAAGTCGGGCCTGAGAACTCGGCCCTGAGAATGGGGATCGCCGAGTTGGGCCCGAGGGGCTCCCGGACAGCGCTGGCGCGCTCAGGCGCGCTCGATGCGCACGAGCGGCACCGACATCGAGGTCGGCGGCGGAGTCGGGCGCGGGCGCAGGCGCTCCTCCGCGGCCTCCAGCTCACCCGCAACGTACCACGCCGCGACGCCGGAAACCGCGAGCGCAAAAGCGGCGGCAAGGGCGAGCAGCTGGCGTTGGGACATGGCTTGGGGGCTCTGGGGGCGCGAGGGTGCCGGTCTGGAGGCTACTAACCCGACCGACAGGAACAAGTTACGCGCTTCGAACCCCCATGTTGGGGCGCTGGTGAATTTTACCAGCAAAACCGGGCCCTCCGCCGGCGAGCCTAGCCCTTGTTGAGCCACTCCTCGAAGGGGCCGGTGCTGTACTCGCGCCCGAGGAAGTCCCGGCACAGGTCGGAGGCCGGCTTGCTGCCCCCGGCCGACAGGATCGTCTGCCGGTAGCTCGCTGCGACCTGCGGGTCCATCAGGTTGCCGTCGAAGCGGCTGAAGAGGTCCTTCGCGATCACGAGCGACCACATGTAGGTGTAGTAGATCGCCGAGTAGCCGTTGAGGTGGCCGAACGAGGCCTGGAACGCCGTGCCCTCCTCGTGCGGGAAGGGCAGGAGCGACTGCTTCAGCGCGACCATGCGCTCGGTCGTGTCGAGCCCCTTGGGGTCGCGCGCGTGGAGCTCGAGAGCGAGCGCCGCGTAGAACATCTGCGTCGCGACCTGCAGCCCCTTGCCGTACTCCTTGGCCGAGCGCATGCGGGCCACGAGCTCGGCCGGGATCGGCTCGCCCGTCTCATGGTGGCGCGCGAAGCGCTGCAGCACGCCGGTGTCCCAAGCCCACTCCTCGTACATCTGGCTGGGCGCCTCGACGAAGTCCCACTCGGTCGCGATGCCGCTGAAGGCGAGGTAGCGCTGCCGACCTCCGAAGAGGTGGTGCAGCAGGTGGCCGAACTCATGGAAGAAGGTCTCGACGTCGCCGTGCTGCAGCAGCGCGGGCTCGCCGGGCCCGGGGCGCGGGAAGTTGCACACGAGCGCGGCCTTCGGGAGCCCGTCGTCGACGCCGACGCACAGGTCGAACATCGCGGCGTGCTTGTACTTCTGGGGGCGCGGGTGCATGTCGAGGAAGAAGCGCGCCACGACCTTGCCACCGTCGACCACATCGAAGCACTCGACGCTCTCGTGCCAGCGCGGCTCCGCGTCGTTGCGGCGGAACTCGAGCGAGTAGAGCGCGGCGGTCGTGGCGAGGACTCCGTCGCGCACGGACGCGTACGGGAAGTACGGACGCACGGAGGCCGAGTCGAACTGCAGGCTCTCCGCCTTGATGCGCTCGAGCAGAAAGCCCTTCTCCCAGTCGTGCACGACACTCGCCTGCGGCTCGGAGCGACGGCGCATCGCGAGCAGGTCGGCCACCTCGCGCTCGAGGCGCGAGCGCGCGGCCGCGGCGGTGCGCGCCACGAACTCGAGCGCGTTGCCGGCGCTCGCGATCATCTTGTCCTCGGTGACGTAGGCCGCCCACGATGCGTAGCCCAGCAGCGTCGCGAGCTCGTGGCGCTTCTCGAGCAACGCCTGCAGCACGGGCAGGTTCTTCGGCGTCGCCCGCGTCACGCTCGCGCGGTACAGCGCGCGCCGCAGGTCGCCGCGCTCGGCGTAGGACATGAACGGCTGGTAGTCCGGCATGTCGGTCGTGATCACGACCTCGCCGCGCTCGTTCTCGGGATGGGCGGCGACGTAGTCCGCGGGCAGGCCGGCGAGACCGCTGCGGCCGTCGGGAATCGTGATCGAGCGCGTGTCCTCGGCGATGTTGCGATCGAACTCGATGCCGAGCAGCGTGAGCTCGTCGTTGAGCTTCGCGATGCGCTCGCGCGTCGCATCGTCGCGATCGACGCCGCTGCGCCGGAAGTCGCGCAAAGTGTTGCGCAGCAGCCGCTCCTCGAGCGCACCCGGCGCCGTCGCGGGATCGAAGCGCGCGAGGCGCTCGTACACCGCGCGGTTCAGCGAGAGCTCGGAGTAGTACGTCGAGAGCTCGACCGTGAACTCGTTCGAGACGTTGCGCACGGCCTCGAGCGGGTGAACTTGGCTGGCGAGCCCGACCGCGCCGCGCACGCGGTCGAGCGGCCGGCCGATCGCGTCGAACGCTCCGACGACTTCGGCGAGCGAAGCGTCCTGCGGCAGCGCGAGGAAGCGCTCGAGCGCGGTGCGGGACTGCGCGAGGGCGGCGCGAGCATCGGCGAGAAAGAAGGCAGAGTCGAGAGCGGCGGGGATCATGCGGTGTCCGTGGAATGCGTCGGTCGGCTCTTCGGCCCGGAAGCGGCGCGAGGTGGAGCGCGGCGGGAACCTAGCACACGCGGGTGCCACGAAAAGCGCCCGCGCCGGGCCAGCCCCGCAAAGACGGCGCGGAGCTCGCGCTCCGGCTCAGCGCGCGACGCGGCCCTCGGCCCAGGCGAGCGGCAGCCAGTGGGACGCATCGGGACGCTCGACCCACGCCGCGTGCTCGGCGAGCCCGCGCTCGAACTCGTCGGGCGCGAGGTGCCGCTCGATCGCCGCGCGCGAACCCTCGAGAATCCCGCGCCAGTTGTCGTTGACGAGGCGCCAGTCGGGCGCGCCCGCGCAGCTGCCGAAAAACACCCACGTCGCGCGGCAAGGGCTCGCGCCCGCCTCGTGCAGGAGTCGCGGCAGCCGCCGTCCGACGAGCGGGTCGTTGCCGTGCTCGCTGTAGGTCCGCTGGTACGCGTCCCACACGCGCAGCGCCGCCGGCGCCGGCGGATCGAGTCGCAGGAGGTCGTGGTCGTCGTCGCACAGCACGATGCGTCCACCGGGCTTCACCGCGCGGACCATCTGTCGCACGACGCGCAGCGGGTCGTCCACGTGCTCGAGCACGAAGCGCGCCCACGCCACGTCGAAAGTCCCCCACTCGTGAGGGCGCAGCGGAACGTCGTAGGCGTCGCCGGCGCGCACCTCGAGGGCGGCGCGCGCGTTCGCTCGTGCGCTCTCGAGTTGGGCCGCATCGCGCTCGATCCCGAGCACGCGCACGCCCGGGTACGCGTCGCACAGCTCCGCCGCAAAGCGCGCAGGCCCGCAGCCGACATCGAGCACGCGCTCGTTCCCCGCGAGCGCGAGCTCGCGTCGGCAGGGCGCGTTCAGGATGGCATTCATGAGCCCGAGCCGCGCGCGCTCGGAAGGCTCCGAGCCGTGGACGTAGTGCGAGCCCATGGCGCGCGCCCGGGAACGCTCAGCGCGCGTGCTGCCGCGCGTAGTCGAGCAGACGCTCGAACTGCACGTGGAAGTCGTGCGTGCCGCCGCCGATCGGGCTCTTGAAGAAGGCCGCGGTGTGCTGGAGCTCGCCCGCCTCGCCGTTGCGCAGCGCGAACTCCGCGAGGCGCACGAGGTCGATCACCAGCGGCGCGGCGAGCGCCGAGTCGCTGCCGTGCCAGGTGAACTGCAGCGACATCTGCGCGCCGAGGAAGCCCTCGAAGTGGATGTAGTCGAAGGCCGTCTTCCAGTCGCGCAGGCTCGGCACGTAGTCGATGCCGACCTTGGTGTGCACTTGCGCATCGCCGAGCAGCGCGCGCAGCGCGTCGTCCTTGCTGCGCAGCTTGGCTTCCTTGTGCAGCGGATCCGCGAGGTTCTCCCCGTCGCGATTCCCGAGCATGTTGTAGCCCTGCCACGACAGGACCTTGAGCCGCCGCGCGACAAACAGCGGCGCGAGCACGGTCTTGACGAGCGTCTCGCCGGTCTTGCCGTCGGCGCCGCAGTGCGGCACGCCCTTCGCGCGCGCGAGCTCGCGCAGCGCGGCGGGAGCCGAGCCGAGGCTGGGCGTGAAGTTGACGTACGGGAAGCCCGCGGAGAGCGCCGCGTAGGCATAGAGCATCGACGCCGGCTGCTGCGTGCCCGCGTCGAGCGCGGCGTCGAAGGCCGCGAGCGTGCGCCACTCGGGGCGCGGGTCGCGGTAGGCCTCGGTGCTCGCGAGGTTCACGACCACGACGGTCGAGAGCCCGTGCTCGGCGCGGAAGGCCTCGAAGTCGCGCCGCAGCGCGGCCACCTGCTCGCGCGGCGGCAGACCGCCGAGCGCGGCCGAGGTGGGATGCAGGTCCGCGAGGCCGACATCCGCGGCGTCGAGCGCACCAGGACGGATCCGAGCCTCGTACGCGCTCGCTTCCTGCGCACAGGCCGCGACGACGTCCGCCGGAAGGATGTGGTGGCGAATGAGCTCGCCCGCGGACTCGGTCAGCCCGCGCGAGCACACGTCGTGACCGCCGAGCACCAGCCCGTCGAGCGGCGCCAGCGGCACGCCCGCGAAGGCCTCGCTCTCCGTGACCAGCCCCGTGGGCCCGACCAGACCTCGCCGCAGGCCCGCGAGGCCGTAGGCCACGCAGGTCGCCACGGCACCACGCGCACCGATCAGCCACACGCCGACGCGGCCGCTCGCCACTTGCTTGTCGTTCTTCGTCATCGGGGAATCTGCCCCGCGCGGGCGCGCCAGGCCGAGACCACGGCGTCCTCGTCTGGCCGCCACCAGCGCCCCGCCGTCGTGCCCCGCTCAGGGGCTCGTCCGGCGGGAGCCGCGGGGGAGGGCAAGGGGCTCGTCGGGGTCCCGCCGTCCGTCGCGGCCTGCGGGGAGCCGCTCATTGTGCGCGGCGGCGTCCCGTTTTGCATTCCTCCAGCCGCGGAGAGTGCGCCGGAGGCACCTCCCGGGCTCGCGGCGCCGCGTGCGGGGGCCCCCAGCTCGCCCAGGGCGGCCCTGACAAGGTCGAGCGCGGCAAGGTCGAGCGCGGCCAGCGCGGCAGGCTCGGGCGACGCCGCCGCTCCGTCCGTCCCACGCTCGAGCGCCCGCGCGGCTCGCTCGAGCGGCGCGGCCAGCTGCTCCGGGGCCTGCGGAGCCTCCGCCAGCGCGGCGGCTGCCTGCTCCAGCTCCGAGCGCAGCTCCGAACCCTCGGGCGCCGAGCGCGACGCGCGCTCCAGCGCCGCGCGCGTGCGCGCGACGAGCTCCAGCGTCGCCGGCGGAATGGCGGGAACTGCCGAGGGCAACGCCAGCCAGAGCGCGGCGAGCGCCAGCGGCAGCGCGAGCAGCGCAAGTTGCGGCTTGCGGGCCGCGCGCGCCAGCGCATCCGCCGGCAGACCCGTCCGCACGCGCTCCGCGAGCAGCGCCGAGAGAACACCCGCGCGAGCCCGCGACTCCCACGCGGTCAGGAGCGCGCCGTCGCAGCCCAGCTCGCGATCCGCGCGCCGCGCCACGGAGTCCGCATCGGGCGCATGCTCGACCCACCAACTCGCGCCGCACGCGAGCGCAGCGAGAGCCTGCACCGCGAGCGCATCCGCGCGCAACGCATCGGCGCCCGCGAGCTCGCACGCAATCGCCGTCGAGAGCGCCGCCGAGCTGCCGAGCAACGCGGCCTCGAGCGCGCGCGCCCCGCGGGTGCGCCGCAGCGCCGCGCGAACCAGCGTCTCGATCGGGTCGCGCTCGGTCATCGCCCCCCGCCGCTCGCCGCGCCGCCGTCGACCTCGGGCAGTCGCGCCGCGAGCTCGGCATCGAGCGACTCGATGCGTCCGCGCGAGAAGACCAGCGCGACGCGCGTGCCGCGCTCCGGCATCAGCCACGCGTTGAGCGCCCAGATGCCCTGCTCGACGCAGTCCGGCTGCGCGCCCGAGAGCAACGTGTAGCCCTCGCTGAAGAACGCGATGTTGATCAGGTTCTGGTACACGTCGGCGGCGAACACCTCCGCCGCATCGGCGCCGCTGCGGCCGTTGGGCACCATGCGCGAGCCGAGGTAGGCCCACTCGTGGCGCTTCATCGCGAGGCCGCTCGACAGGTTCCGCACGAGGTCTTCGACGCGGTAGAAGAACGTCTCGCCGCCCTGCCGCCAGCCGACGTACAGGCAAAAGCCCGTCCCCGTCGGCAGCGTGACCTCGTACTTGCTCGCGCCCGCCATGAGCTCGGCCTCGCTCGGCGCAGGTTCCTTGCGGCGCCACGTCGCATTGGTGCCCGGGGTCGCGCCCAGTGCGAGGAGCGCGACGTTGAGCACGCTCGGTGTCGCCGGCGTCATGAACGCCGACTCGTGCGCGGCGCCGGCGGGACCGACGAGCAAGTACTCGAGCAGGTCGTCGCGCACGAGCACGTCCACCGGCACGACGCACAGGCCGCGGGCCGGGTCGAGGGCGATCTCTTGCAGCGCGAGCGTGTCGACGAGCTTGCGCTCGGCCTCGGAGAGCGGGCGGCGCGGGCCCGCGTCTTGGGGCCGGGCGACGAGAGCTAGGAGAGCGGCGACGGCGAGGGTCCGGAGCATGGCGGGGACGAGCTTAGCGAGCGTGAACGCGAGCCGCGCCGCTAGGGTTCACGCGCCCCCACGTCGCACGCTCGCTATCCTGCGCGCCATGCGCTTCCCCACGCTCGCCGCAGCCGTTTTCATCACCCTTGCTGCCTGCAACTGGACCCCGCCGGCTCCCGCGCCCCTCGAGCTCCCGGCCCATGCAGCCGCCGACCCCGCGCTGGTGCCGCTCGAGTTCCTCGCCGGTCGCTGGATCTGCGTCAACCCCAACAAGACCGTCAACGAGGAGCACTGGACCGCGCCGCGCGGCAAGTGCATGGTCGGCACGTTCCGACAGGTGCGCCGCGACGGCAAATGCGCCTTCGTCGAGGTCTCGCAGATCTCCGTCGAAGAGGGCGCGCTCGTGCTGCGCCTGCGCCACCTGCACGGCCAACTGGAAGTGCCCGACAACCAGAAGGACATCTCCGTGTTCGCGTTGCGCGCGCTGGCGCCGCGGCGCGTCGAGTTCGCGGGCACCGGCTCCGCCGAGGGCGTGACGGCGGTGATCTACGAGCGCCCGGACGACGACACGCTGCTGCAGACGATCGAGTTCGATCCGGTGAAAACGAAGGAAAAGCCGTTCACGTCGAAGTATGTGCGCGAGCGCTGAGGCGCGCGGAGCAGACAGGCGTGAGCGACGCGGCGGCACGCAGACTCGCGTGGGGCGCTTGGGCTGCGGCGACGCTCGCGGCTCTCGCGCTCGTGCTCGCCTGCGGCCCGCGCTTTCCATGGCAGGATGACTTCGCGCTCGTGACGCGCCTCACCGGCGCGCAGGAGTTCTCGTGGCGCTGGCTGTGGAATGGCTACAACGACCATCGCTTTCCGCTGTCGATGCTCGCGCTGCTCGGCCTGCACTCGCTCGGCGGCGGCGACCATCGGCTCGCGCTGGTGCTGCATGTCGCGCTTCTGTCCGCAGTCGCGGCCCTCGCCCTAGCGACCGTGCGCCGCTTGCGCGGACGCGCGTGTGCCAGCGATGCGGTCCTCCCGTTCGCGTGCCTGCACTTCGGGCACTGGCCGAACCTGCTGCTCTCCTGCCAGCTCTGGATGGTGCTGACGGCGGCGATCACGTGCGCGTGGTGCGCGAGCTTCATCGGAGCGAGCGAGCGCATCTCCGCGCGCTGCTCGCGGCACTCGGCGTCGCCTGCCTGCCGCTCCTCGGCGGATCGGGCGCGCTCTCGACGCCCGCGCTCGCCTGCGCGAGCCTCGCCATCGCGCTCTGAATCGCACGAGATCGCGCCCGCGGCTCGCGCGCTGCGGCCGCGACTCTGTGCGTCGGCGCGCTCATCGCGCTCGGCGCATTTGCGGCCTACGTCTCGGGCTTCGAGCGCACCTTCAACGAGCAAAACGACGACTCCCTGCGTGCGCAGCTCGCGACGCTGGCGCGCTTCTTCAGCCAAGGCGTGGAGCCGAGCCGTTTCGAGCCGTGGCAGGCGAGCGCGGCCCTTGCGCTGGTGCTCGTCGGTCTCGCGAGCGTCGCGTCACTCGCGTTGTTGAGCGAACCGGCGCGACGCCGACAGGGGCTCGCGCTGCTCGGCGGACTCGGCGCGCTCGCGAGCTTGGGCGTCGGCATCGCTTGGGGGCGCTCGGCGCCGGGCTACGAACCAGGACTCGAGGAGCGCTACGCGACTCTGCTGCTGCCGCTCGTGTTGCTCGTCGCGTTTTCGATCGAGCTCGCCGCTCACGAGCGCTGGCGCGCGCCGCTGCGCACCGTGTTCGCGACGCTCACGCTCGTGGGCGCACTGAACGGGATGATCGTGGGGTGGAAGGGCGCAGCGGCCGTGCGCGAAGAGGCGCTGCGCTGCGAGGCCGCGGTCGCGAGCGGCGCAAGCTCGCGCGAGCTCGCCGCGCAGTTCGTGCCGTGGGTGTTCCCGAGCGAAGCCGATCTCGCCCACCTCCTCGCGGAACTGCGGCGCGCGCAGCTGCCGCCCTTCGATCGCGGCGCGCCGGGTCCGGAGGTCGACCGCGGAGTGGGTCCGTTCGGATCGTTCGCTCGACAGCCCGTGCTCGGGTTCCCCGAAGGCCGCATCGCGGCGCGCGCGCTCGGCGGCCGCGAGGTCGCGGCCCTCCTCGATCCGGGCGAGCTGCTCCTCGAGCTCGCAGGCGACGAACGCACGCTCGCGCTCTCGTTCGGACTGTTGCCGGAAGCGAATCGACGCTGCGATGGGCTCGAGTTCGCGCTCGTGTGGCGTCCGCGCGAGGGGCCCGAGCGCACGCTGCTCGTGCGCGAGTTGTTCCCAGCCCGCGACGGCGAGCCGCAGCCCGAGGAGCACATCGAGCTCGAGCTGCCCGGCGGACCGGCGACGCTCGCGCTCATCACGCGCAACGCGCCCGGCCGCCACACGCGCTGGGATCGCGGCTACTTCGCGGACCTGACGCTGCGCTGAACGCGCAGGTTAGAAGAGCGTCTCGCGCGTGATGCCAACGCGCGCGAGGTCGTCCTTGACGAGCTCGAACACGGCCTCGGCGTAGCGCCGGATCTCGTACTGCGCGTCCGGCTCGAGGCGCTGCGTGAGGAAGTGGATCACGCCCTGCAGCGACACGGTCCAGTAGGCTTGGCTGTAGAGATTTTGCGGCAGCATCATGCGCGCGATCTCCTTCGCGACGCCGCGCTGGATGCGCTCTTCGTACAGCTCGAACGTGCGGCGGCACTCGGCGAGCATGCGCTCGCGCTCGCCCGTGTGGTCGAAGTCCGCGGGCAGGTCGAACGAGGCCTGCTTGTTGCCGTGCGGCGGATTCGCGCGCATCACCTGCGGCACGTAGAACTCCTGCGCCCACTGCACGTAGCGCCCCGAGATCTCGTTCCACGAGCAGCCCTTGTCGGTGTCGAACAAGACGTCGAACACTTCGAGCGAAACGCTCTCGCCGTTCACCTCGTACTCGCGCCAGCCACTGCCGACTTGGTACTTGAACGCTTGGCGGAACACGAACAGCGGCGCCTTCCAGTGGAAGGTGTAGAAGCTGTGGCGGTACGGCGACGTGTGGCCGTGCTTCCAGAGGAAGCCCGCGAGCTTGCGGTCGCCGTCGTCGAAGGCGGCCTTCTGCTTCTGGTAGCTGATGCGCGCGGCGTTGACGACCTTGAGCGCGGGGTCCTGCTGCATGCGGTCGACGCACGCGACGAAGCCGATGCTGTCGTCGAGGGTCTGGACCGCGCCTTCAGGGATGGGGAGCGTGCTGGCCGTCATGGGGCGCAGTCTAGGAAGCGGGAGGCCCCTTTAGCGACGGAGCGACGCGGCGACTTCCGCGCAGGCTTCGGCTGCGGCGCGCGAGCGCCCGGCGCGCTCGCGGGCCTTGTCGAGCGCTCTCTGGGCGCCCTCGCGCTCGCCCGACGCGAGCAGGACGCGCGCGCGGAGCAGCGGGGCACTCGCTTCGAGCCACGCGAGGCCGTCGCTCCCGCGCACTGGATCGAAGGCGCCGAAGAGCCGCTCGAAGGCGCGGTGGGGGCCGCGCCCGAGGCGCTCGTCGGCCGCGAGGCGCCCGACGAGGGCCTCGTGCTCGGCCACGGCGCCCGCGGCCTCGCAGGCGGCGAGCAGGGCGCAGCGCACCTCGAACAGCCGCAGGTCGCGCTCCTCGCTGTCCGCCTCGCCGAGCAGCCCGACACCGGCGGCGCCGAGCAGGCCTCGCGCGCTCGCGAGGTCTCCGCGGGCTGCGGTCCGCTCGCCCAACGCCGCGAGCAGCCGCGCGTCGCAAGTCCACCACGCTCCGGAGCGCTCCAGTGCCGCAGCCAGTCGGCCAGAGCGCGCGAGCTCCTCACCCACCGCCAGTTCCGCGCGCCAAGAGAACTCCGTTCCGCCCTGCGCGCGCCCGCGAAAACGCGCGCGCACCTGCTCGGCCGCCGCCGCGAGCGGAGCCGAGAGCCACTCCTCCACGAGCCCGTCGTCGAGCGCCTCCGCAGCGGCGAGCGCCATCCAGATCGCCTCCCGCTCGAGCTCGCGAACCGTGCGCACCTCAGGCGTCTCGATCTGTTCGTCCTGCGCGGTGCGCCGCGTGCGCAGCCATGCGACGGCCCGCGCGTCACCGCACGCTCCGAGCGCGAGCAGCGCATGCCGTCGCAAATCGAGGTTGCGATCCCTCGCGGC
>Ga0169931_10003369_pt1 | contig 25339 bp, 24 predicted proteins | sample Kivu_15m_20L_FD_129675 | JGI IMG/M metagenome (GOLD analysis project Ga0169931, IMG submission 129675) | Freshwater microbial communities from Lake Kivu, Western Province, Rwanda to study Microbial Dark Matter (Phase II) - Kivu_15m_20L... | ecosystem: Environmental > Aquatic > Freshwater > Lake...
CTGAGTTTTGAGGCCACTGCCGCCCTGCGCAAAATGCGCCGCCGACCATCAATCATCGCTGCTTGCTTTACTCAGGCAGAACTTTGGCCTTGATGTATCCTTATTACGCGAGTCTCAATAAACACGCCAAAACCCTCGAACGCGGACTTTGTGAAATTTTTCACAAATTAGGCTTGCCCCCCCGGCCCAACTGGATAACCACACGGCGCCGCCACCACGGCTCACCCACGCGCCATGTCGTCTTTGCCTCTCCAACCAGTCTCGTTTTCGCCGCTGCTCGCCAACGTGCACAGCTACGCATCGGAACTGTTCGGCAGCCAGGTCTTCACCAACTCAACCCTCGTCGCCCTGATCGTCACCGGGCTGGTTTTGTGGTTCACGCGCAAGGCAACCAAGAGCATGACGATGGTGCCGGGCAAGGAGCAAAATTTCATCGAGTTCGTCGTCGAATTCCTCTATGGGCAGGTGGAGGGCATTGTCGGCCCCAAAGTGGCCCCGCGCTGCTTCCCGCTGCTCGCCACGCTTTTCCTGTTCATCCTGATTTCCAACTGGTTCGGCCTCATTCCAGGCGTCGGCACGATCGGTTGGGGTGAAGGTTCCGGCCTGTTCTCTGTGAAGGAAATGCATGAGCCGCTGCTGCGTCCGAACACCGCCGACCTGAACATGACGCTGGCGCTGGCGCTGATCTTCTTTGTGTTCTGGATTTACTGGACCGTCACTGAAATCGGCTTGTGGGGCTTCCTGGTGCACACCTTTGGTCCAAAAGGCGGCCTGCGCGGCATCATGGGCATGGTCATGGTGGCGATCTTCTTCTTCGTCGGCCTCATCGAAGTCTTCTCCATCGTCTTCCGCAATGTGACGCTCCCGATGCGTTTGTTCGGCAACGTCTTCGCCGGTGAAAACGTGCTGCACAACATCGGCGCAATGCTCGATGGCGGTAACTGGCTTGTTTCCTTCCTCGGCAGCACCTTCCTCCCCCTGCCCTTCTACTTCCTTGAACTCCTCGTCGGCCTGCTGCAGGCGATGGTGTTCACCCTGCTCTGCGCCGTTTATGTGAAGCTCTCCACCGACCACGGTGACGAGCATCATGAAGACGCGCATCATTGATCCCTTTGCCCGCGGGACCATGCGCAACGTGTGGACGCGGCCAACACAACAAAAACACAACGACACAACACTATGACAATGGAACTCCTCTCGATGGCCCAAGCTGCTGCCGGCCACGCCGCTGAAGCCGCTGGCGCCGTTCACGGCAACTTCCACGCCGCCATCGTTGGCTTCGGCGCTGCTATCGGCGTGGGCCTCGTTGGCTCCAAGGCTGCTGAAGCCGTGGGCCGCAACCCTGGCGCTTTCGGCAACATCCTGACCATCAGCATCATCGGCATGGCCCTCGCTGAAGGTCTCGGTATTCTTGCCTTCTTCGTCGTGAAATAACACGGCTTGTTTGATTCATCCGCGTGGCGGACCGCGATTGCGGTCCGCCACCTTCCAACTCTCAGTCAATCCAGTCTAGCACGCCACCATGGAAGAAATCGCCTCCCAATTCGGCCTTACTTTGGGCAAGTTCCTCGCCCAGGTCATCACCTTCTTCATCGTCTTCACGATCCTGAAGAAATTCGCCTTTGGACCGATCCTCGGCATGCTGGAGCAGCGCCGTCAACGCATCGCAGACGGTGAGGCGAAACTCGAAAAAATCGCCAAAGATTCCGCGGAAGCCACGAAGAATGCCCAGGCGCTTCTCGACAAGGCCGAGGCCGACGCCGCCCGCCGCATCAAGGAGGCTGATGACGCCGCCAAAGCCATTCAAGAACGCCGCCAACAGGAAGCTGTCGCTTCCGCCAACACCATCATCGCCAAGGCCCGTGAGGCTGCCGAACTCGAGAAAGAGCAGCTCATGTCCCAGTTGAAGCGCGAATTCGGCCGCATGGTCGCCGACGCCACCAGCCGCGTGACCGGCAAGGTGCTCAACACCGACGACCAGTCCCGCATCAACCAGGAAACCGCCGCCCAGGTCTCGGCCTAAACCGGGAACTGCGAACCGAGAACTGCGAACCGCGCCATGAAAATCTCCAAAGAAGCCCGCCGCACCTCCCGCCAGCTCTTCCGCGCCTGCATGGCCGATGGAAAGCTCGACGAGGCCCGCGTGCGCACCGTGGTGAGCAGCGTTTCGCAGAGCAAACCCCGTGGCTACATCGCCATCCTCGACGCCTTCGCCCGCCTCGTGGCAAATGAAGTCGATCGCCAGCGCGCCATCGTCGAAAGCGCCACTACACTCACTCCGGCCATCCAAGCTGACCTGCAGGCCAGCCTTTCAAAGAAATACGGCCGCACCCTCAGCCTCGAATTTCAAACCCGCCCCGAACTCCTCGGCGGCATCCGCATCAAAGTCGGCTCCGACGTGTGGGACGGCAGTGTGAAAGCCCGTCTCGAAGCCCTTTCCGCCTCTCTCGCCGCCTGATTTGGCCCTCCAGTTTTAATCTTCCATTTTTAATCCCAAAACCATGAGCAACATCCTCCAGGAAATCGAATCCCAGATCGCCGGCCTCAAGACCGCCGTCACGAAGTCCAATGTGGGCATCGTCCGTGAAATCGGCGACGGCGCCGCCAAGATTGAAGGCCTCAGCGATGTCATGCTCAATGAGATGATCGAGTTCCCCGGCGGCGTTTACGGCCTCGCTCTGAACCTCGAAGAAACCGAAGTCGGCTGCGTGCTTCTCGGCTCCGGTGAAAACATCAAAGCGGGCGACGAAGTCAAGACCACCGGCCGCCTCCTCTCCGTGCCCGTCGGCAAATCGCTCCTCGGCCGCGTCGTGAACGCGCTCGGTCAGGCCATCGACGGCAAAGGCGAGATCAAGGGTGAAACCCAGTATCCCGTCGAAAAGCTCGCTCCTGGCATCATCGCCCGTAAGTCCGTGTCCGTCCCCGTGCAGACCGGCATCATGGCCATCGACGCCATGATCCCGATCGGCCGCGGTCAGCGCGAGTTGATCATCGGTGACCGCTCCACCGGTAAGACCACCATCGCCGTGGACGCCATCATCTCCCAGGCGCAGCAGAACAAGGCTGCCGAACAGGGCAAGCTGCAGGGCCACAAGCCCCTCTACTGCATCTACGTCGCCATCGGCCAGAAGCAGTCCAACATTGCCCGCGTCGTGAAGACCCTCGAAGACGCCGGCGCGATGGAATACACCACCATCGTCTCCGCCTCCGCCTCCGACTCCGCGGTGAACCAATACCTCGCTCCTTACGCCGGTGCCGCCATCGGCGAGTGGTTCATGGATCAGGGCCAGGACGTGCTCATCGTTTATGACGACCTTTCCAAACAGGCCGTCGCCTATCGTCAGGTCTCCCTCATCTTGAAGCGCCCCTCCGGTCGTGAAGCCTATCCGGGTGACGTGTTCTACCTCCACTCCCGTCTGCTCGAGCGTTCCTGCCGCGTCAGCGAAAACTACGGCGGTGGTTCCATGACCGCGCTGCCGATCATCGAGACGCAGGCCGGCGACGTGTCCGCCTACATCCCGACGAACGTGATCTCCATCACCGACGGCCAGATCTTCCTCGAAACCGATCTTTTCTACCAAGGTATTCGCCCCGCCATCTCCGTCGGTCTTTCCGTCTCCCGCGTGGGTTCCGCCGCGCAGACGAAGGCCATCAAGAAGGTCTCCGGCACTACGAAGCTCGACCTCGCCCAGTTCCGCGAGCTCGCCGCCTTCGCCCAGTTCGGTTCCGACCTCGACGCCAGCACGAAGGCCAAGCTCGACCGCGGTGCCCGCATCGTGGAGCTCTTCAAGCAGCAGCAGTATCAGCCGAAGAGCCTGCCCATCATGGTCAGCACCCTCTACGCGATGCAGAAAGGCTACTTCGACAGCGTCGCCGTCGATCGCGTGAAGGAATTCCAGGCCAAGCTCGAAGACTACCTCAACACCCGCAAAGCCGACCTCATGGGCCAGCTCGCCAATGAGAAGGCCCTCGACAAGGTCGAAGAAGGCCTCAAGTCCGCCCTCGACGACTTCAAAGCGTCCTGGAAGTAATCCTGAAGTTTTGAACCACTAATCAACACTCATGCCCTCTAATTTCTGATTCTGAATTCATTCGTGTCTGATTAGTGACCATTAGTGGTTAACAAAAATCTCTCCTCCCAATGCCAAGCACCCGCGACATCCGCCGCCGAATCAAATCGGTCAAGAACACGGCCCAGATCACCAAGGCCATGCAGCTCGTCGCGGCCGCGAAGATGAAAAAGGCTCAGGACCAGGCCGCCAACGGCCGGCACTACGCTGAGTTGCTGAACAAGGTGCTCGTGAACCTCAAAGAAAACGCCGAGGAAGGCCTTCACCCCTTCTTCAGCGACGGGAAAGGCGACAAAACGCTCGTTTTGCTCATCGCGAGCGACAAGGGTCTCTGCGGTGCCTTGAACACGAATCTCTTCAAAAAGCTCGTCACGACCGATTTTGGCTCAGGAGAGGTGGATTACGTCACCATCGGCAAAAAGTCCGTCCAGGTCATCAATCGCCTGCGCCGCCATCTTTTGGCCGATTTCCCCATCAAGGACCCCGCCAAGTTCGCCGAAGTGCGCAGCGTCGGCCGCTTCCTGCAGGAGAAGTTCCTCACAGGCGAATACAAGAAGGTGTTCGTCCTCTTCAACAACTTCATCAACACCGTCACCACCGTCCCGACCTGCGAGCAGCTTCTGCCCGTCAATCCGGTGACCCTCGGCGGCAAGCGTGACTTTGCCCCGGAAATCGAGACCGCCACCGCCACGCAGGAGTACACCTTCGAGCCGAGCGCCGCGGTCGTGTTTGAAACCGTGCTCCCGCAGTATGTGAACGACACCGTCTATCAGATGGTGCTCGAATCCCGCGCCTCCGAGCACTCCAGCCGCATGGTGGCCATGAAAAACGCCACCGACAACGCCAAGCAGATGATCAAGGACCTCAGCCTCGAGTACAACAAGCTCCGCCAGGCCGCGATCACCAACGAACTCCTCGAAATCACGACCGCCAAGATGGCTCTGGAGTAACAAACTGACGCCCAACTGTCATGAAAACCGTTTTCGCATTCACCACAGCCCTTTGCCTTGCCGCGTTGCTGACGAGCTGCGCGACGATTTTTAATCGCAACCAAAAAAACGTCAACGTCACATCGAATCCCAGCGGGTTGAGTTTTGAGGTTAAGGATCGGGGCGGCATGGTCGTCTATCGCGGCACCACTCCTGCCACTGTGAAGCTGGGAACCAGCTATGGTTACTTCAAGTCCCAAAACTACACACTCACCGCTACCCAAAACGGAAAGGTTGTCGGGACGGGAACCATTGATGCTCGTGTGACGCCTTGGTACTGGGGAAATTTCATCTTGGGGGGTCTGCTTGGCCTCGTCGTCATCGACCCGCTTACTGGAAGCATGTTCACCCTGCCCGCCAATGCTCACATTGGACCTGCTGCGCCTGCTTCGGGAACACTCGCACTAAGACACTCTGTAAAGAGCAATGAAGTAAAGGTCATCTCCCTCGCTGATGTGCCTTCTCATCTTCGCAGCAAGCTCGTCCGCCTTTAATCCACTTCCAGAATCAGGAATCCAAAATCTTAAATCCCAACATGAGCAACATCGGCAAAATCGTCCAAGTCATCGGTCCCGTCGTGGACGTGGATTTCTCCGCCTCCGGCAAGCTTCCGGCCATCTACAACGCCCTCGAAATCAAATTCGAGCAGGGTGGTAAAGCCGCACGCCTCATCTGCGAAGTGCAGCAGCATCTCGGCGACGGCTGGGTGCGCTCCATCGCCATGATCTCCACCGAAGGCCTCAAGCGCGGCATGGACGTCCTCGACACCGGCGGCCCCATCACCGTCCCTGTCGGCGAAGAAGTGCTCGGCCGTATCTTCAACGTCACTGGTGACGCTTGCGATGACCAAGCCGCTCCGACCGTCTCCAAGCGCTACCCGATTCACCGCGCGGCCCCTGCTCTCGTCGATCAGGACCCCTCCGCGCAGATCCTCGAGACCGGCATCAAGGTCATCGACCTCATCTGCCCCTTCACCAAGGGTGGTAAAGTCGGCGCCTTCGGTGGTGCTGGCGTCGGCAAGACCGTCGTCATCATGGAACTCATCAACAACATCGCCAAAGGCCACGGCGGTTACTCCGTGTTCGCAGGTGTGGGCGAGCGTACTCGTGAAGGTAACGACCTTTACCACGAAATGATCGAGTCCGACGTTATCAAGGTGAAGAAGGACGGTCACAGCATCGTGAAGAACCCGCAAGGCGGCTACATCAGCGAACCCGGCTCTAAAGTGGCCCTCGTGTACGGCCAGATGAACGAGCCTCCAGGTGCCCGTCTTCGCGTCGCCCTCTCCGCCCTTTCCATGGCCGAGTACTTCCGCGATGAGAAGAACCAGGACGTGCTCTTCTTCGTGGACAACGTCTTCCGTTTCTCACAAGCCGGTTCCGAAGTGTCCGCTCTTCTGGGCCGCACGCCCTCCGCCGTGGGTTACCAGCCCACCCTCGCCGCTGAAATGGGTCAGATGCAGGAACGCATCACGTCAACCAAGAACGGCTCCATCACCTCCTTCCAGGCCGTTTACGTCCCTGCTGACGACTTGACCGACCCTGCCCCGGCCAATACCTTCGCCCACCTTGACTCCACCGTCGTGTTGGAGCGTTCTCTCGCCGAGCTTGGCATCTACCCTGCCGTCGATCCTCTCGCCTCTGTTTCCAAGGCCCTCGCGCCTGAAATCGTCGGTGAAGAGCACTACCGCGTCGCCCGTGGTGTGCAGCGCGTCCTTCAGCGCTACAAGGACCTTCAGGACATCATCGCCATTCTCGGCATGGACGAGCTCAGCGAAGACGACAAACTCACCGTCTTCCGCGCCCGCAAACTGCAGCGCTTCCTCAGCCAGCCCTTCACCGTCGCCGAAATCTTCACCGGCACCAAAGGCGAATACGTTTCCGTCAAAGACACCGTCAAAGGCTTCGCCGAAATCCTCGATGGCAAGCACGACGACGTCCCCGAAGCCAACTTCTACATGAAGGGCGGCATTGATACCGTGAAGAAGTCCTAAACCGCAGTTCCATGTTTCAAGTTCAAAGTTCCAAGTTGCTCCGCAGCGGAACGTGAAACCTGAAACTTGAAACCCGAAACTTACCCTACATGCCTCTCAAACTCGAAATCGTCACCCCCGAAGCCCGCATCTTCTCCGATGAGGTCGATACCGTCGTGCTTCCGGGTTACGAAGGCGAGATGGGCGTTCTGCCCGCGCACGCCAACCTCGTCACCACGCTGAAGCCCGGCGAGCTCCGCATCACCAAGGGCGGCAAAACGACGGAAATGGCCGTCGGCGAAGGCCTGGTCGAAGTCACCGGCACCGTCACCCGCATCCTGACCGACATGGCCATCGACGCGGACAAGATTGACGAGGCCGCCGTCCAGGAGGCTCTGGACCGGGCCCACAAATCCCTCGCTGACCTCAAACCAGGCGAACAGCAGGAGGAAGTCGCCGCAGTCATGGCCATCATCCAGCGCAGCGCTGCCCAGCTTCACATCAAGCGCAAGCGCAAGACAGTCTGATTCCTCATCGGTCCATTTTTCAGAGAAGGCAATGCTTCGGCATTGCCTTTTTGTTTTCCTCGCCGGGAAAAGCAACAGAGGCACCGTCTTGCCACGCACCAGCAGACACGTTCCGTCGCTTGCATTCCCCGCATGCCCGCTAGACTCGCGCTGCTGTCACTTTCGTCATTCCTCACTCTGATTTCGTCATTCCCACCATGTCTCACAAAGTCCTCATCATCGGAGCCGGCGGCGTCGGCCGCGTCGTCACCCACAAATGCGCCCAGCTTCCCGATGTCTTCGGGGAGATCATGCTCGCCAGCCGGACGAAGGCGAAGTGCGACGGCATCGCGGCCGAACTCAAGCGCCCCATCCAGACCGCTGGAGTCGATGCCGACAATGTGCCGGAGCTCGTGAAGCTGCTGAAGAGTTTCAAACCCGAGGTCGTCATCAATGTGGCGCTGCCGTATCAAGACCTCACCATCATGGACGCCTGCCTGGAAGCCGGGGTGCACTACATCGACACCGCCAACTACGAGCCGCGTGACGTTGCGAAGTTCGAATACCACTGGCAGTGGGCTTATCAGGAGAAATTCAAAGCTGCGGGCCTTACCGCGCTGCTCGGCTGCGGCTTTGACCCGGGTGTGACGAATGTATACACCGCCTACGCCTTGAAGCATCACTTCAGCAAGATCGACACGCTCGACATCATCGACTGCAACGCGGGCGATCACGGCAAGGCCTTCGCCACGAACTTCAATCCCGAGATCAACCTCCGCGAAGTGACCGCGAACGGCCGCTACTGGGAAAACGGCGCGTGGGTGGAGACGAAGCCGCTCGAAATCAAGCGCAGCTTCCCCTTCCCGGACGGCATCGGCCCGAAGAACATCTACTGCCTCTACCACGAGGAGCTGGAGAGCCTCACGAAGCACATCCCAATGCGCCGTGCGCGCTTCTGGATGACCTTTGGCGACGCTTACATCAAGCACATGGAGGTGCTCGTGAATGTCGGTATGACGCGCATCGACCCCGTGATGCACAAAGGCACGCCGATCATCCCGATCGAGTTCCTGAAGACCCTGCTGCCGGAGCCCGGCACGCTCGGCCCCGACACGAAGGGCAAGACCTGCATCGGCAACTGGATCGAAGGCACCGGCAAGGACGGCAAACCGAAGCGCTACTACGTTTACAACATCTGCGATCATCAAGAGTGCTACAAGGAGACCAATTCGCAGGGCGTCAGCTACACCACCGGCGTCCCCGCCATGATCGCCGCCCGCCAGCTCCTCACGAATCCCGCCGAATACCGCCAGCCCGGCGTCTGGAACGTCGAGCAGCTCAATCCCGATCCCTTCATGGCCGATCTGAACGCCTACGGCCTTCCCTGGGTGGAGACTTGGCCAACGGAGAAGATGCCGGGTGAGTGAGTAATCGACGACTAGGAATGGCGGATCCAGAATGACGATGAATTCGTCATCTTGGGCTCATGCTTACGCCAGTTGCAGGAAGAAGTGATAGTGACTGCCTTCTCCTCCAAGACGCAGGGAGTTCATTCCAGATCTCAACCCGGCTTCTTGCAGCAGAAAATTGCGGCCGATCTGCACGCCGTTCACATTTGTACCCAGAACCGAGGCCACATCCCGCACCACGAGTCCCTGCGGTGTGCGAACGATCTCGCAGTGGTCGATGCAGAGCTGGTAGGGCTCCTTGTCAGGAATCGACAAACGCCGGGTGGGCACGGAATCCTTAGGCAGCGGAAATGTGAGCCGCCCAATGGTGAATGGCACTTGAGGAATGATCACATCGATGAGCGGAGGCGGCGTGTCCGGTCCGGAGATCAATCTCAAGTCAAGCCAGTCGCTGCGTCCGCTCGCCGTGGCCGGCAGAGCCTCCAAATAGGCCGCACGTGTCGCCACCTCCTCGACACGGGGGCCAACGGCTTGATGTTTGTGCCATTCGAGCCTCAGCAGGCCGTCCGTGATGCGAATGCGCTGCATCAGCAAGGCGATGTAAGCGGCGCGACGCTCGGGCTGCTCCAGAAGACGTTCCTCGAATCCGTGGTCATCGATCCACTCCGCCGTCACCGCGGTCAGCGCCCGTGCGGTCGTCGCCCGGGGCTGGTTGCTGATGAGCGCCATGTCCCCAAGAAAGTCCCCCGGACCGAAGCGGGCCAGCGGTCGCCGCCCCTCCGGCGTGTCCACACTTACTTCGACCGCACCGGTCAAGATCATGAGCATGCCTTTTCCTGCATCCCCCTGTGCATAGATCACTTCACCGGCCTCAAACAGTGTTTCTGCGGCTGCATTCATAACTCAGGAGGAAAAAGGGCGTGTGGACACAAACATGCGGCCGAGGACAATGACGGCGCTGCATGTGTGTTCCGGCCTTCTGCCAGCGTCAAGGACTCGGAAGCACCCGACGGGGCAAAACAGGCCTGAAAGACGGTGCTTTTCCGAGCACACGTCATTCAAGCCGGTTGCAGACGCTAAACAGCCACCTGGGGGAGTTTCCAGACGTGCTTGGCGTATTCGAGGATGGTGCGGTCGCTGCTGAATTTGCCGACGCGGGCCGTGTTGTGCACGGCCATCTTCTGCCAGCGGGCCTGGTCTCGATAGGCTTTGTCCACCTCGGCTTGGCAGGCGGCGTATTTGTCGTAGTCGGCCATGACGAGGAAAGGATCGCCATGAGCGAGCAGACTGTCGCGGAGCGGTTTGAACTCGTCCTGATTGCCGGTGAAATAATCTGAGGCCAGCCAGTCGAGACTGAGGCGCAGTTCCTCGCTGGCCCAGTAATAGTCCCATGGGTTGTAGCCCTTGGCATACAATTCGGTGACTTCCTCGACGGTGAGCCCAAAGATGAAAATGTTGTCAGCGCCGACCTCTTCGAGAATCTCGACGTTCGCTCCGTCAAGTGTGCCGATGGTGAGCGCCCCGTTTAGAGCCAGCTTCATGTTACCAGTGCCAGAGGCTTCCTTACCGGCCGTGGAGATCTGCTCCGACAAATCAGCGGCAGGAATAATGCGCTCAGCGAGGGAGACGCCGTAGTTCGGCAGGTAGATGACCTTCAGCTTGCCATCCACACGCGGATCGTGGTTCACTTTCGCTGCGAGAGCGTTGATGGCGTGAATGATGTTCTTGGCCAAGTAGTAGCCTGGCGCCGCCTTGGCTCCGAAAATGAAGACCCGCGGCGCCATATCGATGTTCGGATGGGCGATGATCTTGCGGTAGAGGCTGACGATGTGCAGAAGGTTGAGGTGCTGGCGCTTGTACTCATGCAGACGCTTGATCTGCACGTCAAAAAGCGCGTCTGGGCTGACGGAAACGCCACAAGTGTCCTGGATGATCTTGGAAAGGTGCACTTTGTGGCCACGCTTGATGGCGTGGAACTTCTCACGGAACGATGAGTCGTCCGCGAACCGGTCGAGCTCGCGCAGCTTCGAGGAATCCTTGAGCCATCCGCTGCCAATCGACTCCGTGATGAGAGCTGAGAGCTGCGGATTGCATACATCAAGCCAGCGACGGAAGGTGACGCCGTTGGTGAGGTTCAGGAAGCGATCTGGATAGAGTTCGAAGAACTCGGGGAAAAGCCGCTCGCAGAGCAGGCGCGTGTGCAGGGCCGCAACGCCATTGGTGGCATGACCTCCAAGCACGGAAAGATGCGCCATGCGCACGCGCTTGCCACCTCCTTCCTCGATGAGGGAAAGCGCCCTCTTTTTCTCCGCATCGCCGGGCCAGCGGGCCTCGACGTCTCCCGTGAGGAAGCGCTGATTGATCTCGTAGATGATCTGGAGGTGACGGGGCAAAACACGCTCAAAAAGAGCGGTACTCCACGTCTCCAGCGCCTCAGGAAGCAGCGTGTGATTGGTGTAGGAGAAAGTCTTCTGGCAGATTTCCCAAGCCTGCGACCATTCGATCTTCTCCTCATCGACAAGGATGCGCATGAGTTCGGGAATGGCGACAGCGGGATGCGTGTCGTTGAGCTGGATGGCCGCCTTGGTGGGAAATTCACTCCAGGGAAGGCTGTAGCCGCCTTTAAACCTGCGAACGATGTCAGCCAGCGAACAAGCGACAAAGAAATACTGCTGCACGAGGCGAAGCTCCTTGCCGGACTCAGTGGCGTCGTTGGGGTAGAGCACCTTCGAGACGGTTTCAGCGATCGCCTTCTCACGCAGTGCATCGACATAGCTGCCTTCGTTGAACACTTGGAAGTTGAAGTCCTCGTCCGCCTGCGCCTGCCAAAGGCGGAGCACGTTCACGGTGCTGCTGTCATAACCAACGATGGGAATATCCCAAGGCAGTCCGAGAAGGCACTTGGTCTCAATCCACTCATGATGAGGCTGCCCAAACTCGTCGAACTTTTGAATCACCTTGCCGTAGAGATGCACCGTCTGGCGGTAGGAAGGACGTGCGATCTTCCAAGGACTGCCGTCGCGCATCCAGGCATCCGGATGCTCAACCTGTTTGCCATTCACGAATTCCTGACGGAACAAGCCAAACTCGTAGTGAATGCCGTAGCCGATGGCCGGGAGGTCCAGCGTGCTCAGCGAATCCATGAAACACGCGGCGAGACGGCCCAGACCACCGTTGCCTAGGCCCATGTCAGGCTCTTTTTGCAGCAAGGAGTCGAGGTTCTTGCCCATCTCAGCCAGAGCCTGCTTCGTGGCATCGTAAATGCCGGCGTTGCGGAGGTTGTTTTCGAGCAACCGGCCCATGAGATACTCCAGAGAGAGGTAATGCACACGACGCACCCCATGGGCGCGATGCTTTGCACGTGACTGGGTGGCGCGCTCCATCACGCGGTCGCGCACAGCCAGGGAGGTGGCGACGAACCAGTCGTTCTCGCTCGCGCTCTCGACGTAGGCACCGAGAGTGAAGCGCAGGTGATTGGTGATCGAGAGCTTGAGGCTGTCGGAGGTGTTGAGAACGGCGCAGTTGACGGGAGTTTCCATGTTTGAGTGTGCATAGCTCACCAGATCAGCCATTTTGGGGGATCAGCAGGGGCGATGAGCAGGGTGATTTCACCTTTGGGAGGTTTGGTTTGGTAATGAGATAGCAGGATGCTTGCCGGGCCACGCCGGAATTCCTCAAACTTTTTCGTCAGTTCTCGTGCAACAACCACCCGACGTTCAGGGGCCGCTTCGGCGAGGATAGCGAGCGTGTCCACGAGGCGGTAAGGACTCTCGAAAAACACACTGGTGCAGTCACGCTGGAGCGCGGCGGTCAACTCCGTGGTGCGGGCTCCCTTCTTATGCGGCAAAAAACCGCCGAAGTAGAAAGGCGTCGTCGGCAATCCGGATGCAGCGATCGCGGTGATCACCGCACTGGGACCTGGAATGCCCTCCACATGCAAACCGGCGGCGACAGTGGCCCCGACGAGCCTTTGTCCTGGATCAGACACGGTGGGCATCCCGGCGTCAGAAATGAGCGCCACGCTGCCGCCTTGGCGCATGTGATCGATCAACTGCGGAATGCGCTGGGCCTCGTTGTGTTCGTTGAGACTGATCAGACGGGCTTGTATGTCGTGATGCTTCAGCAACATGCCTGAATGCCGCGTGTCCTCGCACGCAACGAGGTCAGCCGCCCGCAATGTGTCGATCGCGCGCAGCGTGATGTCGCGCATGTTACCGATGGGCGTGGCCACGAGATGCAGTCCCGGCTTCAGCCTGCCTGTCAACTCAAGAGCCTCTTGAAGAATGCCTTCCTCCTCACGTAATGCGTCCACGCTTGAATCCTGCTCCGACAATGGCATTGGGGGCGTCTGCAAGATTACCAGCCTTCGCAAATCTGATCTGCTAGGTTGTAAGCAAGCCGCCTGGCGGCATCCTCAAACATCTGCGTTTCCGAAAGCTGCAGATTAGTGTCCAGGATGATCTGGGAATCAGCAACAGCATTACCATTGTGCAGCACAACTCCCGAAGAGGCATCCTTGATCACGAACGCAGTGGTAAGGACCGCCTGAATCTGAGACGAGCGCAGGATATTGTTGCGGTCGGAACGGAATTGGGTGCGATCAATGTTCTGTATTTTACCCTCCAGGACAGCTTCAGCCTCGCTTTTGCTGACAACTTGGTAACCGCCTTGGTTCTGCAGTTGTTTGATGACAGCATTCGTCACCAAAACCCCCAGCCGGGGCTCCAAAGTAAGGTTTTCAAACGTCGGAACGGCAATCTTCGTAATATGACGCAAATGCACGGGCTTTTGGCCACCGAGGGAGTATCCAGCACAGCCGGAAAGCAGGAGGCATAGCGGGACCAGCAAAAAGAAAATCTGTTTCATCCAGGGAGTAACTTGGCAAGTAATCAGGCCAGCATGGCGCGTTGCCATGTCCGCGCAAGAATTATGACGCTGGCTTCACAGTGGGCGGCGGCGGCACAGGCGGCACTCCTCCAGGTGCAGGTGGCACCATCGGCGCGTTTGGCACGGGCGGCACAGGAAGGAGCGCGGGCTTCTCTGTCTCAGGCACTGGCGGAAGGAGCGATCCAGCGCCAGGCATGGTGGCACCAGGACGAAGCGGCAGCGTGGGCTCCTGAAGTGGAATAGGCATGAACCCGTCGTCTCCTGTTCGCATTTTAGGTTTCTGGCTCAGGCGAGCGAGTTCAGGTGCCAAAGGCCCCACATAGTCGTCCCGTGACTTCAAGTTCTGCGCTGTCAGGGCCGTGTAGTCCTGTCCGGGCCCTTTTTTGGCCTCCGCCACGCCCTCGGGGTCAGTTGCGGCAAGTTCTGCCAACAGTTCGCGGGCCTCGGCGGAAACTTCCGGCGATCCGAATTTCAGAGCTTCGTTCAGATAGATAGCCGCAGCCGGTGTTTTGCCGGTTCGCTTGTAAAACTTCGCCACCGTGAGGGATTGGTTGGCCTCCGCCGTATTCACCTGACGCAGGATCATCTCCGTCTCCTGTTTGCGCTCCCCTTCCGGATTGGCGGCGATGTAGGTGCGCAGCGCATCACGCGCTGCAAGGATGTTCGAGGAATCCTCACTCCGCTGTGCCGCGATGTTGCTGATGGAGCCGATGCGGAACTGCGCCTCTGCCGCCTGCGATGTGCCGGGGTAATTCTCGACCACTTTCTGGTAGGCAAGGATCGCCTTGTCCTTCTCTTTCAGATCCTGCTGGATTTCCGCGATGCTGAACTGTGCCAGCGGCGCGTATTTGCCGAAGGGCGCGTTTTTGATGATCTGCTCGTAAAATTCGATGATGTCAGAGGCGTTCATTTTCATCGGCAGCAGCAGCAGGCCCGCCTGTTTTTTGCCCCCCTTGGCCTCCTCGGCGAGTTCGAACTGCTGCTCCACGGCCTCGTTGAACCGCGGGCTGTCCTGGTAGCCCTTGATAAACACCTGAAAGGCCTCAAAGGCGTCATCCATCTTGCCTGTATGGCGGATGATGAGCGCGTTCTGGAAGGCCGCTTCTCCTCCGCTTTGCGTGAAGGGATATTGCTTCACGATGGACTGGTAAAGAGCCTGCGCCTTACCGGTTTTGCCAGCATTGTGCGCCAATCGCGCTTCTGCCAGCATTGTCGAGGCAGCGTTCTCCTGTGCCGCTCGTTCATCGGCCATGGGAACCACCTTCTGCTTCTTGCCGGAAAAAGGCCAGATAGCAGACGAAAGAGACGTCATCGCTAGGAAAGATGCAGCACATGCCAAGGACACAGGCAGGCGGGCGGGGTTGGGGGATTTCATCGGTCCGATAGTATGTTCTTGTTAACCATGCGTCAAGGTTTCAACACGCCCGTCTCGCCCATGGCTCCCAGCCCTTGTTTTGGCCATTCTTCCGGTTTATGGGGCATGGGTGCTTCTGCTCCTCATCTTCCCCACTCATCGCCCCTGCCCTTGGCAAAGACATCCAGATCCCCGAAGGAACCGTTCCCTCCAAGTAAGCGTCTCCCATCCCACCCTCCGCACTTTTCGATGACCGATTCCGAAATCCAGTCCGCCATCCTCGACATGGGCCGCCGTGCACGCGCTGCCTCCTACGCGCTCGTCAAACTCACCACAGACCAAAAAAACGCCATTTTGCATGCGATGGCCGACGAACTCGTCGCCCGGCAGGAGGCCATCCTCGCTGCGAACGCGCTCGATCTCGCCCGCGCGCAGCAAAACGGCCTTAGCACAGCAATGATCGACCGGCTCACGCTCGATCCGAAGCGCTTGAAGGCCATCGCCGACGCCGTGCGCGAAGTCGCCACCCTGCCCGATCCCGTCGGCGAACTCCTCAGCGACTGGACACGCCCAAACGGCCTGCACATTCGCAAAGTCCGCGTCCCCATCGGCGTCATCGGCATCATTTTTGAATCACGGCCCAATGTCACCACCGACGCCGCCTCGCTCTGCTTCAAAACTGGCAATGCCACCATCCTCCGCGGTGGTTCCGAGGCCATCGACAGCAACCGTGCCCTTGCCGCTGCCTTGCAGGCCGGTGGCGAACGCGCCGGACTACCCGCCGAAAGCATCCAGCTCATCCCCTTCACCGACCGCGCCAGCGTCGAGCACATGGCGAAGATGGATCAGTACCTCGACCTCATCATTCCCCGCGGCGGCAAAGGCTTGATCGAAAAAGTCGTCGCCACCGCCCGCATGCCCGTCATCAAGCACTACGACGGTGTCTGCCACGTCTATGTCCATGCTGACGCCGACCTCGACATGGCGGCGAACATCATCGCCAACGCCAAATGCCAGAAGCCCGGCGTCTGCAACGCCCTCGAAACCATCCTCGTTCATCAGGACATCGCCGCATCATTCTACCCGATCATTGGCAAACGCCTCGCTGAAGCAAAGGTTGAGCTGCGTGGCGATGAAACCGCCCTCCAACACCTCGGCGTGTCAGCCAAAGCCGCCACCGAGGCGGACTGGACCACCGAATACCTCGACCTCATCCTCTCCGCGAAAACCGTGAGCGGTTTGGACGAAGCCATCGCCCACATCAACCGCTACGGCTCGCACCACACCGAAAGCATCATCACCAAGGACCGCGCTACCGCCGAACGCTTCCAGCACGAAGTTGACAGCGCCGTCGTGCTTCACAATGCCAGCACCCGCTTCAACGACGGCGGGGAGTTCGGTTTTGGCGCCGAAATCGGCATCTCCACTGACAAACTCCACGCCCGCGGCCCCATGGGCCTCGCCGAGCTGTGCAGCTACAAATACCTTGTCGATGGAGACGGCCAGGTGCGCGGTTGAGTTCACGAAATCCAGCCAGCGCACGGTCAACCAAGGCAAGGCAGCGTCATGTGACTTCGGGCTTGCTGCGTGCGCCGTCCTGCTTTCTTCTGCCGGTGAACATGGCCTTCAAACTTGTCATCATCTCCGGCGCGCAGACGGGCGTCGAACGCGCAGCGCTCGACTGGACGCTCAAACATGAAATCCCGCATGGCGGCTGGTGTGTCCAGGGACTACTCGCCTCGGCCGAACCACCGGACGCCCGCTACAAGCTCAAGGAAGGCGCCTCAGACGATGTGCTGGAGGCCATCAGCTCCAACGTCCGTGACGCCGAGGCGACGCTCGTCTTTACGCAGGCAGCCAAAGCCATCGGCACCGCGCAAAAAGCCGTCGCGCAGGCCAAAAAGCAGAAAAAGCCGGTCCTGCATGTCCATCGCGGCATTCTCGGCGTTTCGGAAAAAATCGTCGCCTTTCTCGACAAGCACTACATCCGCCGCCTCCACGTCACCGGCTCCCCGGAGGCCGACGAGGCCGGCCTGGGTGCCTGGGCCGCCTCCGAACTGGAGAAGGCCAAGTACATCTTGGACCGGCGTCCGGATTGAAAAATACTAGACCCCGAAAAAAAACTCGACTTTGGCGCGGTGACCGCCCAAAAAGAAATCCGCATGAAAACACACGCTCAACGCGACAAAGGAAACGCATCCCCTTGGCTGCTCGCCTGCCTGACCCTCGTCGGCGGCTCGCTCCTGCTGATCAATTCTCAAGCCAACGAAGCCGTATCGGCGATCAACGGCAAAATCGAAGGCAGCTACGGCGCGGTGAATGATTCTTACAGCCGTGGCATCGCCGCCAGTCTCTCCATCCCGGTGGCCGAGTCTTGGGGCATCCAGTTTGACTCGATGTACCAACATGCTGCTGAAGATGACTTCTATGGCTTGGGCGGTCACTTCTTCACCCGCAAACCGGACGTCGGGCTGCTGGGACTCTTCGTCGGCGGCATCAAAAGCGGAAGCTCCATGGACAACCTCGCCGTGGCTGTGGAAGGCGAGTTGTACTTCGAGAAGGTGTCTGTGGGTACTTTCCTCGGCTTTGACCACATCGACAAGAACGGCATCAACTCCACCTTCCTCCCGCGCACCCAAAACCAAGACGACTTCATTCTGGCCAATCTCTAAGCCGCTGTTTACCCGGTGGACGACCTGATGGTGCGCTTCGACTACACGAACCGCCTGAACCGCAACTTCTACGACCTCACCGTGGAATACCAGACGCCGGTCAAAGGGCTCTCGGTCTTCGGAGTGGGCGGACTCGGCGACGGCGATTTTTACCAGTTGATGGGCGGCCTGCGCTACTACTTCGGCAAGGACAAAAACCTCAAGCGCCGTCACCGCGAGGACGACCCGCTCAATCCTCTCAGTGGCATCTTCCAGAGCACCGGGCAGGCCGCCGGGCAGAATCCGAACAAGCCGACTACGATTACGAAGGAGAAGAAGCCTGGTCCTTAAATTTGACTCTTCAGGCTGAAATTTTGACTTTCGCGCCCCTCTCTCTACGCCTGTTCTTCCGCACGGAGAACAGGCGTTTTAACTTTGTCTGATCATGTTCATTCCACAGCCATCCCGCCTCCTTCGCAGGCTGCCTGGCCTGACGGCCCTGCTTGGCGCGTTTCTGCTCTTCCAAGTGCAGCCGCTCATCGGCAAGTTCATCCTGCCCTGGTTTGGTGGCAGTCCAGGCGTGTGGACGACGTGCATGCTATTTTTTCAGATCGTGCTCTTTGCGGGATACGCCTACGCGCACGGACTCACGCGGTTGCCGGTGCGGTGGCAGTTCCCCATTCATGGCTTGCTCATCCTCGGTGCCCTCGCGGTGCTGCCAGTGGTGCCGGATGAGGGCTGGAAGCCCGCGGACGGCTCTGATCCCGTGCCGCGTATCCTGGCGCTGCTGGCTGTCAGCGTGGGCCTGCCCTACTTCGTGCTCTCTAGCACCGCTCCATTGGTGCAGGTGTGGTACACCCGCGCTGAAAGCGGAGAAAAGCCATGGCGGCTCTATGCGCTGTCAAATCTCGGCTCACTCTCCGCACTGCTGAGCTACCCGTTCATCTTTGAGCCGCGCTGGGAGGTGCTCACGCAGGCCCAAGTGTGGTCCGGCGCGTTTGTCGCCTTCGCGCTGCTCGTTCTGCTCTCACTCTGGCGGGATCGCAGGCATTCTGGGTCAGTTCCTGCCCTCGCAACGGTCGCTGACACACCGCCGGAAACCGGTCAACGGTTGCTCTGGCTTCTGTTGCCCGCGCTGGCCTGCGCCCTGCTGCTGGCCGCCACGAACCACGTCTGTCAAAACGTGGCTGTCATCCCTTTCCTGTGGGTGCTGCCGCTCGCACTGTATTTGCTGAGCTTCATCCTCTGCTTCGAGCATGAGCGCTGGTATCTCCGCCGTCCCATGCTGTGGGCCATACCCGCGCTGGTATTCGCCTTCCTGGCCTGTGTGGAAACACCCATCGAAAAAGACAAAACCTGGCTGGCGCTCGGCACACAACTGCATGCCTGGTTCCCCGCCCTGCCGGAGAAGCTCAGCCTCGCGCCGAACTACCTCTGGCAGCTCGCCTGGGCCTTTGGCGCGCTGTTTTTCGCCTGCATGCTCTGTCATGGCGAGCTGACCCGCCTGCGCCCCGCCCCGTCGCGGCTGACGGAGTTTTACCTCTTCATCGCGGGTGGTGGCGCGCTCGGAGGCCTGCTGGTCAGTATCGTCGCCCCGCGTTTGTTCGTCACCTTCGTCGAATGGCCCGCCGGACTCGTCCTTGTCTCGGTGATCGCCTCGCTGGTCATCGGACGGGGCGTGGGCCGCGCCCGGCTCGCTGTGTTCATTCCATCGGCCCTCGCCGTCGTCGCCTGCATGCTGGTGCTTGGCTTCAAAACGGAACCGCGCGTCGTTCGTGTGAGGAACTTCTACGGTACCATGAGTGTCGAGGAGGGCTGGGACAGCGGCCTGCGCATGAAGTACAGCCGCTTCATTCACGGGAACATCACCCACGGCATGCAAAATCAGGGCTCGCCACTGCACACGGTGCCGATCACTTATTACGGCCGTCAGACTGGCATCGGCCGGGCGCTGGAGAGCGTGCGTTACTCGGACGCCCGGGTTGGCGTCCTCGGGCTCGGAGCCGGCGGAGTCGCCTGCTACGCGCACCTCGGTCATGTCTTCCGTTTTTACGAGATCGACCCCGATGTGGAGAGCATCGCCACGACGCACTTCACGTACCTGGGCGACGCCGAGGACCGTGGAGCGGAGATCGAGATCGTCATCGGCGACGGACGCCTCGCACTCGAACGCGAGGCACCGCAGAACTTCGACGTGCTCATTCTCGACGCCTTCAGCGGCGACTCCGTCCCCGCACATCTTCTCACCCTCGAAGCCTTCCAAATTTATCTGCGCCACCTTAAGCCGGACGGCATCATCGCGGTCCAGATCAGCAACCAGTATCTGTGCCTGGCACCGGTCATCGAAAAAGCAGCCGCAGCCCTAGGCCTTGGCAGCACGCGCATCATCACCGCTGAAAAGGGCGACGACTACGCCACCGACCAGGTGCTCCTCACACGCAACACCGCCTTCCTGCGCGCGAATCCGCCCACGCCGCTGACACCTGCGGACGCGGAGCACGAAAAACGCATGAACCCGCCCGTGTGGACCGACCGCCGGCATGATTTGTTTCAGGTGCTGGACTTGCATTGACCTCCGTGCCGCGTTGTGTCCGCGCCTCCATGCTGATCCTCGCCGCCGCCTCGTCCCACGCCGCGCTTCCGCCTTTCGGAATGATCGCGCCCTTCGCCATCCTGCTGCTGTGCATCGCCCTCATGCCTCTGTTTGCCGCGCACTTCTGGGAACACCATTACCCGAAGGTCGCCGTGGGCCTCGGCTTCGTCACAGCGGCATATTATGCCTTCGTGCAAAAAGACTGGCATCCGCTGCAGCACGCCGCGCATGAGTATGTGAGTTTCATGGCCCTGGTCGGCTCTCTGTTCGTCATTTCCGGCGGCATCAACATCCGCGTGAAGGGCGAGGCCACGCCGCTGGTGAACACGGTCTTTTTGCTCATCGGCGCAGTGTTGGCGAACTTCATCGGCACCACGGGCGCGTCGATGCTCATGATCCGCCCCTGGATCAAGATGAACAAATACCGCATCACCGGCTTTCACGTCGTCTTCTTCATTTTCGTCGTCAGCAATGTCGGTGGAGCACTCACCCCGATCGGTGATCCGCCGCTCTTCCTCGGCTTTCTGCGCGGCGTGCCCTTCTGGTGGGTGCTGGAGCATTCCTGGCAGGCCTGGGCGCTCGCTGTGGGCCTGTTGCTGGCCATTTTTTACGCGATGGACAGCATGAACTTCCGCCGCGCCCCAAAGGAAGTGCGTGAACTCGAAACCGCGCACGAAGACTGGTTCTTCCGCGGCCTCACCAATCTCATCTGGCTCGGTGTCGTGCTCGGTTCGGTGTTTTTGCCGAAAAGCGTGCAGGAAACCACCGTCCTCGGTGTCTTCTCCGTGCCCGCGCTCCTCATGTTTGCGGCTGCGGCGGCTTCCTACTACACCACGCGGCCTGAGGTGCATGAATCGAACGATTTCAACTTCGGCCCCGTCAAGGAGGTGGGCTTTCTCTTTGTCGGCATCTTCCTCACCATGATCCCGGCCCTGCAAATCCTGCAAAGTGGCGAGGCAGTGAAAATTGACACGCCGCTGCAATACTACTTCAGCACCGGCGCGCTCTCCGCCTTCCTCGACAACGCGCCCACCTATCTCTCCTTCCTCGCCGCCGCGATGGGCGGTGAGCAGCTCTCCGTCGATTCCAGCGCCGACGTGTTGTCCTTCGCCGGCGCGCATGCCCCGCACCTCATCGCTATTTCGCTCGGCGCGGTGTTCTTTGGCGCCGGCAGCTACATCGGCAACGGGCCGAATTTCATGGTCAAGGCCATCGCCGACAAAGCCAAGGTCCACGCGCCGTCCTTCCTCGCCTACATGTATCTTTTCTCGATTCCGATCCTGTTGCCGGTGCTTGTCATCGTCGGCTGGATCATGGTGAAATGAACGGCGAAAGCACGAAGCCCGAAATCAGAATGTCGAACGCAGCCCGAAATCCCCAGGTAAACGCCGTCGCGCAAAGCGTGGCGGACCTTGGGTCATTCATTCGTCATTCCTCATTCGTCATTCGTCATTTCACCTCCGCCACCCTCTGCCTCACCGCGACGAGTTGCGCCTTTTTTCCGCCCTTGGGCACCAAACGCCTCAAAAAAGACCTCACAGCTCTCCACAGCACCGCGCCGGCAAAATGGTCCGCTCTTCCCGGCATCCCGCCAAAGGCCGCCATCGGCTGGTTGGACGAATTTGGCAGCGCAAAGCTCAAATCACTCGTCCAGCAGGCAATCAGCGGCAATCCGAGCCTGAAAGCCGCGGCAGCACGCGTCGATCAAGCGCGGGCGCAGACCATGCAGGCGGGTGCAAGCCTCTTTCCTGCGCTAACTTCAAGCGGTTCAGGCAACCGCACCCAAAGTCCCGGTGACCAGCGTTTCGCCGGGCTAAACCAAATCGCCAACCGCTTCACGGGCAACTGGCTCAACATGAGCTGGGAAATCGACTTCTGGGGCCGCGTGGCCGATTCGCGCCGCGCCGCCAAGGCAGGCTCCGAAGCCGCCGAGGAGGACTGGCACGCGGCGCGTCTCTCTCTCGCCGCGAACACGGTTCAGACCGCTGTCACTCTGGCGGAGGCGGAAACCCTGCTCGCGCTTGCGGAAAACAATGTCGCCACGCGCAAAGTGCAGCTCGGCATTCTGGAGCGACAGCTCGACCGCGGCATTGATCCTGACCGCGCCGCGCTGGATGTCAGCCTCAGCCGGGCCGATCTTGCCCGTGCCGAATCCACCGTGCAGCAGCGCCGCGCCACGGCGGACCAGACGCGGCGTACCTTGGAGACTCTGCTCGGCGGTTATCCCGGCGGCACGGAGCGCGGCCTCGGCTCGCTGCCCTCGCTCCAGCGCGGGATTCCAGCGGGACTTCCCTCCGAAATGCTGCTGCGCCGGCCCGATCTCCGTGCTGCCGAGCGCAGGCTCGCCTCAGCGCTCGCCAGTGAAAGCGCGGCCAAAAAAGCCATGCTCCCGAGCATCCGCCTCACCGGCTCCGCAGGCCGCACCTCGCAGGAAATCGAAAAACTGATCCGTCCCGAGTCGGCGATCTGGAACATCGGCACGCAGGTCGGCCAGACCTTGTTTCAAGGCGGCCTATTGAAGGCCGGAGTGGATCTGCAGCGCGGTCGTTACCAGGAAATCCTGCAAACCTACGCCGACAGCACGCTCACCGCCTTCCGCGAGGTCGAGACGGCGCTCGCTGCCGAGCAGTTTCTGCTCCAGCAGCAGTCCGCGCTCGAACGTGCCGCCGACGAGGCCGAACGCGCCGAAAAACTCGCCCTCGGCCAGTACGAGAAAGGTCTGAGCGAGGTGCTCACTCTGCTTGATGCGCGCCAACGCGCCTTCGATGCCCGCAGCACGCTCACGAACGTCAAAGCACAGCGTCTGCGCAACCGCGCCGCTCTTCACCTCGCCCTCGGCGGCGAATTTTGAGGCTCCTCACTGGAGATAGTAGGTCTCGCCCGCCTTTGGCCTGCTGAACCAGCTATTTCGGGGCAGACAGGCTCGTGGCACACCGTTCTCGTCCCGCTTGAATTCGACGATGGCACGGCGCACCTGCTCTTTGGGAGCCTTCTTATTCTCCTCGACCTTGGCGTTGTCCGCGAGTTCCACAGGAGCGCTCGGCACAGCCTCCGGATCGTCGTGGCTGAGAGGAATGGCATCCTCGTTGTCCGCCAGCGAGCCATGCCCGATGACCTCCACTGGCGTGCCATGCGGCGTCTCGCGGAAAAAGATCGCCGCCATCTTGGTCGGCAGTCGGATGCAGCCGTGCGAGGCGGGGTAGCCGGGCAGATAGCCCTCGTGCATGCCGATGCCGCCGACGATGCGCATGAAGTAACGCATGTTCGCCCCGATGAACTTCGTGCCCGCCGGACGCGCGTCTTTGCGCGTGTCCACATCCCCCACCACCGTCTCGCCCGCGTCATCCACATAAGCGCCGAACAACGAGGAGCGGTGGTCGATGTCCTTCTCGATGACGCTGAACTTTCCGTTGAGCGTTCCCGTGCTCTCCTTCCCCGATGAAATCGGCGACACGCCCACCAGTTCGCCACCTTTGAAGTACTTCAGCCGCTGCTCGCTGAGATTGATGACGATGCGAGGCTTGCCTTGCACGCCATCGCCCTTCCACCAGGAACGGTTGTCCGGCGGGGCGGCCTGCGCCGTCTTTTTGATCGCGGAGCAACTGCTCGTGAAGACCGCGAGGAGCGCGGCCAGGCATGCGACGATGACCCGTTTTGAGAACATGCGGTGCTAGGCTGCAACTTCCGCGCCGGATTTCCAGCGGGAATCCGCCTTTTCCTCACGCATACGTCACCGGTGTTCCAGTACTGTTGGCCAGCTTTTTGAAGCGCTGGATTAGGTCATTCGTGATCTTGCCCGGCTTGCCATCGCCGATCGGGCGGCGGTCATACTGCACGGCAGCGATCACCTCGGCGGCGGTGCCTGTGAGGAAGCATTCGTCGGCGGTGTAGATGTCGAAACGTGTCATGACCGCCTCAACGCATGGAACGCCCATTTCGGCGAGCAGCTCGATCACTGCACGGCGCGTGATGCCGTCCAGCGCTCCGGAGGAGATCGGCGGCGTGGTGACTTTGCCGTTCTTCACGATGAAAACATTGTCGCCGGTGCACTCGGAGACGAAGCCTTGGTCGTTGAGCATGATGCCCTCGTCACAGCCGGCCTGGAGGCACTCGATCTTGGCCATGATGTTGTTCAGGTAGTTCAGGCTCTTCACCTGCGGGCTCAGCGCGGAGGAGTTCGGCCGGCGTGTGCCGCAGGTGATGAGATTGAGCCCTTTCTCATAACGCTCCGCCGGATACAGCGTGATGCTGCTGGCGATGACGATGACGCTTGCCTTCGGGCACTGATACGGATTCAGGCCGAGCGAACCGACGCCACGCGTGATGACGAGGCGGATGTAACCGTCGCGCAGGTTGTTTGCGGCCACAGTATCCAGCGTGGCTTTCTCCATTTCCTCGAACGTGATCGGAATGGTGAGGCAGATCGCCTTCGCGCAATCGTACAGGCGGTTCAGATGCTCCGTGAGGCGGAAAACGCGACCGTTGTAGATGCGGATGCCCTCAAACACCCCGTCGCCGTAGAGCAGACCGTGGTCGAAGACGGAGATCTTCGCCTCGGATTCAGGAACGAGCTTGCCATCGAGATAGATGAGGAGGTTTGCGGACATGGGCCGCGTAGAAACCACAGCCGAGAGGGTTTTGCAAGCGCTGGCAATGTGCTTGCGCCTTGGAGTTTCGCGCCCACTGTGGCGGCCCTCATACCGAACCCACACGATCATGGCCGACATCACCACCAGCGCAGCAGACAAGAAGGAAAAGGAATACTTCACCGACATCCCGCAGGCCGCCCCCGGCTTTTTCCTCAAAGGCTCCCACCAATACGATTGGGGCCTCAAAAACCGCCTCAGCAAGGTCTTCAATCCCAAGGACGGCCGCACCGTCATGCTCGCCTTCGACCACGGCTACTTC
>Ga0169931_10003370_pt1 | contig 25337 bp, 17 predicted proteins | sample Kivu_15m_20L_FD_129675 | JGI IMG/M metagenome (GOLD analysis project Ga0169931, IMG submission 129675) | Freshwater microbial communities from Lake Kivu, Western Province, Rwanda to study Microbial Dark Matter (Phase II) - Kivu_15m_20L... | ecosystem: Environmental > Aquatic > Freshwater > Lake...
AAATTCACTCACCACTAACTCCATCCCTTCCAGGATCTCGTCAGCGATTCGCTTAACTCTCGTTCATCGCGTCGGTGAAGCTGTAGCTACACACACTACGCTTACGCCGCAATAGGTTTTTTTGGTTTTTTGTTTTTTTTTAGGATTCGGTCAGTTTTTGCCCGTTTCTGTGGGCTGTATTGGTGAGCAACCCTGTGCCTTCAACCTTCGATGGAGAGTCGTTGGGTGAATCCCCAACACCTTAGCTGTCTTTGGGATGTTTCCCTGGTTTCTGTGAAGTGCACTCTGTACGAAGGCACTGAAAAAGCGGCTCTCAGCATCACGAAGTGAGTCCTTGCAGTAGGTCACCACGGGAAAGCTCCGGTTTAAATGACTACTTTGTTCGATGCGCCTATGAGGGAGAAGCTGAGCATCCCCCTGCTGAGTGAACTCGCCGAGGAAGGACGAGGGCAAGTGCCGCACATCAATGGTGTTGGCTGCACCCGAAGCATGAAAGGCGAACTCAAGGACATTTCTCATTTCGCGCATATTTCCTGGCCAAGAGTAGTCAAGGAAAAGTCTTTTTACCGTAAGGGAAAGCTCTTTCTGAGAAGCAGATGGAGCGGACGGTATTTCTTCCGACAGGATCCTTAACGTATGAGACGCGTGGTCGAGTATTTCCTGAGGCACGTCCCGGAGTGGATCCATTCGTACAGAGACCACGTTTAGTCGATAAAACAGGTCCTGCCGAAACTTTCCCTCCCGTACGAGCTGTCGCAAGTTGCGGTGGGTAGCTGCGATGACTCTGACATTTACCTTTTTGGCGTGGTTACTTCCGATCGGCGTCACCATGCGGGTCTGGAGGAACTCGAGGAGCTTACACTGGAGCTGAGGACTCATCTCTCCTACTTCATCTAAGAACAGCGTTCCGCCGTGAGCTGCTTCCAACTTCCCCACTCGCTTATATAGAGCACCCGTGAATGCACCTCGTTCGTGGCCGAAAAACTCGGACTCAGCTGTACCCTCATGAACACTTGTCAGATTCAACGGTATGAAAGGACCGTCCTTTCTGGGACTCAGCAGGTGAGCCCTTTGGGCAAAGGTGGATTTACCGGTACCGCTCTCACCTGTGATCAAGACATTGGAGTCCGTTCTTAACGCCATTTGGATCTCCAGCGCCTGTAAGAATCTCTCCTGCTCATCCGCGTGCTCTTTAGCTCTCGTCATAATCGTCTCTCCTTATTGTTCGATTGAAAAATGCCAGGATCGACACAGTCGACCGAGCACTTCCGAGGCAGAAGCAATTGGTGGACCATTTCTGTCGGACAACCAGACGTTTCCCGGAGCCTCATAAAACCCTTCCGCACGCTGGGTGAGGGGTTTGCGGGGATTGGGTGCTGGCTACTCCCCACATGGGAACCGACAACACGGCGCTAATAATGAGAGGAATTCAAATTTTGGTGTGGGCTAATCGCCATTCCTATTTAGAATCAATAGAGAATATGAAGCCGCTTCAAACTGTTCTGATTTGCGATGACGATCAAGCCTTTCACCTCAACGTCAAGTTTGCCCTCAAAGGCTCTTACGAACTGCGTTCTGCCTACAACGCGGACGAGGCACTGATCATTCTGAAAGGGCAAACTGTCGACGTATTGTTGCTCGACATTCAAATGCGCACCCCCGACGAGGGCATCCAATACCTTCCGCGATTCCGCGAGATCTCCCCCGATACAGCGATTATTATGGCGAGCGGACTTACCGACTTTATCAGCGTAAGTGAGTCGCTCAAGAATGGCGCGACAGACTACATTCCCAAGGACTTCTCAACAGACGACCTCCGCCTGAGAATCCAGACTGCGCTCAAACGGAATGTTCTCGTTCAAGACAAGCAGCGGAAAGACTTTGAGATTCATTCCGAACAGAAACGGCACCAGCTCGTCGGAAACGCCCCCGCCATTCAAACCCTACTGAAGCAGTTAGAAAAGCTTAAGCGTAGCCCCGCAAACGTTCTCATCACAGGGGAGACAGGAGTAGGAAAAGAGGTGGTCGCACGAAACCTCAGGGGCTCCTTACCCGATGGAGGCCTCGCACCGTTTGTCTCAATTGACTCCGCCACCATACAAAGCTCAACGGCCGAAAGCCTACTATTCGGACATGAAAAAGGAGCCTTCACTGGGGCTGACAAAGCAACAAAAGGAATTTTTGAAGAGGCTAATGGAGGAACCGTCTACTTCGACGAGATCGGGAACATGCCCCTTGAAATTCAGGCAAAACTTCTCCGGGTTCTTCAGGAGAAAGAGATTCGTCGAATGGGCGCCTCGAAGTCGATTGAACTCGAGTTCCGTGTGGTTGCCGCAACCAATAAGGATTTAGAGGAGATGTGCCGAAAAGGAGAGTTTAAAGATGACCTGCTTCAGAGAATCAACGTACTTCCAGTGCATATCCCTCCGCTGCGAGAGCGATCCGAGGATATTCCACTCCTCACTCACTACTTAAGCCAAAGACATTGCACTCAAGGCCGAAGAATTCAATTCACGCCTGAAGCACTCGACCTTCTGGCTCTCTATGATTGGCCTGGCAACATTCGAGAACTCAGTAACACCATTGCATACATTGTCGCGATGGCGGACTCCGACCTGGTGGACGTAGCTGATCTCCCACCCAAACTACGCGATCGAGTCTCCAACAAGATGAAGGACAAACACTCACAAACCTCCCTATCGAGTGCCAATGGCACTCAAAAGGAACTCACTCCCGAACTGAACTCAGATGAGTCTTTCTATTCCCGAATTTCGAAGTTTGAGAAAACAATCCTCGAAACTGAATACCAGATCTTGGGTGGAAATATTTCAAATCTGGCTTTGAAACTTGGAATGGACCGATCCCATCTCTATACGAAACTCAAGGAGCATGGGATTCACGACAAAAAGGGACGCGTAAAAACCTGAGAGCCCCGCCCCCCCTCTAGAGAAAGCTCCAGATGTGCCCGCCCACAGATAGCCCAAGACTCGAGGAACTCGTAATACCGCCTGAGTAGGGCTCGCTCCACTTAATGTAATTCAACTCTCCGAAGAAACGCGAAGATCCCCATCGTAGCCACACATTGTAGTAAGAGCGGTCGTTTATCGGTGGATACAGAAAAGCGCCTGCTAAAACGTTCTTATTGCGCCCCCCCACATCCTTAAGCGTGAACTCGAACCCCTGAGGAAGCGAGAAGTTCAACTGCCGACCAAGCCCAGTAGGGAATGCAAGCCCGTGAAGCCCAAGAAGAAGCTTGAATGCGACATAACCATCCAGGCCCGTAAACTGGTCCAAACTCAAATAAAGCCCCGTGTCGCTGAAGTAATTACGATCCATGGATGTCGCGTTGAAGAGGACAATCCTCATTGGCTCGGAGAGAAAGTATCCACCATAGAGAGTGAGTAAAGGACGAACTCCAGCAGTAGAACCTTGCGACCCAGAGAATTCGTATTGGTAAGGTCCGATCCCCCCCCCAAAAAAACCATTATAAAAGCGTTTACCCAAAAAATACTCGAGCTTGAAATCCGTCCGCTCAACACCAGATGCAACGGACCTATCCTCGAAAGTATCGGATGAAATCCGTATCTTTCCAGGCTTTGACCACAGTCGCAATGCATATACGGATGGACGGATTTCCTGGAGTCTCTGCATCCCCAAATAAAGCGGCTTACCGATTGAGTCGAACGACTGATTCTCCCTTGTTGTGCTTCGTAAGATGTAAGTTTCTAAACTTCCCACCTGATGATCATCCCCCCATCCGACCACCATCCGGCACCCAATATAAATCCATTCATCCGAGGACAGGCTGACCTGATCGACTCGAACCCCCCATGGAGAGCAGGCTCGGTCAATCATGATTCGCTCCTGCTTAGGGATTCCCTTTCCTTTGAGGCGAATCCCGATCCTCGACGAGAAGTTTTTTTGTCCCCCATGAACCGAGACACCATTCAGCTCAACGCTCAAGAAGTACCCTGTACTCGTTCCGAGAAAAGCTACGGGAACCTCAATTATGCCTGAATCCGTTCCATCGTTTGACGCCCACACATGGGAGAATCCACCCGAGACCAAGCCCCCCCCCTCAGCTTTAGGGACTTCCAGCCTCAATCGTCCCCGTGGAACCAGAAAGAGGTCCGCTACCCTAACCCATTCAATACTGTTTTTTGCAAGAGAGAGGCTGACTCCTGGAATCTCTTGATCCAGCCAGAAGGGCTCAAAATCTGAGGCCTCAAGTGAGGCTGGAGAGAAAACAAACGGAACTGTATCCGAGAGCGCTTCAAGAGCTATTGAATCAGGAAATCGATGAATGACGCCCTCTGCTGATTCAGAAAATATAAATACACTCAAAAGAGTAATCAGTTGGGAAAGAAACCTGCGTCTGGATTTAAGAGCGTCTCGAATTAAGCCCATGCCTTAATTTTTCCAAATCTTGCTTGGGAACCCCAGGCTTTTTTAAGCGTGTGCAAAAATGTTCAGAACCACTCACCGTCAAGTGTCGAGAACAGCACATCCGAGATTTAAGTTCAGACTGAACGCGTCAGAAGAAAAACAGGCACTAGGTGAGGACCAAAGTGGACTTTTTCCAAAACACTGAAGTGCTGTCGAAAATAGAACTTCAAAGGACCCTCACCGCAAAGCAGATAAAGGCCCGGTGTCCCTTGCGCTCGTAACTCAACTAAGAACCGATGCATTAATCCCTCTCCTATCCCTCGACCTCTCCACTCCGATCTGAGATTCATATGAAGATGTGCAGGGTAGGACCGACTTACGAGGTCGCGAGCAGAGCTAGAAAAGGTTTCCCAAGGAGAACGCTCGATCCTTGACTCACGCCGAAGTGTACGAACGACATCTCGATCAAAAGGATAAAATCCAGTCAAAATCCGAGAGAAAAGCCAAGGCACGAATATAGATGAACGAGCTAATTCAAAGGGTCCAGAATTCGGACATCCAGTCAGATATCCAATCACAGGCGCAGTGCCCCCAGGAATCCACGCTACTTGTGTCCAATCACGAAGTAGCCTCTCATAGGGTCCAACCCAATAGTCTGAAAAAAGCCCCCAGCGCTCTCGCTCAATCGGATTACCATCACTCCCGGTCAAACAGCATATTTCCCTAACCGACGCCCAGACCTGCTCAGGAGAGACCCCGAGGGCAAGGGCGCACTGAGTGACCGAGCCGAAGGACACCCTCTCCATCAACTCCTCATCTCAATCGGCCTCTCGGGGAGTTTCATCGACACAGCCTCGATCTGGAGGGTTTGATACTAGAGTGACGGTTAATCCCTCTAAATGATCAATTCCAGCTCCCCTCAGAACTCTCCCCCCAGAAGCCTCCCCGACAAAAAGGTCTATCCGGTCCTTACGAATCGCTCCCCCTACATCCTCTGCCCGCCAAAGGCCGTCATGAGTAGAACCATCGGGAAGCAGCATGCCTGCCGTTTGACTGATATAAACCAAAGATCCGAGCGGAATCTCATTACGATCTACGGCTACGGTATGAAAAGGAATGAGAGGGCAATCTCCAACCCCACGCCCCCACGGATGAGATGTGACGGCGTACCTAACCTCACCGTTCACTACTCCAGCGTAGTTTATCACACGACCGTCGATCAACTTCCCTGTTCCCTCGATATCTACCGCTCGTTTGAATCGAGAGCTGACTTTCACGATTCGCGATCCATCCATCTTCAAAATCCAAACTGTCTTAGGCTCAGAACTGTAGGCGGACTCCGATGATACATAGTAATGGGTGTTGCGGTAGACACCCAGTCGATCCCCAGGTTTTGGCACAGACCCATCCGCTCGATGCTCCGTGCTTGCTAAGCCAGACATAAGTATCAAACAGAATAAAGCTAATCTGCCAACGAACTTGAAGACATCTAAGGTGAAACGATGAGCGCGATCCATTAGAGAAGGGTCGCTTCCTTTTTGAGTCCTGTAAAGACACATTTGTGCGCCGCAATGTTACTGTAACCCCAGGGCGGCATACCCCTTGCGAGGGAGCGTCCACATGATGATTTACGTTCAACGCTATCGCGACTCGAGGATTCCATTTGAAAGCACCTTTCCCGTTTGGGAGCTCACCTTGCGCTCCGATGAAAACGCCAAGGAATCGCCCCTTGGTCATTTTACTTCCGAGATCCCATCGCCACCTGAAAAAATTTGGATTCAGGGCAGAGAGGATGCCCTGTCCATACTTGCCCACGCACAACAAGTGGGGCTTGCAATCGTCGGGACAAGAGCCCCGCAAGAGAGAGTTCTACAGCTCATCCAAAACACACTGGGTGAATTGCGAGCGAGTCAACTCATCATTGTATCCGGGTTTGCGAGAGGCGTGGATGCGGCCGCACATACCGGTGCACTTCAAGTGGGACTCAAGACGATCGCAATCTTGGGCACAGCGCTGCATCGGCGGTACCCGGTTTCACACCATGACTTTCTTCGTAAGCAAATCCTTGAATCGGGTGGACTCATCTTGTCCGAAGTGAATCAGGATGCCCCCCAGATGGAATTTCAGTTCCTTCGACGCAATCGCCTCATCGCTGCTTTTACTCGCGCCACATGGATCGGTCAGGCAGCCGAGCGGAGCGGCGCCTTGAACACAGCTGAGTGGGCGGGACGATTAGGGCGCCCTCTATTTGTCACGCCATGCTTCCCTGGAGATCCCTTTTTGGCAGGTAACCAAAGGCTTCTTTCGGAAACACACGCTCGTCCCATATTCAGCGCATCTTGCCTCAGTTCAGTTTGGTTGGAACTTTTAAGCCCATCACCAGTCAAACCGAGGCTGGAAAAAAGAAAAAAGAATCCCCCTCCGCTCAACCAGAAGAACAATCTTTCCCTGCAGCTTGAGGGGTTCATTCGAGAGGAGACGATGAAACAAGGCGGAGTGGACTTGTTCGCTCTTCAATCTGTTTTCTGTACGGGAGCAGTGGCTTATCCAGATTTTTTTAAATGCCTGCAGTCCTTACTCAGTGAAGGAATAATCAAAGAAAAGGGCGGATTCCTCCACTACCACGAGTAAATCCACGCCCCTTCAATCACCCTGACTTGCGAGTAGACCTCTTCCCATTAGACGCGCCTTTTTGCTTCGCCTTTGAAGCAAGAAGTTCGAGCGCACTCTCCAAACTGACTGCGTCCAGCTGCATCTCTTTAGGGAGAGAGGCACTCTTGCTTTTGTGCTTAACATACGGACCGTATTTACCCTCCAGGACCTGAACGGGCTTACCGTCTTCTGGATGAACTCCCAACTCTTTGAGGACTGTCGCTGTTGATCGCCCCGTTTTCGGTTGATTCAAAAGCTCGAGCGCACGATCGAGAGACACTGTGTAAACATTGTCCTCTTTTTTCAGAGACCGGAAGTCTCCGTCGCACTGAACATAAGGCCCAAAACGTCCTGCGTTTGCCAGGATCGGTTTTTTCTTTTCGGGATGTAACCCCAACTCTCTTGGCAAACTCAGATATTGGAGTGCCTGTTCAATAGTGACTTGCTTTGGGTCCACCCCACGCGGAACAGACGCTCTTCGAGGCTTGGGGTTACTCTCGGTCACTTCGCCCAACTGAACGTAGGGTCCAAAGCGTCCGGTCAAACAGAAGACCTTTTCACCTGAGTGAGGATCTACACCCATCGGGGTAGGCCCCTTCTCAGCGATCCTTACCAAGGTCTCGACCTCACCTGGGGTTAGGTCTGCTGGTGGGGTATCCTCTGGGATCGAAACATGTAGAGATTCGTCATTCTTGTCGACGAGGTAGGCTCCAAAGCGTCCCACACGAACTTCTACCCCAGGCAAATGAGGGAGTTCAATTACTCGGGATGCTTTGGGGTCGATCTGCTTTTCCTTCTTTTCAACCTGGAATTGAAGACCGTTCTTTCCGAGGTAAAACTCCTTTAAATAAGGCAACCACTCCCGCGAGCCATCGGCAATTTCATCAAGAGACTTTTCCATGGTCGACGTGAAGTTCGCGTCCACTAAATCCGCAAAGTGACTCTCAAGAAGCTGAGTAACAGCCATTGCAGTGAAAGTCGGAACGAGAGCACTCCCGTTTTTTCGCACGTAGTCTCGATCCAAAAGTGTACTGATGATCGATGCATAGGTCGAGGGACGTCCAATTCCGGCCTTCTCAAGCTCTCGAACAATGGAAGCTTCTGTGAATCGGGCTGGAGGCGCCGTTTCATGGGATACTGGCTGAAGGTCCTTCAGGCGAAGGGTTTGGCCTTGCTTTAGCTCAGGCAAAAACTTCTCGCGGTCTTCCAATGCATTCTCGGGATCATCCGATCCCTCTACATAGGCTCTTAAAAAACCAGGAAAGAGAATACGTGTACCGGTAGCAGTGAAAACCGCTTCACCTGCATGAATCTTTGCAGAGATCGATAGTTTACGAGCATCAACCATTTGACTCGCGATCGTGCGCTTCCAAATCAGCTCATAGAGCTGTAAAGCTTTTCCACTCAAACCCGTTGCATCAGGATGGACAAACTCAGAACCTGCAGGACGAATCGCTTCGTGGGCTTCTTGAGCCCCCTTCGACTTTGCAACGTAGTGACGAGGTTCATTCGGGAGGTACTCCTTCCCGTACTGCTTACCAATCCACTCTCGAGAGGCCTGAAGGGCCTCCTGGGACAATGAAGGCGAATCCGTACGCATGTAAGTGATCAAACCTTCTTCATAAAGATTCTGAGCCAATCGCATGGTATCCCGCGAAGAGAGTCCTAATTTTCGGTTCGACTCTTGCTGGAGCGTGGACGTAATAAATGGAGCGTACGGCCGAGCAGAGAACTCTTTGTCTTCTACCGAATTAACGCTCCACTCGAACGACTTTAAACGATCAGAGAGAGACTTGGCCTCTTTTTCATCCAAGACTCGAACCTGACGATCAGGAAAAACTTTGCCAGTGGATTCGTCAAAGTCTTTTCCAGTAGCAATCTTTCTGCCGTCCAATTGGGTCAGCTTGGCTGAAAAGTCCTCTTCACTCTGCCGAGTAAATAGGTCTGCATCTAAATCCCAATATTGAGACTTCTTGAAGCGGATCCGCTCTCGCTCTCGATCCACAATCATTCGAAGTGCAGATGACTGCACTCTTCCAGCTGAAAGGCCGAACGCAATTTTTTTCCAAATTAAAGGGGAGACGGTATATCCCACCAAGCGATCCAAAATTCGGCGTGTCTCCTGAGCACGCACCAATTTTTCGTCAATCTGACGCGTGTGGCTTAATGCGTGCTGAATGGCTTTCGAAGTGATCTCATGAAAGACCATCCGCTTCACCGGCACCTTGGGCTTGAGGAGTTCCGTCAAGTGCCACGAGATACTCTCTCCCTCGCGGTCTTCATCGGTCGCCAGATAAAGTTCATCACACTCCTTGAGAAGGCGCTTCAGGTCATTGATGACCTTTGTTTTACCCTTTGGAATAACATAAAGAGGCTCAAAATTCTTCTCGACGTGAACCCCGATCTTGGCCCACTCCTCTTTCTTGAGACTTGCCGGAATATCAGCAGCAGACTGAGGCAGGTCTCTCACATGGCCAACACTCGCTTCCACAACGTATCCTTTGGGCAGGAACTTGCGGATAGTCTTAGCTTTGGTGGGGGACTCGACGATGACCAGTTTCTGTGCCTTCATTGGATCTGACCCTAAACGGGATTCAGAGAATTTCAATGAGTATGTTGAGTATTCTTAACGCACTTCGTGAATCAAATCGGAAGAATTGGGGAGTTCCAGCTCCCCGTGGTATTTAAAAAACATGGTAAAAGCCCCCGCTGGTAGTCTACCTCTCCTGGTTACGGCTCTCGTAAATCGGATGGGTACGATCGGTCTGACATTGATTCCTGCCTTACTGGTTCAACACCAATTGAGCGCGACCACCAGTAGCTGGATCATGACCACCTCGCGCATCGGTATGATTTTGGGAACCCTTTTTTCAGGATGGATCGTCGACCAAAAAGGCCCCAAGCAGACACTGCTCTGGGCTCTCATCCTTTCATCAATTGGGCTCTTCGCTCTCCCCCTGGTGACACAAGCACCGTTGCTGGCCTTCTTTGCGCTCGTCGCGCAAGGTGGAAATGCGATGTACCCCTCATCGATGCGACTGCTTCTTGTTCGATTGGTCGACGGAGAGAGTCAACAAAAAGTGGCCCTAGGATGGGTTCGGATGGTGAACAACCTGGGCCAAGTCGTCTCGTATGGAATCGGTGCACTTGCAGGCGGATGGGGACTTATTCCGCTCTTCTGGTTAGACTCCGCCACCGGCATCATCTCGGCAAAATACGCTGCAGCAAAGATCCCAGCTAAAGCAGAAAATCTTGTAACTCAAGTGAATGGACCCGTACTCTGGTGGGACCCGACCTCTCTCTTTCGGCAGTCCATTCGATCTCAACAAGAACGCCTGAAAACGGCGTTGGGACTTGGAGCACTCGGAATGGGCTTCTCCTTTTTTTATGATCTATTCATGATCTCATCTGCCGCGCGACTCTCTCAAGAACTTGGACCGGATGGAGTGAGCTGGTTTTCTCTGACCATGCTTACAAATACAGCTCTCTGCGCACTTCTCGCAGTCAAGGCAACTCGCATTTTTATTTACCCAGAACGCGTCATTCCTCTTGCCGTTTTTTTTGCATTTCTAGCGAACTGGATCTGCTTTGGGACCATCCCCGATTGCTCTCAGGGAATGCTTTACTCTACCTTCATCGCAATACTGGTTCTTACGGGCGCAGAGCTGGCATTCTTCGCAACATCCACCTTTGCACTCCTCCAGTGGATTCCGAAATCACCTTACCAAGGAAGGATTCATTCTCTACTGGTTCTTCTTCAAGTTACCGGGCGACTCATAGCCGCTTCAATCTCATTCCCGGTCATCCTTCAAGGAGATCAAACCCTGGTCCGAATCACACTGACGAGTATTCTGACCCTCATGGCGGCAATCACCTTATGGGTGTACCCTAGAGTGAAAAGAGGGGTCCCTACAATTAAGCATCCCGATCTGTCTTAATGGCATCTCTTCTTTTTCTTCGAAGAAGGGCCAACTCAACCAATTCAGTAAGAAGATCCGTATACTTCAGACCCGTTGCTTCCCACATTTTTGGGTACATACTAATCGAAGTGAATCCGGGGAGAGTGTTGATCTCATTCAAATAAAATGAGCCTGAATCTTTATCCAAAAAGAGATCTACACGCGCGAGCCCCTCGCACTGCAGTGCTACGAAAACATCTCTCGCCAAGCCCTGGATCGCATCGACTTGTTCAGCACTCAGCTGCGCAGGAATCATGAGACTTGCGCCATTTTCGTCCAAATACTTTGATTCGTAGGAGTAGAACTCGTGAGAAGGCGCAATCTCCCCTGGTACACTGACCCGCGGGACGCCCCCAAATCGAGCCGACTCCAAAGCTGAAACTTCAATTTCACGTGCGTTCACGCTCCGCTCAATCAAAACCTTGCGATCGTATCGTAAAGCGTCCTTTATCGCGGCAAGAAGCGCGGATGCCTCTCTCACTTTGTGGACCCCCACACTTGACCCCATGTTCGCAGGCTTAACGAAAACTGGAAACCCTAGTTCCCGAGCAACCTGCTCCCTCAATGCGTCATCACCTTGACGCTCAATGGACTCAGCCTGAAGTGCAATAAAAGGCACAATCGGTAGGCCTGCGTCCCGAGCCAGACGTTTCGCTACTTCCTTATCCATCCCGACAGCAGAAGCCAAAACCCCACATCCAACATACGGGACTTCCGCAAGCTCAAGTAATCCTTGCAAAGTGCCGTCCTCGCAAAGAGGACCGTGAAGAACAGGGAACACCGCATCAAATTCGATCTCTGATTGCACCTCATCCAGCCGCAAAAGGCGCCCAACGCCGTTCTCCGTGGGACGAGGGGGAAGAATCACCTCTGGGAACCGATCCTCAATCGGCAACGACGAAGCATGAGAGTCATAAGCCTCTCGGGGAAGTAATCTCCACCGGCCATTTTTTCCGATTCCTACTGGGATCACCTCAAAGAGCTGGGAGTCGAGGTAGCGCACGACTGAAGCCCCTGAACGAAGCGACACCTCGTGCTCGCTGGACCTACCCCCATAAAGGACCACCAGTCTCATTTTACGGTTCTGGGATGAAGCTATACTGCGTATCTGACTCAATTCTGGCCCATGCTTTTGCATTCAACCCCCACTTTCCTAGTCCTAAAACGGTCGATTTCCCTCTAAAAGGTAACATTCCTCCGCTTGATCTTCATCAGAAAGCTCATTAGTGTTCTGCCATTATTCAACCTCTGAATAGGGAAACTACACATGAGTACTGGCAACGGTAACGCCAATGGACATCATCCATCGCTGAAATCTCAGCTTTGGGAATCTAGTGAATTGTACCAAAACGCAGTCTTGGAGCTTCAAGAAGCCTCCGAAATCATGAGGCTCGATCCGAACATCGCCGAGCGGCTGAAAGTACCCAAGCGCGCATTGATCGTATCTGTTCCAATCCGCTGCGACGACGGTCAGATCCGTGTATTTGAAGGCTATCGAGTTCAGCACAACATGACCCTCGGGCCCGGAAAAGGTGGGATTCGATTCCACCCAGAAGTGAACCTCTCTGAGGTCGCCGGTCTTGCAATGCTGATGACTTTTAAATGTTCTCTCGTGGGTCTTCCTCTCGGTGGAGCGAAGGGCGGGATCCGAGTTCAACCAAACCAGCTCTCACGAGAAGAGGCGCAAGCTCTGACCCGACGCTATACGTCCGAGATCAGCATGTTAATTGGACCTGACAAAGACATTCCTGCGCCGGATGTGGGCACGAACGCACAAAATATGGCTTGGTTAATGGATACATACTCACAAGAAGTTGGGTACTGCATCCCAGGCGTCGTAACTGGTAAGCCCGTCGAAATCGGCGGGTCTCTGGGTCGTGCTGAGAGCACCGGAAATGGCGTGGTCTATACCATAGCTCACGCAGTGAACCACCTGCGCGATACCGCCAAATCTAAACTCCGAATTGATTCGTCGATGACTGTGGCCGTACAAGGCTTCGGCAAAGTGGGATCGATTGCTGCGCTCGAAATCCACAAACTGGGCGCACGAGTTGTAGCCGTTTCGGATTACGCTGGTGGAGTCTACAATATGGACGGCCTCGATATTCCTCAGCTCATTGAGTACTTCGAAAAGAATAAAACTCTGGTCGGTTACCCAGGGGCCGATGCGATTACCAACGAAGATTGTCTTGCAATGAATGTGGATGTACTCATTCCAGCCGCAATCGATGGAGTAATCACGGATAAGAACGTCCGAAACGTCAAGGCGAAGATCATTGCCGAAGGCGCTAACGGGCCAATTTCCGCATCTGCTTTAAAGGACCTCGAAGAAAGAGGAACCTTCATCATTCCAGACGTTCTTTGTAATGCAGGTGGCGTGGTCGTCTCCTATTTTGAATGGGTTCAAGACCTACAAAACTTCTTCTGGACTGAGAAAGAAGTGAACGCGAAGCTCGCATCCGTTATGGAAAGTGCATTCAAGCGTGTCGTCGAGAATCAACAGAAGTATAAGTGCGGAATGAAGTCGGCAGCTCTGATCACGGGTGTTGATCGCTTGCAGAAAGCGATGAGCCTCCGGGGCCTTTTCCCGTAATCTGAAGACAATCATGGATCTTTTGATCGATCCCCATAAGCCCTCTCCTGAAACTTCAGGAGAGGGCTTATGTTTTGCTAGTAGCTACCTAGACAGAGACAGCAACTATTCGGAATCATCCATGTCACCTGAGCTGGGTCGTTTTAAGCCCAACTCCTTCATTTTCAGCTGCAGCCCCTTACGAGAAAGTCCCAGCTTCTCTGCGGTACGAGTGACATTCCCTTCGTTCTCGTCCAATGCGCACTCAATCAGCTCCCGCTCAACTGTTTGGGTTTGGAGTCGTACTTTCTCGCGAAAACTTAGACCATCAAAATGAGGGTCTGCCGAGAGAGTTGTTTGAGATACTAGGGTTGGATCAAAATGTAGTCCCCCCACCTCCTTAGTTATCTCTGGCGGAAGATCAGAAACCTCCAAGACAGAGGTATCACTCATCAAAACCATTCTCTCTAACACGTTCTCAAGCTGTCGAATATTTCCGGGCCAGGAATAGACACGGAGAGCATCCAATACGAGGGGAGAAATCTTCTCGACTTTTTTGTTTAATCGTTCGTTAAACTGACTCAAAAAAAAGCCAACTAAGAGATCGAAATCCGCTCGTCTCTCTCGCAGGGGAGGCAGTTGAATGGGAACAACGTTCAATCGATAAAACAAATCCTCCCGAAATCTTCCCGCTTTGACCTCGGCTTCGAGATCGCGATTCGTAGCTGTGATGATTCGAACATCCACTTGAATCGTATTTACTCCCCCAACACGCTCAAACTCCTGCTCTTGAAGGACACGCAAGAGCTTGACCTGCATTTCCAGGGGCATCTCCCCCACTTCATCCAAAAACAAAGTCCCCTCATGAGCTAACTCAAAGCGCCCCGGCTTCGAGTTCACCGCACCAGTAAAGGCACCCCTCTCATGTCCAAATAATTCGCTCTCAATTAAAGTCGAAGGGATTGCAGCACAGTTCACTTTGATGAACGGCTTTTTCGCACGCGTAGAGTTTTTGTGAATCTCAAAGGCTACTAATTCCTTGCCTGTTCCGCTCTCGCCTTGAATCAATACGGTCGACGGGGATGCCGCAATTTTTGAGATAATTCGAAAAACTTCCTGCATCTGAGGACTCTGTCCAATCAAAGTCGAGATCGAAGCCCCCTGCGCTCCACTGCTTGTTCGCTCCAGCGCCCGAAGCGTCACGGGCTCCTTCTGTTGCTCTCTTCGGGTTTCTACCGCCTTTCGAATGCTGTTCAATAACTCGGTTTGATCGAAAGGCTTCGTAACAAAATCAAAAGCCCCAGTTTTTAATGCACTCACAGCAGACTCAACCGTACCGAACGCTGTCATCATGATCACCGGTAAATCCGGGCGCTCCTTCTGACAATAGGATAGGAGATCCATCCCCGTTACATCCGGCATATAGAGGTCAGTCAAAACAACATCTAAATCCGAAGGTCTATCTGAAGGGCTTGACTCGCCTTTGAGAAAGGCAAGGGCAGCACTCGACTGATTCATCGTCACAACACTGTATCCAGCCTTAGTCAGCATCGCATGAATCACAAAAGAGATGTTCTTCTCATCATCTACGACCAAAACACGCCCAACAATCTGAGCGCTCTCACCGATTTCTGACTGCTCTTTGATGATCATACCCCACTCCTAACCTGATCTACTTCGATCGGCAAAGTGACAGTAAAGCGTGTGAACCGACGCTCTTCACTGACCACCTCAATGCGTCCCCGGTGCGCCTCGATGATTTTTTGACAGATCGGAAGCCCAAGGCCGGTCCCTTGAGGATGGGTCGTAAAAAAGGGTACAAAAATCTTCTCCAGATCCACACGCTTGATTCCCTCTCCATCATCCTCAATCATCAAATAAACCTGACGGTTACGAACAGATGCAGGATCAACTTCTAACGAAAGTTGAATTTTACCCGAACGAGACCCACCTGAGGTACCCTGAATCGCTTTAATGCTGTTTTGAACCAAGTTGATCATCACTTGCTGTAGTTGCTCGGCAGCACCCATGATCAGTACTGTCTGCCGCTTGCCGAGGAGTCCCGACATGGAGACGCTAATTTGGGGTGGAATACCCGGTCTCATTTTTTCGAGGGTTTTATCGACCAGCATAGGCAAATCGAGGAGTCGCATTTCTCCACCCCATGGCTTCGAGAAATCCAAAAATTGCGTGACTACCCGGTTTAATCGGTCAACTTCTTCCACGATAATTCCTAGGAATCGACTCTCCGGGCGATCAGCGGAGGGATCTAGAAACTGAGCTGCTCCCTTGATCGCACCCAAGGGATTCCGAATCTCATGCGCCAATCCAGCAGCCATTGCTCCAAGCTCAGCCAACCGCTCCTTTTCGCGCTGACGGACGAACACATCCATGTTGCGAAGAGTCTCGGCGACTTGACCAAAAAATGGGTAAATCACCTGAAGGAGCCCCCAGTTACTCCCCCAAGGCTCCGGAGGATTGGGGACATCTAGTACAATAAACCCCAAAATTCTCTCTCCATCCATTAATGGGATGAGCAAGTTTCCCCCCAAAGCCCTTAGTCCCTGTACTAGAGCGAGAAGACTTTCCTTTTGAAGCCGACTCGTGGAACGGTCGATTTCATTTTCAAGAATTTGATCGAGAAGAATCGGCAACTCACCTCTTCTATGGAGACGAAGACACCCCTCCAGCAAAGAGTGGTTCGCCAGCACCTCTCGGGCGGCAATACCCGAGTGTGTGCGTGACTCTTCAATTGGGTGAGCTGATCCCCCGTAAAGAGCGCTCCGTACCCGATGAAAGCGGGTACCATCCGAACGAAGCACATAAAAAGCCATTGCCTGAGGGGAGAGCCAGCCCTCAAGGGTGTTCAGCACACTCTGATAAAGGGCTCCGGGTTCAGTGATCCCCGTCAACCGTCGTTGCGCCTCTCTTAACGAGGAAATCAGCCTGCGATGAGTTTGAGAGAGCAGGGTCTGATTCAGATATCCCACAACAGATCTCAAAGGATCCAACAACATCAAAATCAAGAACGAGGCGATAAATGAATTCAGGAAGAAAAGGCCCGGACTATCCTCAATCCACGCAACCAGTATGAAATAGATACCCGTCAGAGTGAGTGCGATGGTCAACAACACAATCAAGCGACTAATAAGTGCTCCAAAATTCAGAAGGCGCTGTTGGGTAATAGCCTGACTAATCAGAAACAAATAAATCGCAAGAGCCGCATTACCCAGCGTGGGAAGAATCGGATCGACCCCCGGAACGTGTCCTGTAACTGAAGCAGCTAGAACAAAAAGGGCACCCAAATAGACCCAAACTTTCCTTTGAATGCCCACTGCCGGTAGCTTCGGGGTTCGAGTAGCCCCCAGACGGATCGAGCGATCAACCCACATCATGTAGATGGTCTGAATAAAGATCAGAGCGGGAGAAAAATAGATCGCTTGAAGTATCCACATGTTTTCACTCAGATCAAACCCCAGAGCTAAGGATAAAGATAATGCACAAAACATACTCAAGCCCAAAAGTCGATTCGAGAACCTATCATTCACTCGAACCATCAATCTGACAAAAAATAACCCCGCTGGGGCTAACCACACATGAAAAAACATGTGAAATAACCCTGCAACGTCTGTGTCGAACAACTTATCTAGAGCAAAACTAAGTGCCCAGAAAGAGACGACCAAGGACAATGCACCGTAAGCGAGGAAGACCTTGTTTTTTGGATTTCGAGAGAGGACCGAAAACCCGAGAGCAAAACTCGTTAACGAAAGCACCAAAGAGGACTGACCCAATAGATCCATACGGACAAGCTATCTTGGGTGTCATCTGACTGACAACAGTTGGACATCAGCAAGAACGCAAGATCTCAAACTAATTCAGCAAATCAATACTCAAGGGTTCCCCATCAAGAACCGATTGAACCCTTGAGGAATTGCAAGATGACCCCATCGAAACTGGCAAAAAACACCGGTCATAACGAAAAGTCTGCTGTTCAATCGATCAAGCGCCGCTTCACCTTGAGCATCAATCCAGTCGAAACACTCGTCTTTTTGATTACTTTGGGCTTCTTCACCAAATCCATCTACCAGCTCGTAAACGAAACAGACATCCTTCATGCTGCAACTCTGCAGAAACAGAATGATCGTCAGCTGGCTAGCACCTCAAGACCTCAAGAGGCTCTCGCAAGCGAAACTCAAGACTTAGAATTGACGTGCTCCGCCCCTACCCAGAAATTTTCTACTCGTTCGGGTAAAGTCCGTCTCTCGGGTCAGCTCTGCGGGACAAGCCTTACCCAAAGCAAAGTGAGTATTGAGTCTGCTACTCTCTCCCTCAAAATGGAGGCATTTGTAGATACCGAAACTCAGCGCTACATCACACAGCCACTCCCTCTTTTGACTGGAGAAAACCTCATTCGAGTGGATCAGATCTCTAGCGGCAAGAAAGCCTTTAGTACGCAACTAAACGTAGTGAGAGAGCAATCCGAACGAATGTAACCCTCTAGCTACTCAGATTGGTCACCCACCTCAACAAGAAGCCCACGCCACTCACCCTGATCCAAGCACGTCCATTTTAATGGTCGGTAAGTCGAAGCGGCGGAGTGCAATCCTCTGAAAACTTGATTGTAGGTTGAGCGAACCTCTTCGATATCCTTCTCAATCAACCCCGACAAAATCATGGCACCTTTTTGCCCTGAGCGATCGAACGCCCAGGAGGACAAAAGTAGTGGAGCGAACTCGATCAAAACGGGACGAAGAATGTTCGCAAAGATCAAAGAGTATTTTCCTGCTGGGGCTGGCTCAAGCTGATCCAAAGTCAGACCGAATCGCACGAGAGACTCCAGATGATTGAGACGGGCATTTTCTTTCGCATTATCAATCGCAAGTGGATCTATCTCAACCGCATCCACTGGGTGGCCCAACTGAGCCGCCGCTAACGCAAGAATACCGGACCCACTCCCGAAATCGAGCGCTGGAAGCGCGGCAAACTCCGAAGCCAGTTTTCCCTTTTCTCGGTGCACCTGACTCAACAAACGCAGACAGAGCTGCGTAGTCTCATGCGTCCCCGTGCCAAATCCCGCACCAGGGAGTACAGTCAAAACACGCCCCTTGAAATCGGGAGTCTCCGTTGAGTGATCCACCCAAGGCGGATGAACCAGCCAATCTGGCTCCACCCGAATGCCGCGAAAAGAAGCCTTCCACTCAGCATCCCAGTCGCGCTGGACCTGAGCCTTGACTTCACCTACTTCGGCAGTACCCAGAAGATCCATGATCAGGGCCCGAACAGAGAGCGCAACCTCTTCAGACGAAAAAAAGAACTGGGTCTCAACGGCCTCGGAATCTCCGATCCAATCCCTTTCGCGAGGAGCTTCGGCAGAATCAAGAGTCCAACTTTCGGTAGTTAGGCCTCGCTCATTAGCTTGCTCAGATAAAACAGTCCCCTCGTGAATCCCGACTAGACCCGCTCCCGACGCATCCGTGAACTTAGACCAGAGTGCCTCAAAAAGAGCATCCCTCGGGACCTCAAAAGTCCCATCGTGATCCCCTTCAAGAACAGATTGATCAATATCAAATCCAAGGCGAACCAATAGGTCGGCTCTCGCCCCCAGGATTTCCATCACTGAGGGCACTCGAGCTTCGAAATAGTAGTTCACTGCGGTGCTCCATTACTACCTTCACCACCAGGTGCAGGCCCTGCACCCGGGGCTCCCCCTCGACCGCCCCCTCGACTTCCACCCCGGCGACCGCGACGTCGGCGACCACCTGGCTTTCTTGGAAAACCACCCGCTCCAGGACCTGGAGAAGGACGAGCTGCAGGCCCTCCACCTCCGGGGTGAGCACCAAAGCTCGCCAAGGCTGCATCCTGCGCTGCTTGAGCTCGCAGAAAAGCGAGACGATCTTCTTCGTCGTAAGCCCCATCGGTGTCGATCGAGTCTAAGTCGCTATCGATCTCATCGAGAGAGCCCTCTGCCGCGGAAGAAGTGATTAGCCCTGGCCCCTGTCTTCCCTCAGGAGACCCCTCTCCAAAACTCGGCTTGAGGAGCTGAGTAGGGACAATCGTCTGACGGTCACCGGACTCCGAGCTCTCCTTTGATTCCTGAATAGACGAAGCTGTCTCAATCGCACGGGGAGCAATCAGCCCCCGAGGAGCACCCGATGAGCCCCCTCCCTGACGCTCACGAAAGTGCCTTCCTCGATTACGATCACGTGATTGCCGCCCCCCGCCTTGAGACTGCTCAGGTTTTTGATCCTGAACTCCACTGGCCGGCAGCCCATCTTCCCCTCTCATGTCATCCGTTGGATCCGTAGAAGGCGACAGGTCCATCCCTTCAGAATCCAGAGATGAATCATTGAACTGCTCTTGACTCACCTGAGGTGTCGCTGGCGAAGACTTACCTCTTTCGCGGTCTCGGTTCCGATCACGACTCCGCTGAGTTCGATCTCTGGGAGACTCGCGCTGAGAGTCACGATCTCCAGGCTGTCGGTCCTTCCGCTCTGTAGCAACCTCATACTGCTCCGGATGGAAGTCAAAGACAGCCTGCAGATAAACCTGTTTCTTATAGCGCCGCTCTAAGAGATCGATCGTATCACGCTCTTCGATCGCCAAGATGTCGATCACATCAGGATGAGCTTGAACAAGAATCTTATTCGCCTCTCGCTCGATACCATCTCTTTCAATCTCACGCAGGGCTTCATAAGCAACGGTCTGCTTGTTCTTGATGTAGCCCTTACCTTCACAATGAGAACATGGCTCGCAAAGAGTCCGCACAATCGTGTCACGAGTTCTCTTTCGAGTCATCTCGATCAAACCCAGATCCGAAATCTTCTGAATGGTCGGACGCGCCCTATCTTTTTTCAGGGCTTCTTCCAGTGCCCGATAAACACGCTGCTTATTCTCTTCCTTCTCCATATCGATCAGATCGAGAATAATGATCCCACCACAGTTTCTGAGGCGTAACTGGTAGGCAATCTCTTGGACTGCTTCGAGGTTCGTCTTCAAAATCGTGTCTTCAAGATTCTTTTTGCCAACAAATCGCCCCGTGTTCACATCGATCGCAACCAAAGCTTCTGCTTGGTCGATCACGAGGTATCCGCCCGACTTTAACCAAACTTTTCGCTCAAGAGCGCGGGCCAGCTCGGTCGAGATTCCGTAAGCATCAAATATCGGAATGTCGCCATGATACAAATCCACCTTGGATCGCAGAGAAGGCATGAAGTGACCGACGAACCGTTGAATCTCACTAAAGTGGTGTCGCGAATCAACGATGACTTTATCAATATCTTCAGTGACCCAATCGCGGATCGCACGAAGAACTGAATTCAGATCCTCATAGACCATCGATGGGGCACTGACCTGAGCAGCCTTCTCTCGAATTTCTTCCCAAAGTCGTGAGAGGTAGTCGATATCCTGCTTGATCCGATGCTCAGAGTTTCCTTTCCCACTGGCGGTACGAACGATAAAGCCCAGCTTTTTTGGGCGATTTCTTTCGACAGCTTCCCGAAGCTTCCGACGTTCATCATCGCGCTCAATTCGTCGCGAAACGCCAACGTGGTCGATCGTGGGCATGCAGACTAAATGACGGCCAGGCAAGCTAATGTGACAGGTTAATCGTGCGCCCTTAGTTGCGATTGGATCCTTAGCGACCTGAACAATAACCTCTTGGCCTTCTTTCAAGAGATTCTGAATCAAGACCTGTTCACGTACTCCTTTGGTCTTTTCCTTGGATTTGATTCTGCGATCACGACTGCGCTGCATCTGAAACTCGGGACGCTTTGCAGAGGGAGCCGCTGGCATCAAAACGCTTCGACGACTTGCTAACTCAGAGGGGCTCACCTCTTCACCCGACACCACTGAACCATCCAGCTGAGGTGCCATCGCCACACGGTCCGACAAAACGTGACCCGCTTCGTCCATCGCAGCTGTCATTGCGTGATGAGCGGATGAGGACCCTGGTTCGGTTCCCTCTCCAGAAGGATTCTTCAATTGGAGAGTAAAATTTCCCCTTCGTCCCCGGCCACCGCGACGTCCTCTTCGGTGGCGACGACGTCTACCGCCTTTCTCACCCTCACCTTGGGCTCCAGTCACTGCATCGGACGGAGTCAAACCAGCGACATCAGATGAGCTTTCTTCTGAATCTGATTCGTCCCCGTCTCCCTCATCCGAATCAGATTCCTGCTCTTCACTTCCTTCAGAGTGAGCGTCAAACTCACTCGACGAGGCATCGACTGACTCTGCGTCATCTCGTTCGGGAGCTGCAAACAATCCCTCTCCAGATGGTCCCTGTTCTTCATCAGAAACTTCATCCTCAAAATCGGAGCGAGATTGACTCTGAACAGCTGGAGCCACTTCGATCACAACCCGAGTTGACTCCATCGAGGATGACACTTCAAGCCGTGGAGAAATATCAGAGGCGTTAGCCAAAGGGATTTGATTCCCCTCAGACAGACCTTCACCCTCTGTTGAGGACTCATCAACACTTTGAGCGATCGTCGGCTCCGCAGAGCTAAACTGTTCTACCGCTTCCCCATCTGAAGAGCCTTCTTCGTCCTCCCAGATTTCTGAGTGAACATAGACGTCATCCACATAGAGAAAAGCGGCTTTATCCAGGCCGATATCGACGAACGCTGCCTGCATACCCGGCAAAACCCGTGTGACTCGCCCCTTGTAAATATTCCCTACAATACCCCGACCAGAAGCTCTCTCAATGAGAAGCTCCTGGATTTCGCCATCCTCAACCAACGCAATTCGCGTTTCTGGTAACGAGGAGTTAACAATCAGTTCGGTAGCCATAAGAATGGACTCCTTGCGCTTATCTGTTTGGATTGATCGACAAACTGCGAGATCCTTCTGCGCGGAACAGACTTGTCACTGTGAGCTATTCTCACTCACTGTTCCTTTGTCGTCAGCACGACAATAGGCCCCATTCAGCTGTCGATTTCAGTTATTTTGATTACTTCAATTGCAAGCTCCAAGATCCGGAGCTTTTGAGGGGGGTTTGCTGACTGCGAGGGAATTCTCTCATGTAGGCACCCCTGGACCCCATCAATTTTGGGATCATAGGTTGAGAGCTCACGCTTTCTGCACAACTGGGTGAGAAATCCTCACTCAAACCCAATCTCTTATTTAATTTTAAAATTTTCCTTCGTTTGGTTGGGCCCGAGAACCCGTTGAATCAAGTTTTTAAATCTGTTCGTTTACTCGGCGCTCGATGGGGGATCTTCCCCCTCAGGACTGGCGGTGGGCGCCCTTTCGACGACCTCTTAAACCGCTCTTCGACCTTACTCTCTACACCGAGAATCTGCCTGAAAACTTCTCTCTTTCATATTTGGCGAACTCTCCGCTTAAGACAACAGGATGTTTTTGCCTGGAAAAAAAATCTGACACTTATGAAACCGAGAGGTTTCGGCGATCCCGAACAGAAAGGTATCGACAGATGACGTCGACCTTCCTAATGGGGACTACCTAAACCTGGGCATTCAGTTCAAGCTTAAAATCCTAACAACGAATCCCCCTCCACTTGAGGCTACGTAGAAAATGAACGTCTCCCCCTCTCTTCAGCTCAACTCTCGAATCGAACACACCCTGCTCAAAGCCGAGGCAAAAGAGTCGGATATCCAGCGAATCTGCCACGAAGCAATAGAACACCACTTTCGGGGGGTCTGCATCTATCCCTCTTGGCTTGAAACCGCCCGAGCAACACTCAGTGGAAGTACCGTCAAGCTCATTACGGTCATCGGATTTCCGCACGGATGCGCATCTTCATCCTCAAAAGCTTTCGAAGCCGAGGACGCCATTCGCAGAGGGGCTGATGAAATCGATATGGTTGTCCACCTCGGACTTGTGAAAACCGGACTGTGGGAAAGAGTAAAGAGAGATATCGAAGAGGTTAAAAAAGCCTGTGGTAACAAAACCTTGAAGGTTATTCTCGAAACAAGCCTGCTGACCGACGAGGAAAAAACAAAGGTTTGTGAGGCTTCACTCGCCGCGCGTGCTGACTATGTAAAAACCTCCACCGGCTTTGCGGGGGGGGGAGCCACCCTCCCCGATATTCAACTCATGAGAGCGACAGCAGGCGACAAGTTAAGAATAAAGGCCTCCGGTGGAATTCGCTCCCGAGAAGATGCTCTGACTCTCATTCAAGCGGGGGCAGATACACTGGGAACCTCAAGTGGGATCCTCATCGTAGGTGGGGCAAGTAATCCTTCGACCTCTCCCGAAAAGTATTGACGAAACGCATCCTTCCTTGAAAAACGAGGCCCGTCATGACTCAGACCGAAAACGGAAAAAAAGCCTTAGGCCAAAAAACCTATGACCGCGTGATCTGGATTGTCCTGGATGGCGTGGGTGCAGGCGCAACTCCCGACGCGGAGTCATTTGGCGATCCCGGCGCAAATACCTTGGGAAACCTTGCCCAGGCCTGGAATCAGACAACAGGCAAGGCAATCGAACTGCCCAACCTAAAGAATTTAGGGGTAGCGAACATCACTCCCCTTGCAGGGGTTTCCGCCCTATCCCCTGGACAAGGTCAGGGAGCCTATGGACGCGCATCCGAACTCAGCGCTGGAAAAGACACAACCTCGGGACACTGGGAAATGACCGGATTAGTGGTAACCGATCCGTTCAAGGTCTTCCCCGATGGTTTTAGCGAAGAAGTCGTCAGCCGTTGGTGCAAGGAAAACGACCTACCAGGAGTCCTTGGTAACTGTCCAGCGAGCGGAACCACCATCATCGAGGAACTTGGCCTAGAGCACATGAGGACTGGCAAGCCCATTCTCTACACTTCGGCCGACAGTGTTTGGCAGGTCGCCGCCCACGAGGAAACCTTCGGACTCGAGAGACTCCTCAAGATTTGCAAGTCAGCCAGAAAAATATGCGACGAACTCGGAATCAGTCGGGTGATTGCGAGACCTTTCGTCGGCAACCCAGAAAAAGGAACTCCTTTCAATAGGACCTATAACCGAAAAGATTATGCTCAGTCTCCGTCGCAGAAAACCATTTTGGATCTGCTGACCGAAGCCCAGATTCCCACTTTGGGAATCGGTAAAATCTCAAGCATCTTCAATGGTCACGGCGTTCAGAAAAACCTGGACACCAAGGGAAATACTGACGGAATTCGCACATTAATCGAAACTCTGCCGCAACACTCTAGAGGGCTGATCTTCGTCAACCTCATCGACTTTGACATGGTTTACGGTCACCGAAGGGATGTACCTGGCTTTGTGTCCGCCCTAGAAGAGTTCGATCGGGCACTCCCTAGGATTCTCGGAGAAATGAACGAAAACGACCTCCTCATTCTGACGGCCGACCACGGCAACGATCCAACCTATCGTGGTACCGACCACACCCGCGAGTTCGCACCTATCTTAGCTTATAGTCCCAGACGAAACACCGGTGGCGCGAAAGACCTCGGCATTCGCAGCAGTTTTGCCGACATGGGAGCGACTGTATTTGACGCCCTAGTCGGAGGCTCACTGCCATCCCCCATTATTGGAGAGTCGTTTCTCAATTCAATTTAAAGAGTCGTCGAAACTCACCTGTAGTTTAGGAAGGAAGAAACGAGCTTCATGAAAGCACCTCAAGTGGAGTTTTCTCCAGAAATCATCCGACGAAAAAGAGACGGAGAACCTCTCTCCCGAGAGGAAATAGAAGCCTTCGTGCGTGGAGTATCGGACGGCAGCATTCCAGACTATCAAGCCTCAGCTCTCCTCATGGCGATTTTTTTCCAGGGAATGAATCTCGACGAAACAGTCGCCTTGACGGACGCCATGTCG
>Ga0169931_10003371_pt1 | contig 25335 bp, 15 predicted proteins | sample Kivu_15m_20L_FD_129675 | JGI IMG/M metagenome (GOLD analysis project Ga0169931, IMG submission 129675) | Freshwater microbial communities from Lake Kivu, Western Province, Rwanda to study Microbial Dark Matter (Phase II) - Kivu_15m_20L... | ecosystem: Environmental > Aquatic > Freshwater > Lake...
CTCGACGCGCAGCACGTGCGCGCCCGCTTCGACTCCATCGAACGTGACGGTCGTGCGCCCTAGCGCCTCCGTGCTCCCGGCGTGCACATGTCCGAGCGGGCATTCGAGCGAGATCGACGCGAGTGCAGGCGGCCGACTCACACCGCGCGGCAGGCGGAACGTCACCGCGATGCGATGCTCGGGTCGCGGACCGTCGTAGACGAGCTCGAATGCTCCCTGCAGGCGCGTTGGATCGACGGTCGTGAAGTCGATCACGTGTCCCGTGACGTGTCGCGCTGAGACGCGGACTTCTCGCGCCGGCAGGGACTCGAAGCGCGCGCTGCCGCTCACGGCATCGCAGGTCTCGCGCGCAAAGTAGCTCTCGATGCCGGGACCCGGCTCGACCGGGCTGACCTCGACGATGCCCTGCCAGCCAGCGCCCAAGGGAACTCCCGCGCCGTCGACGATGCGCAGAGTGAGCGCCGTCGCGCGCTCGAGCCGCACCTCGCCGGCGTCGTAGGTCGAGCCCGGATCGCGCTTGGGAAACCACCAGCGAGCGGGCGCGTGCTCCTCGACGCGTGCGACGAGCCGCAGCGACTGTTCGGGACGAGACGTGACCTCGAAGTCGAAGCGGCCTGCGTCGTCGGTGGTCGCAGCGACGAACGGCGCCTCGTCCTGCTCACTCCCGGCGGCCCAGCGCTGGAGCTCGAGCGGCACGCCCGCGGCAGGCGCACCGTCCGCGCGCAGCAGCCGCCCGCGCATGCGATCGCGCAGCTCGGCGGGGCGCACGCGCGCGATCGGGAACGACGGCGGTTCCGAGCGCTCGCTCGCTCCCGGCGTCGCTTCGAGCCGCGCCGCCAGCGCTTGCTCGGGGCCGGCTGCGCGCTCCAGCGTCGTCCGGGGCGAGACGTCGTCGACGAACTCCGAAGCGAGCAACGCGAGCGGTGCGCCGACGAGCGCACCGACGAGCGCGAGCGATCCGAACGCGAACGGCACGGGGCGGCCGACGAGCTCCGACGCGCGCCGCAGCACGGGTCCGCGCGCGGCGCGCGGGCCGCTCCAATGGCACCACAGCCACAGGCTGAGTCCCGCCAAGCCGCGCGGCATGCCCTCGCGCAGGATGCGCAGGCCCCGGTGCAAACGCGTGCGCGCATTGACGGACGACAGGCCGAGCTCGAGCGCGAGCTCCGACGGCGAGGCTCCGTCGAGCAAGTGGCGCCGCACGATCGGCGCGTAGGTCTCCGGCAAGCGTGCGAGCGCGGCATCGACGGCGACGCGCACCTCGCGACGGCCGAGCTCCGCGCTCGGGTCGGGCGCCTCGCGCCACTCCAGCCTGCGCGGATCGGGCTCGCGCTCCGCGCGCACACGCGCCTTGCGGGCCTCGAACGCGAGGATGCCGAGCAGCCATGGCAGCACAGGACGCGCGCGATCCCAGCTCTCCGCGCGCTCGATCGCGACCACGAACGTGGCCTGCAGGAGGTCTTCGGCCTCGCCCCGAGAAGGTGCGAGGTGCCGCGCAACCGCGAGCAGCTGCGGCGCGGCGGCATCGAACACGCGCGCGAGCGCGCGCAGGTCGGAGTGCGCGCGAAAGCGCTCGAATTCGCGGTCGAGGTCGAGGGGGAACATGCGCGCGCAGGAAGCGGGCACGATAGCGCGGCGCAGCGAATTCCGCCGTCCATGGAAGCCGACACCCGCTCCGTCGTACCCTGCATCCAATGGCCACCAAGCCCGCCGTCGATCCGCAGCACTTCCAGCGCGCGCTGCTCGAGACCCTGCACGCCCTCGTGCTGCTCATCCCCGCGCTGTTCCTCGTCTGGCCCGGTGCGCTCTCCCCCATCGTCGGCGATCCGTTCCCGATCCCGACGGGCACCGGCGTGGCGGGCGTCGCAGGGACGCTCGCCATCGCGCTGCTGATCACGCGCCGCGCCAAGCCCGGCGCTCGCGGAATCTGGGCCTACCTCGCGTTCCTCGCGCTCGGCTACATCTCGCTCCGCCTCAATCCGCCGAGCGACACGTTCGGCGCGAGCCGCGCGCTCATGCTCGCCGCCGTCTGCGTGACGGCGCTCGCCGGCGGCGCGAGCCTCGGTCGAGCGGGACTCTCCGCACTCGCGCGCGGCCTCGTGTTGCTGTCGATGCTCACCGTCCTTCCGGCGCTGTTCGACGGCGACAACCAGTTCTCCGGTCGCCTCGGCAACAGCGGCTCGACCTCCGAAGTCGCGCTGCTCGGCGCCGTCGTCGGCCTGTGGCTCGCACTGCGCGACGAGAGCATCTGGCGCTGGGTCGGAGCGCTCGCCACGGGCCTGTACGCGTTTTACGTCGGCGTCGCGCCCGTGCTCGCGGGCGCCGCGAGCTTCGCGCTCGTGCTCGCGCTGCTCGTCGTCGCGCTTACCGACGCACGGCGTCTCACCCTCCTCCTCGGCGCCACGTGCGCGCTGCTCTTCGCCGGCGGTCGCTTCGTTCCGCATCCGCGGCTCCCTGCCTCCGCGCGCCCCGCGGAGAACGCGCCCGGCGACACAGGTGGCATCGCCGTGCGCACGTTCCTGTGGTCTTCCCTGCCGGCCATGGTGCAGGCCCACGGGCTCCTCGGTGCCGGCCCCGGCCAGTTCCAGGCGGCCTACCCGCCCTTCCGCGATCCGCGCGAGATCGAGCTCTCGACCCACGAGCGCACGCTGCCCGAGGCCGAGACCGAGGTCGAGCACGCGCACTCGGACCTGCTGCAGGCCTGCGTCGATGCCGGCTGGCTCGGAGGAGCGCTGTGGCTTGCGTTCCTCGGCTTCGTGGCGCGCGCGAGCTGGCAGCGCCTGCGCGACCGCGACGACGTTCTGCGAGCTCCGCTCGCGGCCGCAGCGCTCGCCGTGCTCGTCAACGCACTGTGGCGCGAGCCGCTCCTGTGGAACCCCGCCTCCGCGAGCGCGGCCTTCGCGCTGTTCGGCGCGCTGCTCGCCATCGACGAGCCGCCTGCGACCACGCGCGCGCGTTGGCTGCGCAGCGCACTCGTGCTGCTCTCGATCGGACTCGTCGCGTCGCAGCTCGCGCGCGCGTGGTCGATCGCGTGGCACGGCCGCGCGCTCGCGCAATTCTCCAGCTCGGGCAATCCAGCGTTTGCCCAGCTGGCGCTCGAAGTGTGCGAGGACTCGCCCGTCGCGCGCGCGATCGCGGCGCGGCGCGCGGACGAGACGTCCGCTGGAAAGCCGTCCGAAGAGAGCGTCGCCGCGTGGCAGGCTGTGCTCGACGTGCGCCCGCACAATGTCGAGGCGCTGATCCAGCTCGCGACCGCGCAGGCCCGCACGGGACGCGAGGCGCGCGCGCTGGAGACGCTCGCTCACGTCCGCGAGCTCGATCCAGGGCACCGAATCGCTCGCCGCAACCTCGTGCGCATGCACGCGTTGTTCGGCGACCTTGCGCAAGCGCGCACGCTTGCGGCCGAGCTCGGCAGCGACACCGCCGAGACGTGGCGCTCGCTCGGTGTGAGCGCGCTGCAAGAGCTGCGCGTCGCGCGCGGCTTCGAGTTGCTCGCGCTCGCCGACGCGCGCTTCGCGGGTCTCGGCGCGGACCGTGCCCACGCGCTCGCCCGCTCCGGCGACAGCGGACTCGACGAACCTGGGCAACTCGCGCTCGAAGGCACGGCGCACCTCCTGTGGGCGCGCGAGCACGGCGAAGCGGGGCGTTTCGAGGATGCGTTGCGCAGCTATCGGCAAGCCAAGCGCTGCCTAGCGCCCCGCGACGGCTCCGAGCTGCAGACCGGACTGGCGCTCGAAGTCGCGGGCTCTCTCGCCGCGCTCGGACGCGTGGACGAGGCGCGCAAGGAGCTCGGTTCACGCGCGCTCTCGGCTTCCGAGCTCGCGCGCGTTCCCGAGTGGGCCGGACAGGCGCTGTTCGAGAACGGACTTCTCGGAAGATGATCCGCTACGAGGGCACGCTCTACCGGCCGCCGTCGGAGGCCGACAGCCTGATCCTTCAGGCGACCATCGGCTGCTCGTACAACGAGTGCACGTTTTGCGCCATGTACCGCGACAAGCGCTTCCGGGTGCGCAAGCTCGACGAGCTCGAAGCCGAGATCGAGTGGGCGCGCGCGAACCTCGGCCCCGTGAGCAAGGTGTTCCTCGCCGACGGCGACGCGCTGATGGCGAAGAGCGCCTTCCTCGCGAGCCTGCTCGAGCGGCTGCATGCCGCGTTCGGACCGCTGAAGCGCGTCAGCTGCTATGCGAGCCCGCAGGCCCTCGCCGTGCGCTCCGTCGAAGAGATGGCGCTCCTGCGCGAGCGCGGCCTCACGCTCTACTACCTTGGAATCGAGAGCGGCGACGACGCGACCCTCGCGCGACTCGCGAAGGGCGTCGACTCGATGGAAATGGTCCGCGTGGCGCTGAAGGCCCACGAAGCCGGCGTGCGACTCTCCACGATGATCCTGCTCGGCGCAGCCGGTCGCGCTCGCAGCCTCGAGCACGCCCGAGCCAGCGCGCGGGTCGTGAGCAGCATCGACCCACGCTTCGTGAGCACGCTGGTGATGACGCCGGTGAAGGGCACCCCGCTGTACGAGCAGAGCCAGCGCGGAGAAGTGGACGAACTCTCGCCCCTCGAGCTCGCGCGCGAGCTGCGGGAGTTCCTTGCCGGCCTCGAGCTCTCCGGCGCAGTCTTTCGCTCCAACCACGCCAGCAACTACCTCGCCCTCAACGGCACCCTTCCCCGGCACAAACCCGACCTCCTCGCCGCCCTCGACGGCGTCCTCGCCCACCCCGAGCACGCCCCCTTCCGCCCCGAGTGGCGCCGGGGCCTCTAGTCGCCGCCAAGCTCCCCGCCCACGCCCGGTGACCAGCCGATGGGTCGACCAGCCTCGAGGGCGCTCGGCGCACCAAGCGGTGCTCGAGTTCCTCGGGCTGCGGATCAGCTTCGCGGTCGAGCTCTCGCTGTGGCTCGCCCGCTCGCCGCCCCAGCGCTCGCACGCAAGAGCGCGGTGCAAGCGTGACGGCCGGCTGTCCATGGACCATCGCTCACCGGCAGCTTATTCGGGCGCACCCTTGTAAGCATGAGGCATGGGGGATCGAACGCCCCACGTGCGGGCGAATTCCCGCAGCGGCATCCCGGAGCGCTCCAAGGCCTCCAGCGCCGCCCGGCGCTCTTCGGGCGAATCATGCCCGCGCGACCGGCCGCTCTGATTGCGGGGATTGGGACGGTCCACCAGCGCCGACGCCCCGCCCGCGTCGAAGCGCACCATCCACTTCGTCAGCGCCGACACCGAGATCGAGTGCCGAGCGCAGTACTCCGCGATCGTCTCCCCGCCCCGGCGGTAGCCCTCGATCAGCCCGAGGCGCTCTTCCGTCGTGCAGCGAAGCCGACCCTGGCGTCGTGCCTCCCTGACCACTTGCTCGCATCCATCGGTCCTCCTGGTCCCGCCCGTGGGCGGGGGTTGGGAGGCGATGGCCGCGGTCCTGAAGGCGACGCCAACTCGGAGACAATTGCGTTGAGCGCCACAGTGAGGCTCGTCAAGGGGCGCGGGAGGAAAGAGCAGCGGCGCCGTCGAGCTGCTCTCTCGCGAGCGACGGACTGCGGGCGGCATGAACTTGGGGCGGAAAGTAGCTCACAGGGGGCGCTAGGGGGCGTAACCCCGTGTGGTGCGTGGGGCTAGCAGGGGCGGCGGCGGGCACGGTCCCCGGGCGCGCGCTGCTAGCCTGTCCCGCTCCTCGAGGTCCCGATCCATGCACGGCACTCCCGCGTCCCCGTCCCAGTCCTCCGCTCGCCCCGCTGCCGCGAGCGATTCCACCCCGCCGACGGCGCAGCACGACCTCCTGATCGTCGAGGACGAGGTCGATCTCGCGCTCGGCTTTCGCGATGCGCTCGCGCACGCGGGCTACCGCGCGGATGTGGTGCACGACGGCCGCAAGGCGCTCGAGGCCCTGCGCCAGCGCCCCTACGAGCTCGTGCTGCTCGACCTGATGCTGCCCGGGCTCAATGGCATCGACATGCTCAAGGAGCTGCGCACGTTCCGCAGCGACACCTGCGTGCTGATCCTGACGGCGCTCGCCGGTGGCGAGGACGCGGTCATCCGCGCCATCGAGGCCGGCGCGGACGACTACCTCTCGAAGCCGTGCTCGCCGCGCGAGCTGGTGGCGCGCGTCGAGGCCCGTTTCCGGCGGCGCGCGCTCGACTCGGCGCCGCCCGCGCGCCTCGAGCTCCCCGGCGGCGTCTCGGTCGACCTCGCGCGCCTCGAGGTGCACCGCGACGGCCGGCTGATCCCGCTCACGCCGCGCGAGGGCGACATCATCGAGTACCTGATCCGCCACCGCACGCGCGTCGTCACGCGCGACGACCTGTTGCTCGACGTATGGCACTACAAGAGCGCCAACGTCGAGACGCGCACGGTCGACATCCACATCGTCGGCCTGCGGCGCAAGATCGAGCTCGTGCCCGAGACCCCGCAGGTCGTGCAGACGGTGAGGGGCAAGGGCTACCGCTGGTACAGTTGAGCGCGGCGCGGCGCAGCCGCTGCCCCTCTCGTGAAGCCCCAGATCGGCCTGCGAACCCACGGCGGCGCGCTCGCGCTGTATGGCGTGCTGCTCGTGCTGCCGACGCTCGTGCTCGGCTTCCTGCAGTGGCACCACATCCAGACGGAAGCGGAACGCGAGCTCGGCGAGGTGCCGCGCGATGCCGAGGATGCGGCGTCGCGACTGCGCCGGGCGCTGCAGGGCGAGCTCGACCGGCTCGTGGCGAGCGAGACCGCGCGTCCGTTCGAGCACTACGCGCGCTACTACAGCCCCGACACGCCCGATGGCGAGTTCGCGCTGCTCGACTCGCCGCTGGCGCGCAGCGAGCGGCCGGTCGGCGTGCTCGGCTGGTACAAGCTCGACCTGTCCGATCCGGAGGCGGCGCAGGTCGAGGTGTATCTCGGCGCCGATGACTCGCCGGTGGCGCGCGGCGCGCTCGAGGCCGCGACCGCGGGGCTCTCGTCGCGCCACTTCGACAGCCTGTGGCTGCGCACGTCGATGCCGCTCGGCACGAGCTCCGAAGAGCTGGCGCTCTCCGTGCGCGCGCTCGCTGCCAGCGCGGCCGGCGCCGACGACGCGGATTGCCTGAGCGCGGAGCAGATGTCGATCTTCGATCCGGTCCACTCCGTGGTCGGCGACTTCGGCCTGCTCGCCTACCGCGAGGACGACGGCACGCCGCGCCTCGCGGCCCACCGCACGGTGCTGATCGAGCCGCTGCCGGAGCTCCTCGGCCGCGGCGAGTGCCTGCAGCGCCTCGCCCCGGGGCGCCGCATCGTGCAGGGCTTCTTCCTCGACCCACGCTGGTGGCTCGACGAGCTGCCGGCCGCGCTCGCCGCGCGCGTGCTGACCAAGCGCGAGCGCTGCCTGCGCGTCGGGAACGCGGAAGCGGCCGAGGAGCGTGGATACCTCGCACACGTGCGCCCCGTGGCGGACACGGGCTTCGAGTCCGAGTCGGACGCGGACGGGCTGCTCGGCGAGCTCGGCGTCGCAATCGACACGGCCGGCATCGAGGCTCGCTACGTCGAGCGCGAGCGGCGCTTCCTCGGCGTAGCCCTGATGCTCGCGCTCTCACTCGGCACGGGCTTCGTGCTGCTCCTGCACGGCGTGCGCAAGGACATCGAGCAGGCGCGGCGCACAGAGAACTTCGTGGCTGCGGTCACCCACGAGCTGCGCACCCCCCTGTCGACGATCCAGCTGCACGCCGAAATGCTGCAGGACGGCTGGGTGAAGGACGCCGAGCAGCGCGACGAGTTTCACCGCCGCATCGTGCGCGAGACCGCGCGCCTCTCGACACTCGTCGAGCGCGTGCTCGAGAAGGCGCGCCTGTCGGCGGGCCCCGCGCGGCCGCGGCCCGGCGATCTGTGCGCTGAGGTCGCTCGCCACGTCGACAAGCTCCACGGTTGGCGCACGAGCAAGGCGCTCGACCTCGCCTTCGAGCTGCCCGAGCAACTTCCGCCGGTGATGCTGACGCCGGAGGCCGTGGGCTCGGTCCTCGTCAACCTCGTCGAGAATGCACGCAAGTACGCGCCCGTCGACACGTCGCGCGCAGGACACGAGCCGATTCTCATCGCAGTGCGTCGCGCGCGCGATGGACTCGCGCTCGAGGTCGCCGACCGAGGCCCCGGCGTTCCGGCCACCGAGCGCGCGCGCGTGTTCGAGGCTTTCTACCGCACGGGAGACGAGTCGACGCGCAGCGTGCGCGGCACGGGACTCGGGCTGCACTTGGTCGCGCTGCACGCGAGCAGCGTCGGCGGACGCGCGGAGGTCGAGGAACGCCCCGGCGGCGGCGCACTGTTCCGCGTGCTGTTTCCCTACGCGCCGACGGCGGCGAGCTGAGCGCGCTTCGAGCTCGTCGAAGTCGCGGCGCTCGAACGCAGGGAGAGCCAAGCGTCGCGGCCCGCCGTGCTCCGCGAGGAGCGCGACGGGCCGCGGTCGTGCCGAGACTCGCGAGCAGTCCTAGGAATTCGCGGGCTGCTGCGTGGCCTTTTCCTTCTCGGCCGCCTCGCGCGCCGGGAAGCTGAAGCCAAAGCGCGTCTTGAGCGCGGCCGCGCCGAACATCTCGTCCATCATCTCGTTCGAGCGTTCCGAGGCGGCCTGATCGCGCAGCGACTTGTAGTCGCGCGGCTCGAGTCGGACCACGGGCGGATCGCGCTTGCCGAGCTTGCGCACGACGTAGACGCGATCGCGAGTCATCGTGGTGAAGGGCAGCGCGACGACGCTGTCGTCCACGTTCATCGCGGTGCGGCCCGTGAAGGCGAGCGCGGTCTTGAAGCGCTCGACCTCGGTCGGGTTGTCGAGCGTCTCGCCGGTGAGCTTGGCCTCGTCGACCCAGCCCGCGGACGTGACCGTCGAGCCCTGCGCCGTCGCGACCTCGAGGAACATGGCCTCGTCGACCTTGAGCGGCGCGGTGGCCTCCGTGATGCCCGACTTGGCGCGCACGGCGTTGTAGAAGTCGCTCGCCTTGCGGTTGGCGATCGTGAAGCCTTGGTCCTTGCGCCATTCCTCGAGCGCGCGCGCGGCGACGTCCTCGAAGTTGGGGGCACCGGCCTCGGTGATCGCGCCCGCGCGGCCGAAGGCGATGTTCGCCGGACCGACGTAGAGCGGAATGAACTTGTCGCCGCGGGCGGCGCGCAGGATCGAGGCCGCGAAGGTCGCGTCGCCGATGCCCGGGTAGCTGCTCCAGTCGGCCTGCGTGCGCGCGGAGTCATCGCGGATGTACGCGAGTCCGAGCTCCGCCACCTCGAGCGCCAGCGCGTCGCCGGCGAGGCCCGTGCGGATGCGCTTCTGCACGTCGAGCGAGTAGTCGACGAGCGCCGCGTGGATCTTCGACTCGCGCCGCGCCTTGTCGGCGACCTCGTCGAACGGCAGGTACAGGCGCTCGGCCGCCGTGGCGCCGTCCGCCTTCTCTTCCGCGCGGCGGAAGCGCACGTTGGCGAACTGGTTGTAGTAGTCCTGCGCGAGCTTCTCCGAGTCGACGCCTTCGGGGCGCGGGAAGCGCTCGAGCAGCTTGGTGGGCTCGGTGGTGTCCGCGAGGTTCCACATGAGCAGCTCGGCGCCGGCGCGCTCGGCGACCCACTCGGCGCTGAACTTCTGGCGCTTGGTCATCGAGTCGAGGGCGTCGTACCAGCCGCGCAGCGTGGCCTCGTCGGCCGTGGCGCTCTCCGCCTCGGCGCGCGCCGCGTCGACGTCGAACACGACGAAGTCGAGGCCGTATTCCTGGTGCTGCTTCTTCCACGAAGCTTCGATCGCCTCGGGCTTGGGCTGGGCCGCGACGCCGACGAGCGACTCGTAGCGCTCGATGCGCAGGAGCTGGCGCAGGCCGCTCTCGTAGTCGAGCGGCGAGAGGTTCGCGGACGCGAGCACCTGCTTGAGCAGCGCGCCGTCGGAGATCGGGCGGATCGGGATCGTGATCAGCGGGTACTGCGCGTTCTTGGTGTCGCGCGACGGGCGCGAGAGCTGGAGGATCGCGCCCTCCATGATCACCTTGCGCAGCTCGTTGTCGGTGATCTCGATGCCAGCGTCCTGCGCGAGGCGATCGAGGATCATCGTGCGGCCGACCTGCTCTTCCTCGAGCATCGAGTCGCGGGCGTCGGCGAGCGCGTCGGCGTAGGGCTGGAAGTCCGAGCTGACCACGCCGAGGAAGTACAGCAGGTTGCTCATGCGCTGCGACTCGAGCATGAAGGCGCGCGCGTTGACTTCCTGGCGACCGGCGCGCGGATGGTTCCACGCGAAGTAGGACTCCTCCGACGGGTCGCCCGAGCGGAACATCTGCGTGAACTCCGCCGGAACGACGTAGATCACGAGCGTGAAGATCATCAGGCCGAGGATCAGCAGGAACCTGCCGCGGCTCTGGCCCGCGGGAACGTGGACCGGCTCATCGGCGGCGGCCAGCTGCTCCGGGGTCGGTTCCTGATGCGGTTCTTTTTCGTGCTTGGACATGAGTTCAGGCGTCGGTGTGGGAAGCGGCGGTGGTTCGTGGGAGCACGGCGGCCGGGCGCGGAGGCTTGGGCCGTGGCCGTGCGACTAGTCGCGGAGCAGCTCTCCGTCGCGCGGAAGGTCGTCGAGGGACGCGAGCGCGAAGGTGTCGAGGAACTTGCGGGTGGTGACGTACAGCAGGGGATGACCGGGATCGTCCGATCGGCCGCCAACCTTGACCATTCCACGGTCGACGAGCGTGCGCAGGATCGGTCCGACCTGCACGCCGCGGATGGCCTCGATCTCGGCCTTGGTCACGGGCTGGCGGTAGGCCACGATGGCGAGCGTCTCGAGGCCGGCACCGGAGAGCTTCTCGTCCTTCTTGGCCTTGCCGAGCAGGGCCACGGTCTCGGCCACGTCGGGCGTGGTGAAGACCTGCCAGCCGCCGGCGATCTCGCGCAGCTCCCACGGCAGGCCCGCGGTCGCGAGGCGCGCGCTGAGGCGCGTGAGGGCCTCGGCGACGCGCTTCTCGCTCGCGGAGCCGACCAGAGAGGCGAGGCGCCCCTTGGAGAGCGGCTCGGTCGAGACGAACAGCAGCGCGGCGAGGTCGCGCTCGAGCCCGGACTCGGACAGCTCGCTCTCGGGCAACGGGGACTCGGGCAGCTCCGACGGAGGACGCTGCGCCCGCGGGTTCTCCGACGTGTCGGCCTCGGCGGCGGCGACCGCTTCGGAGGCCTGTGCGCCGGGCTCGGTCGCGGCCGACGGGGGTGCCTCCGGCGTGGGATCGTCGGGCTGAGTCATGGGGCCAACAGATTCGTCGAGCGGCCCCCCTTGGGTCAAGGACGGGGCCGATCGGCCGCTCCTCATCGGCCCGTGGGGGCCTTGCGCTCCACTTCCTGGAAGAAGGGCTGCAGGTCGACCCGGTAGCGGCGCACCATGGCGGCCCGCCACTGGACGAACTCGAGCTCCCCCACCGGCTGGGTGGTCAGGCTGCGCTCGACCTCCTCGCGCAGCTCGACCCACGTGCCTTCGCGGCCCTCGAAGCGGGCTTCGGGGACGAACAGGAGCCAGCGGCCGCCCTGCTCGAGCGGCCCGCCCACGGTTCCCACGGCCGTGGCAAAGACCGCCCGGGAGAGGTCCTGGGACTCGGCGCGGGTGATGCGCAGGAGCGTGGTGGCGGTGACGGCGTCGTCCCCGGTGCCGTGGGCCTTGGCGACCTCGGCAAAGGTCTTCCCGGCATTGAGATCGGCTTGGGCGGCGGCGAGGGCCTCGGGCGAGCGCAGCTCGGTCACGCGCACGTCGCAGCGGTCGTTCTCGACCGCCCAGGCGCGGACGCAGCGCTCGGCGAGCATTTGCAGGATGGCCTCGTCGCGCAGGTCGGCGAGGTACAGCTCGGGCTCGATGCCGATCACTTGGTCGATGTGCTCGCGCAGGGTGAGCTTCGACTGCCGGTCGACGAGCTTGCGCTCGAGCTCCCCCATCGCGCGCAGGACCTCGGCGTCGACGGCCGACTCGACGAGGCGGATGCCGAGGCGCGTGGCCTCGAGCTGGGTGAGGCGCGAGAAGACGAGCTGCTCGACGACGCGGCGCGCGAGGCGGTTGTCCGCGATCCACAGCTTGCGCAGGAAGTCGCGCGAGGTGAGCGGCTCGTCGCCGACGCGGCCGAGCTCGAACTGCGTCTCGCGCACGGGCGCGACGGTGGCCTCGACCGGCGCGACGGGCGTGGCTGGCTTGGGGGCCGCGACGGGCGTGGGAGCCGCGCTCGGGCTCGGCGCGTTGGGGCTCGACGGGACCGCGGGCGACTCCGTCGGCGCCGGGACCGGCGCGGGCTGGAGCTTGGAGCGCTCGGGGTTGCGCGTGGCCGCGCAGGCGGCGAGGAGCAGCGCGAGGAGGGGCGACGCGCGCATCAGCGGTAGTTCACGCGGCGGATGACGCCGATGCCGTGGCAAGCCGGGCACTCGATCATCTGCGACGTGCCGCTGGTCGAGCCGCCCTGCGCGCCGCCTTGGCTGGCGCGGTTTTGCTGCCCCACCGCGTTGATGATCTCGCGTCGACCGCTGCCGCCGCAGTCGGGGCAGTTCGAGAATTGCGGGTCGCGCAGCTGGAAGTCGCCCGAGTGCTCGGTGAAGTACGCGAGCATCCACTGGCCGCGGTTGGTCGAGCCGTAGTCCTTCCAGAAGGTCTCGGTCTCGCTCTCCTCGCCTTCCGCTGCGGCGGCGCGGGCCGCGCGCACGGTTTCCTGCGCGGCGAGGTAGCGCTGCAGGCGCTCCTCGAGCTCGCTGCGAGCACTGTCGGTCTCGCTCGTCGGCGCGGCCTTCGAGTCCTCCTTGGTGAGTCCCTTGCGCGCCTCGGCGTCACCGAGCAAGAACGTGCCCTGACCGTAGCTCGCGCGGCGCCAGCGACCGCCGGCGCGTTCCTTCCAATAGCGCGTGACCTGCTCCGGCGTGACCGTCGCGGACACGGAGCGCACGAGCTCGGCCGTCACGGCTTCGACGAGCGGCTTCTCGATGCCTTCCTCGAGCCACTCGACCGCCGCCTCGTGCGTCAGCTGCGGCTCGCGCGCCTTGGCGGAGATCAGGCGCGACACCCACGCGTGCCACGCGTCGGCCGCGCGCTCGCGCAGCTTCTGCTCGCGCGCCTTCTCGACGGTCGCCTTCTTCTTGAGCGCGTCCTGCGCGAAGCCGCTCGAGGGATTCGCGGCCACGAAGGCCTCGATCTTGGAGAGCGCGCGGTCGAAGTAGCCGCGCGCGCGGTCCTGATCGATCTCGCGCAAGGCTTCGAGCTGGGCCTGATTCGCGGCCTTGCCGCGGTTGCGCGCGAGCGCGTTCGAGACCTCGCTCGGCTTGAACGTCGCATCGAGCTTCGCGAGCGCCTCGAGGTGCTCGACGCAGTGCACGAAGTCGTAGATGCGCTCGCAGTAGACCGCGAACTCCCACAGGGACGTCGCCGACGTGAGGTTCGCGCGCGCGAGCTCGGCTTGGTAGAGCTCCTCGCGCGTGTAGACGTCGAGCGCCGGAGCCTGCACGCGCGTGGCCGCGCCCGAGAGCGAACGCGCCGGAACGGGGAACGTGCGCTGCGCGGTCTTGACCCACAGTTCCGTGCCGGTGCGGTTGACGATCAGCCCGATCACATCGGTGCCGTCGTTGAGCAGCAGGCGGTCCGCCTCGACGAACACCTCCTCGCCCGAGCGATCGACGTAGCCGAACTTCGCGAGCAGCTCCTCCGAGAGCGCCGGATCGAGCCGCGTCCACGGCAGCTTCACGAAGCCGCCGTTGTCGAGGCGCTGCACGTGCAGCGTCTGCGCGTCGTGCCCCGCAATCGAGCCCCACAGGAGTCCGCCGTCGTAGAGGCGCAGCATGGTGAGCTCGACCGCCGCGGCAGGCTTCTCGGCCACGGGCAGCGCCGACTGCGCGGGAGCGGACAGGAACAGCGACAGGAAGAGGAGGTTCATCATGGCTTCTGGTTCTCGCTCGCAGGGCTCGCGCCCTCGATCAGTTCGCGGCGCAGGCGCTCCCCGAAGGGCACTTGGCGCAGCAGCAAGGTGGTGAACGTGCGCGACTTGACGCGCCCCGCGGTGGTCCAGCGAATCTCGACGTCGACGCGCCAGCGCAGCGGCCCGCCGGGCGTGACGCGGTCGCTCGGATCGCCGCTGCCGCGCGCCCAGTAGTGCAGGCCTTCGTGGCCGGGCACCGGCCGGTTTTCGATCGCGACCGGCGCGCCAACGCGCACCTCGCCGGTGGCTTCGTCCCGCACCAGCGGGAAGAAGCTCTCCTCGAGATCCGCGACGACGGCCTCGACGGCGCTCGCCCCGGCGCTCTTCAGCGCCGCGTTGCGCGTCATCGAGGCGCCGAACGAGAGGAGGCCGAGGATCGCGCTCATGCCGACGAGCAGGATGCCCATGGCGACGAGCACTTCGAGGATCGTGAAGCCGCTCGAGCGGCTGTTGCGAATCGCGCGCTTCACAGGTCCCAGTCCTCGCGGTGCGTGGCGATCGGAACTTCGCGCACCATCGTGCGACCGAAGTGCACCAGCGCGCCGTTGTCGTGCGCGGCCGGAGCCGTACCGCGCGCACCGCGCCGCACCGACACCCAGCGCCCGCTGACGCTCGTCACCGTCATCCACTCGGCATCGAGGAGCACGTGGCCTCCCACCGCCGGCAGGCGCGCGGGGTCGTCGACCTCGAACGAGCCATCCTGCTGGTTGATGAAGGCCGAGAGCCGCGTGCGACGCTTGAGGTCGGAGGCCTGCTCGAGTTCCAACTCGAGGCGCACGCGCCGCGGCAAGAGCGGAGCGTCCGAGACCTTCGGCAGGAAGTCGCTCGTGTCGTTCCAGATGTGGCGCTCCGCGACGGGGCGCTTGCGGTTCCACGCGTCCCACGAGGCGACGGCGTCGCCGGGCTCGCGCCCCACGCGCCAGCCATCGCGCAAGATCGTCGTCTGCGTCGCGAACTGCATTCCGAGCCAGAGTACGCCGCCGGTGACTTCCTGCGTCGAACCGGGGCGCGGCACGCCGCCGCGGCTGAGGAATTGCTCGGAGAAGAGCGGCACGTCGGCGCCGCGCGCGGGCCCGAACACGCGCTCGCCGCGCCACAGGGTGCCGACCGAACGCCGTCCGTTGTCGCGCGCGCCGGTTTCTGTCGGCAGCACGGCCCACACGACCTCGATCAAGCCCTCGCCGACGAGCCTCGCATCCGCAGTCTCGCCCGCTTGCAGTCGCGCGAGCTCCGCAGGCGACGCGTGGCGCACCATGCGCACGCGCGGCCACTTGGTCTCCGCCGTGCCGTTCTGGTCGTGGTCGAAGAACGACCACTCCGCGAGGAAATCACCGCGCGCGCCGGGTTCGAGCGCGACGAGGTCCGCGGCGAGCAGCTCGGACACGCCGGTCGCTTCCTCGACTTGCATGCGGCGCACTTCGCTCTTTTCCCACACGCCCATGAACTGGCGCACGAGCTGGAACACCGCGGCGAGCAGGATCGCGAGCAGGCCCGCGGAGAGCACGAGCTCGACCAGCGTGAGGCCGCGGCGCGAGCGCGCGGCGAGGCGCGTGTGCAGCTTCATTCGTCGACCCTCCGCAGCACGAGGCTCGGCGCCGTCATCTCCGCGCCGAACGTGCGCAGGCGCGGCGACTGCTTCCAGCCATGAGCGAGCCCGGCCTGCTCGTCGAAGGCGCCATTCAGGTAGCGCGCGTGCACGCGCCACTCGACGAGGTCGGCCTGAGCGCGGATCGAATGTCCCTCGCCGCGCGGCATGCCCTCGCGCAGCAGCTTGAGGCCGCGCGTGACGTTGGGCTCGCCATCCCACGGAGGCGGCGGCTGGCCGCGGCTCGAGAGGCGCTGCAGCACTTCGATCTTCACTTGCCCGCTGCCCGGTTCCTCGGCCGCGAAGAAGCTCGTGCGCCAGTAGGCGTTGGGCTGGTCGAGCGCGAGCCCGAAGTAACCGAGCTCCGGAGCGTCGGCCTTTTCCGTCCAGCGGTCGTGGTAGCGGAACGGGAACAGGATCACGGGCGTGCCCGCGCTGTGCCCCGTGGGAACCGTGCCGAAGCGACCGCGGAACATGCCGTCGCCCTGTCCGTTCTTCGCGCCCGCTTCGCTCGAGCGCCGCGGCATGTCGAGCCCCGAGCCCGCGATGCGCGTGTAGTGGATGAGTTCCGTGCCGACGAGCACCGTGCCGCTCGGCGGGAAGCCCGCGACGTCGACGAGCGGCAACGTCGCGTCGCCAGCGCCGATGTTCGCGGTCAGGATGCTCACCACCATGTGCTCGAGATAGCTCGCCGTCGCGCCGATCTCGTGCGTCTGGTCCTGCGTGCCGAGAAGCCCGCGTCCACCCGGCGTCACGTTGACCGTTCCGCTCGTGGCGTCGTAGGACGAGTAGCACACGATCTCTTCGCCGAGCTGCAGCAGGCCAGCGTCCGTCGGCAGACCCTCGAGCCAGTTCGTGTTTTGGTTCCAGTTGCCGGCCGCGATGCGCAGCCCCTGCGGACGCACGCTGAACTGCTGTCCGGCCTCGGAGAGATCCTGATTGAGCGCGAGCTGGCCACCCTGCGCCGGCGAGTTGTCCCCATCGCCGAAGCCCGTGGTGTGGAACACGACTTCGTCGAGGATCATGTCCGCCGCCGCGCCGCCGCGCAGGTCGCGACCGATCACCACGCGATCGGCCTCGCGCGGACGCTCGCCGCTCGGATGCTTGATGACGCGCGCCATCGTGCGCGACTCGAAGTTCGGCGTCGAAGTGCCCGACTGCACCGTCATCGGCACCGGCGCCTGCGCCTGCGTGTCGAGCGCGATCATCACTGCGTTGCGCGAGAGGATCAGCGCGTCCTCGGGCGCCGTGCCGACCTGATCCGCGGTCGGCACCATCGGATTCGCCGCATCGAAGGTCCACGTCGCCACGGTGCGATCGAAAGGTCGATACGTGCGGTGCACGCGCACGGGCCAGCCCAGCGAGTTGGCGGACTGGTCCATGAGGAACACGGAGTCGAAGCGACCGGGCTCGCCACCTTCGACGCCGTTGCGCTGCACGCGCCACACCGGAAGGATCTCGACACCTGCGGCGTGATCGTGGCTGTGCGTTCCGCACACGCCGCGGAACTGGAACACCGAGCGCGCCGCACGCGTGAGCGGCAAGTTCGTATCTTCGTTGGTGCCCCACCACGCTTGCCACAGCGAAGCGGCAGAAGAGCTGCCTTGGGGCTGAGCAGCGCTCGCGGGCTCGGCCAGCAGGAACGACGGAGCGCCGCCTCCTCCACCGCCTCCTCCACCGCCTCCGCCACCGCCCCCACCTCCGCCGCCCGGAACACCGCCTTGCACGGTGCGACCGTCATTGTTGAGCGTCAGCGTCGCACGCAGGTCGATCAGCGCCGTGCGCTCGTTGCGCACGAGATGCCCGTCGGGAGTGACCGTGTCGTAGCGCACCCACTCCGTGAGCTCCGCCGTCGCGAGCTCCGTGATCTGCGCGAACTCCGAGCCCGCGTTCGCCACCGGCTGCAGAAAGCCCGTCAACGAGTTCGCGCCCGGAGCAGGAATCGAGATCGGCACGACGAACGTCTGCCAGTAGAGGATGTTCGCGATCGGAACTCCGGCCTGCTGGTCCTGCCAGTTCGGATCCCAATTCACGACGAAGGCGTGCGCCGACTGTTGCGGGTCGCCCGTGGGCAGCGCAGCGCGCGCACCGATGTTGAGCGTGTCGCCCGACCAGCCCGTGTAGCGCACGATCTCAAAGCCGAAGATCGGCGAGTTGTTGACCGTCACGTTCTGCGACGAGTTTTGCGCGGGTTGGCCGTTGGGCTGGTAGTTCACGGCCCCGGGCGTGACCTGCACGACCAGCGCATAGCCGCCCTGCTGGCTGAAAGCCGACATGACGTCCTGCAGCGTTTGGCCTTGGTCGCAGGCTGCGAGCTTGATGCCCGTGACCGAGCTGCTGCCTTCGATGCCATAGCCGAGCGGCACGAGAATGCCGCTCAGGATGATGGGATCGCCGAGCGAGCTTTGTCCTCCGACGACGCCCGTCGCGCGCGCGACCGTCCATGCGCCGATGTTCCCCGGCAGCCGCGCCGCGCCCGAAGGCACGTTCGACGCGAGCATCGAGGTGTAGCCGTAGAGCTCGACCGGCGCGCCCGCCGGATGGTCCATGTCGACGTTCGTGGTCGACGGCACGCCGAGCTCACCGCCGATGTACGGAACGCGCGCGAGTCGTCCGCCGAAGCCCGCGTTCGCGCCGGTCAGCGCCGGCGCGGCATTGAGCGAGCTGCCCGTCCCGCGACGACACTCGATGAGTTCGTCTCCGATGCGCACCACGCACGGGTCGGGGAAGCCCTCGAGGCTCTCGACCGCAATCTGCGTGCTCGACTGCGACAAACCCGCGGCGAGCCGCGTGAGCCCGGGATGGCGCACGCCGAATGCGCGGCCGTCGACGAGCATCGAAAGCTGGCTGGGGCGATTGCCGCGCACGTCGAGCGCGACATGCGACCACGTGCCCGCCTGCAGGCCGGGTCCGCGATCCGGCGCGAGCGCGAAGCGCGCCTCACCCGCCTCGATGTAGCCCACCGTGCCGGGGTGATCGCCCGCGCCGTCGAATACGCGCAGCACGAGGTCCGTGCCGTCGACGAACATCTGCACGCGATCGGTCTCGAGCGACGACCGACCGACGTCGAACACCGTCGACGGCGTGAGCGCGCGCGGCTTGAGCCACATCTGCGAATGGAACGCGCGCAGCAGCGGGCTCTGCGCACTCGTCCAGTTGAGCTCGGCCGTCGAGCGCTGCAGCGGCTCGGAGGCGACCGAGCGCCCCTCGGCATCGGACGTCTCGTGATCGAAGTGATTGACAAAGCGGTTCGAGAGTCCGGCGATGACGTCGGGCTCGCGCGCGGTCCACAGCTGCGCCCAGCCCGTGTCTTCGCGCGACGCGAAGACGTGCTGCGGCACCGGAGCTTCCTGAGAAGTCGAGCTCGCGCCCTGCACCGTGGGCGTCGTCGACAGGAACGGCTGGCCGCCGAGCGTGCCGAAGTGCGGGACGAAGTTGGACGGCGGCGTCGCCCCATTGTCCCAACGCTGCAGCGAGTTCGGGCCGGTCGCCCAGAACGGTGCGTCACGGTCGAGCCGGAAGGCGTCGTCGAAGTCCTCCTGCCGCGACCAGACCTGGATCAGCTCGCGCTGCGGGACGACGAGCTCGACCTGCTCGCGCTCCATCGCGACGCGCTCGACGCCGCTCTGCGCGTTCACGATCGCGCGCAGGTCGAACTGGTAGGTGTCGCGCGAGGTGAAGCAGAACGGCAGGGTCGAGAAGAGCAGGTAGCTGTCGTTGGCGTTGAGCGCGTTGCGCAGCAGCGCTTCGGCGTCGAGCGTGTCGATCACCGCCCCGCCGCCCGCGAGCGCGCCGGGAACGACGCGCGCACCGGCAGGAAGCTTCTCGAGACCAGCGGCCGGCAACACGACGCGCCGCAGGAAGTCCTCCATGCCGTCGAACGGGCGCGACTCGACCACGATCGCCGCGAGCGTGCGCGCCTCGTCGCGCGTGATGCGCTCGTTCTTTTGGCGCAGCTGCAGGTTCGAGAACAGCGCCTCGAGCAGCTCGGGCTCGGCTAGGTTGACGTTGACCGCGCGTCGGACCTGCGCGCGCACCTCAGCGCGGTACGCGAAGTAGTCGAACTTCGCGGTCTCCATCAGGCGGATGCCGCCATCGACGAGCTCGTGCACGATGCCGAGCTCGCGGTTCGTGCCGTCGGTGATCTCGACCGTCGTGCCGGGAGCGAACCAGCGCAGCTCATCGACGCGCAGGATTCCCGTCTGCCCCGCGAGGATCGGGTTGTAGACGCGCACGGGCCGCTGCCACGCATGCCCCGCGCGCAGCGAGCCGTAGGCAGTCCCGTGCGCGGCGAGCGGACCGACGAAGGCCTCAACCGCTTGCGTGTAGGACTCGACCACGCCTTCGTCCGCGTCGTCGGGCGGACGCGTCGCGATGCCCAGCGCGAGCTGCGCCGTATCGCGCAGCTGCTCGGGCGCATCGAGCTCGCGCAGGCTCGCGTCCGGCGTGGCGACGCGCCACATCGCGGGCGCGAACGCCCGCTGGTCGATCACGGGCGCACCGATCGCATGCGGGACAGCAGGCGTCGGACCCGCTTCGGCGGCGGCACCATCGCCGCCACTCGCCGCCATCATCCCGCGCGAGAGCTTCTTGAGCTTCGAGCCTTCGACCTCGCCGTAGCGCACGAGCTCGCGCTCGATCCACACGTAGCCCTGAGGCGAAAAACCGGCGGTCGAGGAGATGGCGAGCTCCGTGTCGCCTTCCTTCATCGGCTCGACGAGTCGGCTCGAAGCGGCGAGCAGATTCGCGATGAGCTGCGGCGGCGCGCTGTTCAGGTCGACCTTCGACGCGAGGTCAGTGACCTCCGAGCGCCACATCAGTCCGAAGTCGTTGGCCGCGTCGAAGAACGTCGGCTCGAGCTCCGGAAGACGCGTCACCTCCTCCGCGTCGTCCCAGTACGGCGTCAGGTCGATCGCCGGGTGCGAATCCGCGAGCGAAGCGCGCGCGTGGCGCACGGCGGCATCGAGCGCGAGCCGCGCTTGCGCGCGATCGGAGAGTTGCGTGCCCGCGCGCGAGGCGTTGCGCGCTGTCATCAGGAACGGCGCGCAAAGCACGAGCAGCGCCATCAGGACGAGCAAGACGGTGACGAGCGCGAAGCCGCGCCGGCGGACGTGGAGTCGTTCGCGTGTGTGCTGCATCACTCCACCGTCCCGTAGAGGCCCACGACGATGGCGTAGGTCCGGCCCTCGGCTTGCTCGAGCGCGAAGCGCACGGGCTCGCGATGCACCGAGCGATCGAGGTTGCCGCCGCCGTCGAACACGATTTGCGCGGGAGTCGTCGCGGAAAACTCGACGCCGTCGGGAAGGCGCGCGCTCTCACTCGCACCGATCGCCGAGAGCACGAGCGCGTCGATCGAGCCCGTGAAGCCACCCTGCGCGTCGCCGATCACGAGCGGCCCGTCGATGCGCCACACCGGCCCTGTCTCGGGCTCGCTGTCCTTGGGCGGCTCGATGCGCACGCCGTCGACCTCGAGCGCGAGCCCGCGACGGTCGTAGTGGAACGACACGCGGCGCCAGCGCCCCGGCGGGAACGTGCCCGCCGACGCTTCCAAGGTCGCCTTGCCGCCCTTGAGTTCGCCGCCGGTGCTGTCCTGCGCGCGCGGCACCAGCCACACACGCATCGCGCCCGCCGCGCTCACGTCGACGCCGACACTCTCGCCGATGCGCAGCACGCGACCGCCCGACTGGCCGTCGAGGCGCAGCGCGAACTCGAGCCGGAAGCCCTCGGTGAGGTCGTAGGCCGAATAGAGCTGCACGGGAATCTCCGCGCGACCGCGGCTGCCCGGCTGGAACGCGAGCGCGCGTCCCGTGAAGCCGTCGTCGACCACCAGCGCACCTTGGTTGGTGCCGTCGATCTCGAACGCGCCGCGCACGACTTCGGTCGAGCCCTCGAAGTGCCACGTGCCGACGACCTCGAAGGCATCGGCGCGAATCGTGCGCTGTTCGCGGTCGATCACCACGCGCGCCGGAGCGCCGCGCGCGACCGCGGAGTTGCGCGCCGCGCGGATCACGCTTTGCACGAGGCCCTTGGCCGCGCGATGTCCGACGTCGACGGACGCGATCAATCCGACGCCTGCGCCGAGCAGCACGCCGATCAGTCCCATCACGAGCAGCAGCTCGAGCAACGTCATGCCGCGCCGCGCCGCCCTCCGGCAGCGCCCGCTCGCACTTCGCCCGCTCGTTCCGCTTCCCATCGCGCGCTCTCAGTCCTTGCGCACCTGGAAGCCGGGCACGTCGTCCTCGGTACCGAACTCGCCGTCGAGCCCCGCCGAGATGAGCTGGAAGCCGCGCGGCTGGTGGTAGCGCTGCGTGGCGTCGTCCTTCAGCGCGCGCGCGACGCTGTCGATGCGCTCGCCCGTCTCGGGGCTGAGCGTCACGTACGTGTCCTCGCGGCCGTAGTCGCGCCAGTGGAAGTACGCGAAGGGGTTGCCCCACTGATCGCACAGCTCAAAGGCCGATCCGACGTTGAAGCCCGGCGGCCGCTTGCCGAACGAGTCCTCGTCCGTGTTCGACAGGTGCTCCTCGAGCACGCCGAATCCCGGCTTGCCGTCGGCCATCAGCGCGACCTGCAGCGCTTCGGCGCCGCGATTGGTTTCGTTGGGCGGCAGTCCGAGGTCCGCGGGCAAAGTCGATGGAGCGAAATCGCCGGTGTCGTCGGAGAGCTCCGCGAGCGCCGCGCCGATCTTCTGCGCCGTGACCTTCGTGACCGACACGTCGACCGCGCGCACGACTTCCGCGAGCCGCGGGACGAGGAACGCCGCGAGGATGCCGATGATCACGATCACGGCCAGCATCTCGATCAGCGTGAAGCCGCTCGAGCGCGCGCGCACTGCCAGAGTCTTTGCCATCGCTTCCTCCCGCGCCTGCGCGCGCCTCACTTGCGGATCCGCCGCGTGACCTCGACGTCGTCGACGATCGCGCGTCCCTTGAGACCACTCTGGCCCTCGACGAACACGCCGACGCGCACGTCCTGCGTGGACGCCGCCAGTCGCGGCAGCTTGAAGCCCTCGCGCACGGCGATGCCGTCGATCGAGATGCGACCGGTGGCTTCGTTGCCCTCGCCGACGCGCTCGATGCGCACGCGCACGGGCTTGTCGAGCGGCCACCACGACTTGCCGCCGACGGAGGGAATGTCCTGCCACGCCTCTTCAGCGGTGGCGGCGTCCATCAGGAGCACGACGAGCCCGCCGTCGCGGCGTCGCGCGATGCCGAACTTCGACTGCACCTGCGACTGGCCCGAGCCAACGCGCCGCTCCTTGGAGACGAACAGGCCGACCTTGGCGTTGCTGTCCGAGGGCACCGTGAGCGTGAGCTCGACGGCCACGAACTCGGCCGCGGCGTAGGCGCGATAGAGACGCGCCGAACCATTCGACGCGAACGTGCCGTCGATGCGCGCGGAGCCGTCGACGATCGAGACCACGGGGCCCGCGGCCTCTTCGACATCCCAGTCGTTCTTGAGCTGCAGGCGCTCGAACGAGTCGCTCCACACGACCTTCGAGGTGTGCTCCTCGATGCGCGCCATCTGTCCCATGGCGTACATGCGGAACGCATCGCTCTCCGGCAGCATGCGGCGCACGTCGTTCAGCTCCGCGAATTGCGTGCGCGCCTTCTCGGCATCGCCGCCGCGATAGGTCGTCCACGCTTGGCCGACGCGCGCGAGCGGCTGCAGCGGGTCGAGCCCGAGCGCGCTGTCGAAGCTCTCGCGAGCGAGCGCGTAGTCGCCCTGCCGAATGAAGTTGAGCCCGCGCAGCGCCAGCACTTCCGGGCGGCGCGGCTCGATCGAGAGCGCGCGCTCCAAGTAGCGCTCAGCCGCGGCGTGATCGCCGGTGCGGTACGCGAGATGTCCGAGCGCGACGAGTGCGTCGACGAAGTCGATCTCCCGATCGAGCGCGCGCACGAGCGCCTCGCGCGCGCCCTGCACGTCGTCGCGGCCCGCGAGCAGGCGACCCTGCTGGTAGAGCGCCCACGTGTCGGTCGGGTCGCCTTCGAGCGCGGCTTCGATCCAGCGCGACGCCTCTTCCGGATAGCCGCAGGACTCGGCGAGCCACGACAGCGCGCGCCACGCCTCCGGAGCGCGCAGCGGATCGCTCGACGCGGCGAGCGCGAGTCCGTCGCGCGCGGGAGCGAAGTTGCCAGCGTCGAGGTCGGCGAGCGCGCGCGCGAGCGAGAGCTCGAAGCTCGCGCCCGTGGGCGTGCCCGTCGGCGCGCTGCCCTTGGCGCCCATGCGCAGCGCCGAGAGGCGCCCCGCGAAGGCGTCGGGGTCGCCGGCGTCTGCCTGCTGCGCCTTCTCGAACACCGACAGGGCCTCGTCGTAGGCGCCCGTTGCGAGCAGCGCGCGGCCGAGCGCGGTGCGGATGCGCGCGCGCGTCGGCGCGGCCGCTGGCTCGCTCGGCTCGAACTTGTAGGCCTCGCGCAAGTTCAAGAGGGCGTCGGTGAAGCGGCCGCGCTCGAACAAGAAGCGACCGAGCGCGAGCTGCACGCGCCACTGCGTGCGTCCGGTGCGCTCCGCCTCGCGCAGATGCGACTCCGCGCTCTCGAACAGGCGCAAGCGCGCCTCGAGCTCGCCGATGCCGACGTGCACTTCGGGGCGATGCGCGTAGGTCGCGAGCAGACGCTGGTAGACCTCGTAGGCCTTCTCGAGCTGGAAGCCCGCTTCGTAGCAGCGCGCGAGGCCGAGCTGCGGCGTGGGATCCTGCGGGTCGACGGTGCCGGCCCGCGCATACATTTCCTCGGCGACGGCGAGCGCCTCGCGCGCGGCGAGCCGCTGCGCGACGCATTCCTCCGCGAAAGCGAGCAGGTTGGCGTACTGGCTCGGCCCGATGTCGCCGACAAAGTCGCGGCGCCGGATCTGGATGCGGTTGGACGGCGTGTCGGCGAAGCCGAATTCCGTCACGCGCGAGCGCTTGTACCCCACGGGCTTCTGGCCCGGGAAACGCTCGGCGCCGGTCTCGGGCTTCACCTCGACGAACAGCACGTCCTCCTGCGAGCGCGCGCGCAGTCCGTAGCGATCAGCGTTGCGAATCTGGCCGAAGAGCGGCTCGCCGTCGTCGAGCCGGATCCAGTCGTGCAGGCGCTTGTAGCCCGCGAACAGCGCCGCGCGCTGGTCGGGCGTGAGCGAGCCCGCGGGCACGTCGGGAGCGGCCGCAACATCCGGAGCGACGCCACCTTCGATCGCCTCGAAGCTGTCGCCGGCATCGGCATCGTCCGCACTCGCGAACAGGCCCGGCACGGACTTCACGGCGAGCTCGGTGCGCAACGCACGGCCGAAAAGCTTGCTGTCGAGCGCGGGCACGCACGGCGGACGCAGCGCGGCGAGCGCGAACAAGGGCGGCTCCTCGAGGTCGAGCGGCGGCAGCGGACGCGTGTCGCGCGGCGGCGCGAAGATGTCGCGATCGAGTTGCGCGAGCGCGCGCGCGGCCGGCAACGAGAGCGAAGTGTCGGGCACCGCATGGCGCTCGAGCTCGGGCGCCGCGCCGCCCTTGGCACCACCGCGCGAAGCAGCCGGCGTGCTGCCGCCGGTGAAGTAGAGTGCGCCGAGCACGAGCAGCGTGCCGGCGAGGACGACATGTTCCTTGCGCAGGTTCATTGGTTCACCTCCGCGGAGGCAGGCAGTCCGAGCGATCCGAGGTGGGGCAGCAGCAGCACGAGCTCGAGCCGCACTTCGTCGCTGCCGCGCGTGCGCGACGGCGCGAAGTCCGCGCGCTCGACCGGCAGCACGCGACCCGACGCGCGGTCCTGCAGCGAGCAGGCGAGCTTCGCGAGCGGCAACGCCGCGCCGCTCAGCTGGATTTCGACGTGCGTGCGCTCGACGCCCGCGATGGGCTTGCCCGAGAGGAGCGCCGGGTCGAGGCGCACCGCGAGCTTGTCGATGCGCTGGCAGCCCGC
>Ga0169931_10003373_pt1 | contig 25333 bp, 31 predicted proteins | sample Kivu_15m_20L_FD_129675 | JGI IMG/M metagenome (GOLD analysis project Ga0169931, IMG submission 129675) | Freshwater microbial communities from Lake Kivu, Western Province, Rwanda to study Microbial Dark Matter (Phase II) - Kivu_15m_20L... | ecosystem: Environmental > Aquatic > Freshwater > Lake...
AAGAATAAATAAAGCTAAAAACTATAGATGAGTAACTCTATTTTCAAGTTAGAGACATAAATTTTTTATTTAAATAGGTAAAAGATATAATAATGAGTAAAAACTCATTCTACCTAATAGATAAAATACCATTGCTATTTGGGTCCCATGCATTGCCTGTTATTTGTTGTGAAATCCTTTTTTATAAGATGTTGCTTGTATTCCCTCATAAATAGAAAACTATGGCTATTTGGGTCCCTATGCTTGAGGCTCAAATAGATAGAATATTGGAATATTGAGTAAAATCTACCTAATAGATATCTGCACATTTTTTTTGACCTTTATGAAGGAATATTGGAATAAAACGAAAAAATACAAAATAGTAATTCTATTTTCAGGTGGTAATTATAAATTTTTTATTTAAGCGGATAAAAGATGCCTGCACATTTCTTATTTTTATCAAAGGAAAATAAATCGGTCGAATTTTTATATAAATGATTCATAATTTTTTAACATTTTGTGACAGCCCTATCTTTTGGCAAACTTCTTTACAAGAACCTGCAAGCATCACAATGGAAGGTATTTTACTTTTTAACAAACATTTGTTATTTTTACTTACAGTTATTGTGTTATTTGTTGCTTGGTTATTATGTTTTACACTTATTCATTTTGCAGAATTTAACAATAAATATAATTCTAAATTTGTGCATTCTAAAGAGCTAGAAATTGTTTGGACAACAATTCCTGCCTTAATTTTATTAGCTTTATCTACTCCATCATTCACATTATTATACGCTATGGATGAAATTTCAGAACCAGAATTATCTTTAAAAGTTTTAGGCCATCAATGGTTTTGGAGCTATGAAATTTCAGATTTTAATTCATGCCAAAAACAAGATCAAAGTTTAAAGTATGTTTGTTATCTGATGGTTTTAGATGGTTTACCAAAAACAAAACAAGGATATTTTAGATTGTTAGAGACAAATAAACGTGTTATATTACCAACAAACACGCATTTACGTTTGTTAGTTAGTGCCGCTGACGTATTACATAGCTGGACTGTCCCTTCTTTTGGGTTAAAAGTTGACGCTTGTCCTGGACGCTTAAATCAACTAAATTTGTTTATAAAACGAGTTGGAGTTTTTTTTGGTCAATGTAGTGAAATTTGTGGTGTAAACCATGGTTTTATGCCAATTGTTGTTGTTTCATTACCTACTTTACAATTCCATCATTATATTATGACTAAATTAGAATTAGGTTAATTTTATCTAAAACCATGACATTAAAAAAAAAAGATTTAAAAAAAAAAATTAAAAATTTTACTATTAATTTTGGACCACAACATCCTGCAGCACATGGTGTGCTACGCCTTGTTTTAGAATTAAAAGGCGAAATTGTAGAACGTGCTGATCCTCATATTGGGTTACTTCATCGTGGAACTGAAAAACTTATTGAACATAAAAATTATTTACAAGCATTACCTTATTTTGATCGTTTAGACTATGTTTCTATGATGTCACAAGAGCATACTTTTTGTTTGGCTGTAGAAAAATTACTTAACTCCCAAGTTCCTTTAAGAGCTCAATATATCAGAGTTTTATTTGCAGAAATAACACGAATTTTAAATCATTTACTGGCTGTTGGTTGTCATGCAATGGACGTAGGGGCTATGACGCCTTTTTTATGGTCTTTCGAAGAACGAGAAAAACTTATGGAATTTTATGAACGTGTTTCAGGGGCAAGAATGCATGCAGCTTATTTTCGTCCTGGAGGTGTTTCGATGGATCTTCCTGCGGGTTTATTAAATGACATATATTTATTTGCAGAGCAATTTAATACACGTTTACTTGAAGTTGAAGAAATGCTAACTGAAAATCGAATTTGGAAACAGCGATTGGTTGATATTGGTGTTGTTTCTGCAACAGATGCTCAAGCATGGGGATTTAGTGGTGTTATGCTGCGTGGATCTGGTATTAATTGGGATTTGCGAAAAAGTCAATCGTATGAAGTTTATACTGAATTACAGTTTAACGTTCCAACAGGGACAAATGGAGATTGTTACGATCGATATTTAATTCGAATTTTCGAAATGAAAGAGTCTTTAAAAATTATCGAACAATGTTTAAATCAAATTCCGTCGGGAATAGTTAAAAGTGGAGATAAAAAACTTACTCCTCCTACAAGAAAAGATATAAAACAATCTATGGAGTCGTTGATTCATCATTTTAAAATATATACCCAAGGGTTTACCGTTCCGTATAACGAAACTTATACAGCTACTGAAGCACCAAAAGGAGAGTTTGGTGTTTATTTAATTTCAAATAATACCAATCGTCCATATAGATGTAAAATTAAAGCTCCTGGATTTTCTCATTTACAAGCATTAGATCATATGTCAAAAGGACATTTAATTGCTGATGTTGTTACAATTATTGGTACTCAAGATATTGTTTTTGGGGAAGTTGATAGGTAATTAATTTACTAAAAAAAATGATTTTTATTAATAAAAAATTAAAAAAAAGTATTAACGTTTTTTCAAATGGTAGTTTATTGCTAACTTTTATTTACAGTGATTTAGATAACTTATCCCATATTAATTTTTTAGAAAAAGATATTAAAACTTTTGAAACAAAAAATAATACTCAAACAAACAAAACTAAAACCAGCCCAACAAAGTTAATTGGGTATCGAAAAAAAATGTTTAGATAAAAGTGAAAAATCAAATTCAAAAAGATAAATTTAAAAGAAATTTAAATTTAAAATTTGAAAATAAACGTATTATATTAAAAAGTATTATTAAAAATAATAATATTTGTAAAACAATTCGTTGGAATTCAGAATTAAAATTAACCGAAATAAATTCTAATAGCCACAAAAATCGATTGGTCAATCGTTGTATGTTAACAGGACGAAAAGGTAAATTTAATAAATTATTTAGGTTTTCGAGACTGTCTTTTTTAAAATTTACAAGAAAAGGTTTTGTTTCTGGACTAAAAAAATCGATAAAGTAAAAATAGTCGTTTTTTATCATTATATATATATGTTATTAAGTAGTTCAATTTATCAATTTGTAACTCGATGGCTTTTTTCTACAAATCATAAAGATATTGGCACACTATACCTTATTTTTGGTGCAATTTCCGGCGTAGCAGGTACTGCTTTATCTTTATATATTCGATTAACATTAGCTCAACCTAATAGTGGATTTTTAGAACACAACCACCAAATGTATAATGTAATTGTTACGGGACATGCTTTTGTAATGATTTTTTTTATGGTTATGCCAACATTAATTGGAGGTTTTGGTAATTGGTTTGTTCCTTTAATGATTGGGGCACCTGATATGGCTTTCCCACGAATGAACAATATAAGTTTTTGGTTATTACCACCATCACTATTGTTGTTGGTTGCTTCTATTCTTTCAGAAGCAGGTGTAGGTACAGGTTGGACAGTATATCCACCATTATCTAGTGGAACATCACATTCTGGAGGCGCGGTAGATTTAGCTATTTTTAGTTTACATTTATCTGGTGCTTCTTCTATTTTAGGTGCTATAAACTTCATCTGTACTATATTTAACATGCGAGTTAAAAGTTTATCTTTCCACAAATTACCTTTATTTGTTTGGGCAGTTTTGATTACAGCCTTTTTGTTATTGTTATCATTGCCTGTGTTAGCTGGAGCTATTACAATGTTGTTAACTGATAGAAATTTTAACACCACATTTTTTGACCCAGCAGGTGGTGGTGATCCTGTATTGTATCAACATTTATTTTGGTTTTTTGGCCATCCTGAAGTATATATTTTAATTTTACCTGGATTCGGTATAATTAGCCATATAATTGTAAGTGTAGCACGAAAACCTATTTTTGGGTATTTAGGAATGGTTTATGCTATGTTTTCTATTGGAGTACTTGGTTTTATTGTTTGGGCGCATCACATGTATACCGTAGGTTTAGATATAGATACAAGAGCATATTTTACCGCAGCTACTATGATTATTGCAATTCCAACTGGAATTAAGATTTTTAGTTGGTTGGCTACATTATGGGGTGGTTCGATCGATTTAAGAACGCCAGGATTATTTGCTGTAGGCTTTATTTTCTTATTTACTATTGGTGGTGTTACTGGAGTAGTTCTTGCTAACTCTGGTATAGACATTGCATTACATGATACGTATTATGTGGTAGCACATTTTCATTATGTCCTATCCATGGGTGCTGTTTTCTCTATGTTAGGAGGCGTCTATTTTTGGTTTGACAAACTTACAGGTGTAAGATATTCAGAGGTTTTAGGAAAAATTCATTTTTGGGGATTTTTTGTTGGTGTAAACTTAACTTTCTTTCCTATGCATTTCTTAGGAGTTGCAGGGATGCCAAGACGAATTCCGGATTATCCTGATGCTTTTTATCATTTTAATGCTTTAGCATCATGGGGTTCTTACATTTCAGCCATTTCATCACTTTTCTTTTTTTATGTTGTTTATGAAGCGTTCGCTTCAAATAGAAAAGTAGCCAACACCTACAATTAAAATTATTAAAAAAATTATAATATATATATGAATAAACAAATAATTATAGAAAATTTACGTTCTCTTTCAAAAATATGCCCAATAGAAAAAATTCAAATATTTGACGATAATTTAATTTTAGTTGTTAAACCAAATGTTTTATATGATGTGTTACTTTTTTTTAAAAATCATATTTTGTATCAGTTTAAATTGTTAACATGTATTTCGGGAGTGGATTATCCTATGAATAAGTATCGATTTCAAATTGTGTATGAATTATTGAGTATTCGTTATAATTTTCGTTTACGTATCAAAACGTTTACTTATGAGTTGTTAGGTATCGATTCCTGTGAATCTTTATTTCCAGCTGCAGGATGGTATGAGTGTGAAGTTTGGGATATGTTTGGTGTATTTTTTAAAAACCATTCGAATTTAAAACGAATTTTAACTGATTATGGTTTTGAAGGTTACCCTTTACGAAAAGATTTTCCTTTAAGTGGTTTTATAGAAATGCGATATAATGAAATTGAAAAACGTGTTGTTAATGAAACACTAGAATTGTGCCAAGAATACAGAACGTTTGCGTTTCTATCACCGTGGGAATCTCAAAATAATTTTTAATTTAAATGTGGGATATAGCCAAGTGGTAAGGCCCTCGTTTTTGATACGAGTATTCAAAGGTTCAAATCCTTTTATCCCAAAAATTTAAGTAATTAGCTCAATTGGTAGAGCATCTCGCTTACAACGAGAATGTTGGTGGTTCGAGTCCATTATTACTTATAAATAAATAAAATGTATTTAAATTTAGTTTTTTTACCTTTAATTGGATCAATAATTGCAGGTTTATTTGGCAGAAAATTAGGTCCTAAAGGATCTTCAATTGTAACAGTGATGTTACTTTTTTTAACATTTTTACTTTCTCTTTTTGTTTTTTATGAAGTAGGTGTAATAGGTTCACCTGTATATATTAAACTAACAACTTGGATTAATTCTGAAACGTTAAATGTTGATTGGGGTTTTATGTTTGATACTTTAACCGTGACTATGTGTTGTGTTGTTACGTTTGTTTCCACATTAGTACATTTATACTCTACAGAGTATATGTCACATGATCCGCATTTACCAAGATTTATGTCTTATTTGTCATTGTTTACTTTTTTTATGTTAATTTTAGTTACGGCCGATAATTATATTCAAATGTTCGTTGGTTGGGAAGGAGTAGGCTTATGTTCATATTTATTAATTAATTTTTGGTTTACTCGAATTCAAGCAAATAAAGCGGCAATTAAAGCAATGGTACTTAATCGAATAGGAGATTTTGCTTTAGTTTTAGGTATTTTAATTATTTTTGTTAGATATAAAGCTGTAGATTACGCGACTGTTTTTGCACTAACTCCGTTATTTAGACACGATAACTTTATTTTTTTAAATTTAAATTTTAATCTTATTGATATTATTGGGTTTTTATTATTTGTTGGTGCAGTAGGTAAATCTGCACAGTTAGGATTACATACGTGGCTTCCTGACGCAATGGAGGGTCCAACTCCGGTTTCAGCTTTAATTCATGCTGCAACCATGGTAACTGCTGGCGTCTTTTTAATTGCGAGAAGCTCTCCTCTGTTCGAGTACACGCCTTTTATGTTAAAAATTATTACGATTTTAGGAGCGTGTACCGCTTTTTTTGCGGCCACCGTAGGTTTAATGCAAAATGATTTAAAAAGAGTAATTGCTTACTCTACTTGTAGTCAGTTAGGTTATATGGTTTTTGCTTGTGGATTGTCAAATTACTCTGTTGGTGTTTTTCATTTAGTAAATCATGCTTTTTTTAAAGCTTTACTTTTTTTAGGGGCCGGCTCTGTTATTCATGCAGTAGCTGATGAACAAGATATGCGAAAAATGGGAGGCTTAAAACATCTTGTACCTTTCACATATTCTATGATGGTTATAGGATCACTTGCATTGATAGGTTTTCCATTTTTAACAGGCTTTTATTCAAAAGACATTATTTTAGAAGTGGCTTATGGAAAATATACAACTGAAGGACATTTTAGTTATCTATTAGGTTCAGTGGGAGCGTTTTTAACAGCATTTTATTCTACACGACTGATTTACTTAACGTTTTTATCAAAACCAAATGGATATAAAAAGGTTATTTGTGCGGCTTATGATTCGTCATATCAAATTTGTATTGCGTTAGCTATTTTATCAATTCCTAGTATGTTTATTGGATTTTATACTAAAGATATGATTATTGGTTTGGGTACAGACTTTTGGGGAAATGCTTTATTTGTATTACCAGAAAATATGAATATGATTGATGCTGAATTTATACCACATATTTATAAACTGTTGCCTGTAATTTTAAGTTTGGCAGGAGTTTTTTGTTCTTTTATTTTTTATGTATATGGAAGTACTTTATTATTTAAATTTAAATTTTCATTTTTTGGTAAAAAAATCTATAATTTTTTAAATAAAAAATGGTTTTTTGATAAAGTTTATAATGAACTTATTGCTCAAAGTTTATTTACAGTTGGTTATAATGTTAGTTACAAAATAATTGATAGAGGAATTATTGAGATGTTTGGTCCTATGGGATTAGCAAATGTTATTTCTAGTAAAGCTTTTTTTATAACTAAATTACAAACCAACTATTTATATCACTCAACTTTATTAGTACTTGTTGGCTGTACTTTGCTTTTAGGAGTTCGACAATTCTGGTTATTTTTTGGTTATTTTGTTGATTTTAGATTATTTATTATTTTTTTTATCTTAGGATTTTTTTTAATTATATTTTGGAAAAAATAAAATTTATAAATTTTTGAAAATCACATTGGTGTTACATTTTTAGCTCAGCTGGATAGAGCAACAGCCTTCTAAGCTGCCGGTCATAGGTTCGAGTCCTGTAAAATGTATTTCTTTAAAATCAATGACTATTTTTAGTTATATATAAACATTTTCTATAGATGAAACTTATTGCCTTTAATTTTAACAATTTTAAGCCTGTATTAAAAATGACAAAACTAAATGTTATTTTAAAAAATAGCATATTTAAAAAAGAACAGTTCAAATATCTAAAAACTCGCCATACTTGGCATTTAGTTGATCCGAGCCCATGGCCGCTAGTAGCTTCGTTAGGAGCGTTTTTTATGACATCAGGTGCTGTATTATACATGCACAACTTTGCGGGTGGTGGCCAATTATGTTTAATTGGATTTATTACAATATTATACGTTATGTACATTTGGTGGCGTGATATTATTCGAGAAGCTACTTTCGAAGAACAGCATACCTTTTCAGTACAACGTGGTTTAAGACTTGGAATGATTTTGTTTATTGTCTCGGAAATAATGTTCTTTTTTGCTTTCTTCTGGGCCTTTTTTCATTCAAGTTTATCACCAACATTCAACATTGGAGGAGTTTGGCCTCCCGTAGCAATTGAGACAATTCAAACTTCGGGAATTCCTTTAACCAATACTTTTTTTTTATTAAGTTCAGGTGCGACTGTTACTTGGGCACATCATGCTATTATAGTTCGTGCTAAAAAACAAGCAATACTTGGACTGATATTTACTATTTTTTTAGCAGCAATATTTACCTTTTTTCAAGGTCTTGAGTATTTTGATGCACCTTTCACTATTACAGACAGTGTTTTTGGCTCGTGTTTTTATATGGCAACAGGTTTTCACGGTTTTCACGTGTTTGTAGGTACTATTGCACTTTTTGTTTCTTTAGTGCGTATTATTTTAAATCATTTTACATCAACTCATCATTTTGGATTTGAATCTGCTGCTTGGTATTGGCATTTTGTTGATGTTGTTTGGTTATTTTTGTTTATTACGGTTTATTGGTGGGGTGGTATTCATTAAAAGAAGTAATTGAACTTTTTTCGTTTTTAAGTTATAATTTGTTTATAATAACGTTTTTATATAAAATAATTTTTAATAATGCCAAAATGATGGAATTGGTAGACATGCTAGGTTTAGGTTCTAGTTCTTTTAATAGAGTAAGGGTTCAAGTCCCTTTTTTGGTAAAAAGTTAAACGGTTATACTCTTTTTTAAGGATTTAATTGTGGATTTATATTAGATGATTGAATGTATGGTTATTTGCTCTAAAATTCTTCGAGCAAATAATCATTGTACTGGATTGTTTACTGTACGGATCTTTTCCTCCGATAAAAAAATCATTGATCCAAATTTTTAGTTTTGTAGTAAACATTTTAGCTTTTTTTTTTCGTAATACACTGTTGGGTTCAATTTTTTTTTTAGCAATTGAATTTAACAAATAACTATTTGATTTTAAAGTAATATTACTACTAGCTATAGACAGAAATCCTACAAAATTTTTAAATTTGTTTATTTTATTATTGTTGAAGTTGATTAATATATTATCTTTATAATTGGTTGAAAACTTGATTTTTTTTGTACAAGTAAGCATTTTTCTTAATATTTGCCAATCGTCTTTAGCTTGTTTATTTGTTGATATACATTTTATATTTTTTTTAAATATACCTTCTGTATTTAAAAAGGTCCCGTTACTTTCAAAAAAGACATTGTTTGGGAGATTAATATAATTGTAAATTAAAAACGATGATTTGGATTTTGTGACAAAGTTTGAGGAAAAATATCCATTGTTTTGTTCAAAACAATACTTAGGGTAAGAGTCGAAACAATTTAACTGATTTAACAACTTTAAATTAACAATCTTTTTTAAGTTTGTCGCTTGAGACGCTGTGTTTAAAAAATATAATCCATTGCTTGATATTAAATCATTTTCACAAAATGGTTTAAACTGATTTAAATAACAAACACCTGTTTCATTTACCGAAGAACACACGACATTGAAATAGTTATTTTTTAAATTTTTGTTTATGAGTTCCAATGTTGTCAATAAATTATGAGCATCTTTGCGTTGAAATATACTTGAGCTCGTAATTATTAAGCATTTTGTGCTGACAAGTTCTTGGCAAAAAGAATTGTTTCCCTCAGCAATACTTTTTAAATGAGATGTATTAAAACCTAAGTGCGAAGTTGGGAAAGTTAAATTAATCATTGCTCCTAGAGAAAAAACATTAAATTCACCTTTTATGTAACGCTTTCTCAATTTAATATTTAAACTAGAACTCTCGTATCTGCTATTTAACCCTACAAGTAAACATAAATTTGAATCATCTAATTGTTTTGTAATAGTTTTGTGTTCATTAATTGTAAAATATTTTTCGAAGTCATTGTGCCTTAATCCATTTTCGCTTTTTCTTAGTTTTATAAATGAAAATTTTTTTGAAATCAAATTTAGTAAGTTAACTATTTCAATACTTGTATTTGAATCAAAAATAATATACATATTTTTTGTATTTAAAAAATGTTTGCACAAATGATCTTGAAAATAAAGAGTTGTAATAATTTCATTTAGTAACGTTTTCCACGTGTCTGATGTTATCGTTTTGTTTGTACCGAAGTGTATAAATCCTTTAAATGCTCTGGCTGGTGAAAACATACCGTCAAAAGCAAATCGAGTTTTGTCGGAAATCCAGTTAGTTGTGTTTGTTTGATTGTCGTAATAAGATGTAATTTTTACCATATTGTTGTTTTTTATATAAACTTGAATATTTGTTAAAAATCCATCAGAAAAATCTATAGAACTTACAGTTTTCAATTCCCAATTTCGACTGATAAATGGATAAGGTTTCGATGTCAGCGCACCAACAGGGCACAAATCTATAATATTACCAGAAAGTTCGGACTGAAAAGTTTTTGTTACGTACGTTCCAATTTCACTGTCAAGTCCTCGGCCAAACATTCCAAGGTCTTCGGTACCAGCAATTTCATTAGCAAATCGAACACATCTTGTACAATGGATACATCGAGTCATTACTGTCTTAACTATTGGTCCAATATTTTTATCTGTAACAACTCGTTTATAATTGTAAAACCGTTTTTTTGATATTCCAAAAAATAACGATTGATCTTGTAAGTCACATTCACCTCCTTGGTCACATATAGGGCAGTCTAATGGGTGGTTTAGTAATAAAAATTCAAGAACATTTTCGCGCGCTTTTTTAACTAAAGGGCTTTCCGTAAAAATTTCGCTATTATTTAAGCATGATTTTGCACTCATAGCACATGAGACTATAGGTTTAGGGGAGTTTTTTAATTCAACAAGACACATACGACAATTTCCTGAAATGGACAAGCTTTTGTGATAACAATAGTGTGGTATATTTACACCAACTGTTTCACAATATTCAATTAATGGTGCATTGTGTTTCCAATAATCATCTTTATGATTACTTTGAAATTCTAACACGTAATTAAATTTTATATTATTGATGTGAAAATATTTTAAAGACTTCATTTTTATTTTGTTTTTGGAGATGTAGCTTAATTGGTTAAAGCGTCGACCTGTCACGTCGAAGACTGCGGGTTCAAATCCCGTCTTTTCCGAGAATTTTAACCTTTCATTTTGATACCTTTGATTTTATCCATTTGAATTGTTTGTTTTAATTTATAATAAATAGATAAAATAGCTAATCCAATTGCGGATTCTGTTGCGGCTATGGTAAGTATAAATAGTACGAATATATAACCCGTAATATCATCAAGATAAATGGAAAAAATTACAAAGTTTAAATTTACGGATAATAACATTAATTCAATAGACATTATTGTTATTAAAATATTTTTTCGATTCAATACAAGACCTAATGAGCCAATTAAAAACAAAGTTGTTGTAATGTTTAAAATATAGTTTATATTTGTGATAATCATATATATTATTTTGGGTACATTGGGATTTGAACCCAAGACCTGTGGATTAAAAGTCCAATGCTCTACCACTAAGCTATATACCCGTTTAACTTTTATTTTGGGTTAAATATATAATTATAGAGCAAAAAGAATTAAAAATCCCATCATTAATGAGAATAACGCAATTGCTTCTGTTAAAGCGAATCCAAAAATTGCTAGTTTAAATAACTCATCTTTTAGAGAAGGATTTCTTGAAACACCAATAACTAATGCTCCAAAAACAGTACCGATACCAACTCCTGCTCCAGCTAATCCGATTGTGGCTAAGCCTGCTCCTATAAATTTAGCTGCTTGTAATAACATTGAATGATTTTTTTGTTAAATATAATACTAATGAACAAAGTTATCGGAAACTTTAAAGCAGCTAACTTATTTTGAATTTAAAGTTTGTCATCAAAATTTTGTTAAATAGTTGTCTTATATGTTTTTGTTTGTCATTTAAAAATAATTGTTTTTACCGGAAGTTTTGCCCCCCCTGTTTTGAACGCAGAAATCGCAATATTATTCGTTACTCCACAAAGTTCAAATAAAACGCGACCACTACCTACTTTTGTTGCCCAATGGTCAACAGCTCCTTTTCCTTTTCCCATACGAACTTCCGCAGGTTTTGCTGTTATAGGTAAGTTAGGAAAAACCCTAATCCATAATTTACCTTTTCGTTTAATTTTTCTGTTTATTGATTGTCTTGCGGCTTCAATTTGTCTTGCAGAAATAGTACCCGACTCCGCAGCTTTTAGACCAATAGTCCCAAATTGAAGACTGTTAGCTCTATATTCAAATTTCGGAAGAGTTCCTTTTCTAACTTTTTTGTATTTTAATCTTTTAGGTTGTAGAAACATAATATATAATAGTGACTTTTTCAGAAATCCAGACTTTTATCCCAAATGTTCCGTTTAAAGTGTACGAAGTTTCTTCATAATAACTTATAGTAGAATCAAAAGATTGTAGCGGCACTTTTCCTACCATTATAATTTTTTTGTTGGCTCTGGGCGCACCGTTGAATCGACCACTAATGACGATTTTAACTCCATTTACAATAGAAAATGGAGAATTAATGACCTTTTCTAGTACACGTTTAAGTAAAAAAAGAAGAAAACCGTGTTGTTTTTTCTGTTTGGAAAAATTACGAGCTACCGCTTCTGCTAAAAGTTTAGCAGAATCTTTTTCACAAATGGAAATAAATAAAATTTTAATTAATTCTTTAAAACTTGAAGTTTTTAAAAATTTTCTAAATTGTTTAATTATTGATTTGTATTCTAGCAAGTTTGTTTTTGACGTATTAATTAATACATCAAATTTTTCATTTAAATTTTGAATTTTAAAAATAATAGTTTTATTATTAAGAAATAAATTTAAATCTATCGCTATAACCTGATTTACGAGATATTTTATTAAATTTTTACTATTATTGAATACAATAATTTCTTTGGAATCTATTTTTGTATAAAGTTTTTTCGTGTCAGTTTTTATTTCAAAAAATGTGATAAAAAATTGTGCGGTCGTTAAACTATATTCAATTTTGCAATTTTGAATAGATAAACCGTGAACTTTAAAAATTCGATTTAAATAATTTCGAATTTCTATATTTTTATATAAAAATACAGAAGATTCTTCCGTATTTTTTTCGATATATTTAGATTCCCATTCGGCGTTTTTTAAACTTAGATTTAAAATCGTAGAATTTGTTTTTTGTCCCATAAATATTTTTTATTTATTTTGTTTTTTTTTTTTTAAAGAAAAGCGTTTCCTCGTTGGTGAAAATTCTCCAAGTTTGTGTCCCATCATAGATTCAGTGATTTTTAGTTTTGAAAATCCTTTGCCATTGTGAATGTTTATTATTAAGCCTACTAATGATGGTATGATAGTAGACCTTCGAGAATTTGTATAAATTTCACTTTTAGGTATTTTACACTTTTGTAATAAACTATTTGATACAAAAGGACCTTTCCATTTAGCTCTACTCATTTGTTTGAAATTTTTATTTTCGTTTTACGTTAATATATTTGTTATTCGATCTACTGGTTTTTCCGTTCTTTGTCGGTTTTCCCCAAGGAGTAACAGAAGAACGTCCACCTGAAGTTTTTCCTTGACCACCGCCGTGTGGATGATCTACTGGATTCATAGCAACACCTCTTACAATAGGGCGTCTATTTAACCATCTAGAACGTCCAGCTTTGCCTGTCGTAGTTAGAAACAAAAGTTCATTTGATACAATACCAATGGTAGCGTAACAGTTTGTAGAAACTGTTCTTTGTTCTCCAGAGCTTAGTTTTATGCGAGCTGATTTTGCACTTTTTTCCATTAATTGGGTGTATGTTCCAGCTGCGCGACTTAATTGAGCTTTTTTGTTCGATATCGTTGACACATTGTGTAATAAACTACCGATCGGTATTTTTGCTATAGGAAGAGAGTGGCCATTTTTTGCTTCGGCTTCTTTACCAGATTTAACAATATCACCCACTTTTAAATTTTTGGGTGCCAATATATAGTCGTACGTTTGTGTATTTATGTTATAAATAGCTGCTATATTTGACGTTCGATATGGATCATATTCAAGACACATAACAACGCTTGTAACTTCCGACGTTCGATTAAAGTTTATATATCTGTAGCGTCTTTTATGTCCTCCACCTCGGTGCCAGGTAGTGATTTGTCCATTAGAGCCTCTTCCAGAGTTGTTCTTAAAACCTTTAATTTTTAGTTTAAGTAACGGTTTTTTTTTTAAATTTAATTTGTTTAATTGAATTAAATTACGTTTGGATGGTGTGCTAGGTTTAAATGTTTTTAGTTTCATTTTAGCAATAAATTATTTAAAATTATGATTTTATCCAGTATATTAAAAAAGCAAACAAAGCAATACGACACTTTAAAATTAATTTGTATTTATATCAACGAATTGTATAAATTATTGAAGTTGTTAACTTATTTAAAATCCCCAAAGTCTTTAGCAAAAGTTATTGCAAATTCTAATTCAGAAAAGTTATCTGAAAAATTTTTGTACAATAACACAATAAATAATCTACCAACAGCATTAAAGACTAAAGTAAAAGAAAATATGATAAGTTATATTGTAAATATAAATTTGTCTCTAACAAATACCATAATAAGCGTAACTGATATTAAAGGAAATCCTAAAATTTCGTTGTCAGCCGGGTTAATAAACTTAACGAAACGTCAAAAGAAAACTCAACCAATGGCCTTAATTAACATTTTCAAAGTTTTATTATTAAAAGCTCGATTTTTAAAAAAAAATCCGATCGCACTGCATTTTAAAAATACAAAACCGTACTACGAATCTCTTATAATAAAGGTTTTGAAAGATAAACTTTATATAAAATCAATACAGAGTTATAATCTTTCTCCACATAACGGTTGCCGTCCGAAAAAAATAAAACGTGTTAAACGTCGAACTAAACGCATGGTTTTACGTTAGTTACTTATATTTTACTACGAAAGAATGACTGAGCGGTTTATAGTGGCAGATTGTAAATCTGTTGGGTCTTCCCATCGTAGGTTCGAATCCTACTTCTTTCACAATATTTTTAATTCGAAATATAACGCAGTTTGGTAGCGTGCCTGTTTTGGGAACAGGAAGTCATGTGTTCAAATCACATTATTTCGATTGTGATTGTCCTAATTTATTGTAGGAAAGTTTTAATAACTGTTTTAATGAATTATTAAAAAACCGAATATTTTTGTAATAGCTAAGAGTATAAATGTTTGCGATTTGATGTACAGAATATATTTTACGATTTAATTTTATTCCCACTAGTAGCATCGAAGGATTTAGTTTTATGAATTTTTTTAAATCAAGCGAAATATTTGCAGTCTTATTATAATAAATTAAACAAATAGATCCATTTAAAATTACAGTTATATTTTTAAATATCGAATATTCAAAAGCTTTTTTTGATAAAGTATTACATATTTTTAAATATTTGATATTATTAGTGTAGTACGTTTGTTCTGTTTTTATCCAACTTTTAGAGTTTAAGTTTGATATGTTAAAAATAAACAGTAATTGTTTTTTTTTTAAGTAATTTATAGTTTTTTGCTGTTTATAGCTTTTTAATCCAAATTTCATCTTTATATTTATACACGTACATATTGTTTTTAGGCTTGGCAGGATTTGAACCTACGACAAGACCGTTATGAGCGGTACGTTCTGCCACTGAACTACAAGCCTATCAAAATCAAAATTTTAAAAATTATTATGAGTAACTTTAGTTTAAGTCAGTTAGTTATATTGTTAATTATCATTTTTTTAGTTTTTGGCGATTTTTCAAAAATACAAAAAAATATAAAAACAATTCTTAATAATCGAAAGTTGCAAGCAACAAAAAAAAAACACAGGAAAAAAGGGAGTTGAACCCTTGACCTTTGGTTTTGGAAACCACTGTTCTACCAACTGAACTATTTTCCTAGAGAAATTTAAAAATGTTACTTTATTATTTTTTTGAAATTCGAAATCGTTTTATTTTTTTGTCATTTTGTTGGATTATTTCTGCAGCAGCAGCTTATTACAACAAAGAAACTTTGTTATTTTTAATCGTAAAATCAAACGCAGCAGTATATTATAACAAATCTTTTTATTTTATTGCTACAAACATAACAGATTTATTTTCTATGTACTTAGAATTAAGTTATTTTGTAGCGCTTCAATTAACTTTTATTTTCGGATTATTTCAATTAAAATCTTTTTTTTTACCAGCACTTTATCCGGATGAGCGTAAAAAATTTATTTTAGTTTATCGCATTTGTCTTTTTTTTTTGTTATTTAGTCTAATTTTTTTGAATAAAATTGTATTACCTTTTTGTTGGAAATTTTTTTCAAGTTTTTTTTCTACTTCAAATTATACTATAACAATTTTTTTAGAGATAAAAGCAACTGAATATTTACTTTTTTATATAACAGCTTACTATACAACAATTTTACTTGGTCAGGGATTTGTTTTATTATTTTTGTTGTTAAATCTAAAAAAAGAAAAATTAAAGTTTATAAAAACAACACGTAAGTCTTTTTATTTTATATTTTTTTTAATAGCTACTATACTAACGCCTCCGGATATTACTAGTCAATTATTTTTAGGGGGTACTTTTATTTTAATCTATGAAGTTATTATAATTATTGTTATTTTAAAGAATTTAAGTTAATTTGGTAACCAGTTAAAGGATGTAAGTAGGCCTATTGTAAAGAACAAATAACCTAACGATAGTGGTAAAAAAGATTTCCAACCAATATGCATCAATTGATCATATCTGTACCGTGGTAAAGCTGCGCGTGTTAATATAAAAAAAATAACACCACAAATAATTTTAATAGAAAGCCAAAAGCTTCCAGGGACTAAACTAAACGGTAATATATTAAAAATTGGTAACCATCCACCTAAAAATAAAATTGCTGAAAAAGTACTCATTAAAAGCATGTTTGCATATTCTCCTAAAAAAAATAAAGCAAATGTCATTGCTGAGTACTCCACATTATATCCAGCCACAAGTTCAGCTTCAGCCTCAGGTAAATCAAAAGGGTGTCGATTGGTCTCTGCTAGCATAGAAATATAAAATAAAATAAACATAGGTAACAGTGGGATTATAAACCAAACTCGTTCTTGTGCTAAAATAATATTCGTTAAATTAAACGACCCGGCGCATATACATATATTCACAATTATAAATCCAATAGATACTTCGTAAGAAATCATTTGTGCTGCAGATCTTAATGATCCTAAAAAGGGATATTTCGAATTACTGGACCAACCTGCCATAATTATTCCATAAACACTGAGTGATGATATCGCTAATAAATATAAAACACCTAAATTAATATCTGAGATCACAATTGTTTCAGACAAAGGTATAACAGCCCATCCAATTAAACTTAACACAAATGTTAAAATTGGTGCTAATAAAAATACGTAAACATTGGAGTTACTTGGAAGTATAGTTTCTTTAACAAAAAGTTTTAATCCATCAGCTAATGGCTGTAATAAACCAAGAAATCCAATAACGTTAGGTCCTCTTCGACGTTGAATACTACCCATAAATTTTCGCTCAGCTATTGTAAAGTAGGCAACAGAGATTAATAGTGGTATCACTATTCCGAGAATTTTTAAACAAATACATATTAATGTAATCATAAATTTAATCAAGGTTAAAACCGGATTTGAACCGATATTATAAGATTTGCAATCTAATACATTACCAATTATGTTATTTAACCTAAAAACTTTTTATGTAGGATAAGGAGGGATTCGAACCCACGGTATTTTTCAATACAATAGTTTTCAAAACTAACGCCTTAAACCACTCGACCACTTATCCGCTATTAGCAAAAGAAGGGATTTGAACCCTCAACATTAACCTTGGCAAGGTCACACTCTACCAATTGAGTTACATTTGCCTATTTAAGATTTTTAATTTGTACGATTTTATAAAAAAACGAAACTCTTTAGAAGAACAGGAAGTTGTTACAAGATTAATATTAAGATTTTTTAAACTTCTAAAAAACTGATAGTTTTTTTCTAACACACTAAATATTAAAACATTTGACAAGTTAAGTGAAAGTAGGTTATGCTGTAAATTGTTTTTTAGTTTACTGGTGTGTGTTTTTGGCGTATTATAACTAATTAATTTTGTTAAAAAGTAGAACATTTTGTCTTGACGAAGCGTTAATTTACATCCGATAGGTTGACCTTTTCGAATTTTTACTGAAATCTTAGAAACTTTAGATTTAATTAATGTTCCTTTTTGAGACGTAATCAGTTCTAACCCGGCAAGTCCTGTAATTAAAGACTTTAAATCATCATTTTTAAATTGAATACGTAAACTTATAAATTTTATGGTAGGTATATTTGTCAGTTTTTTGTATCGAAATTTCGTTATCAAATCGTATTTTACGATATGTTGATCATAATAATTAAAAAAATGCATTGTTAGATTGGGGGTAAATTGTGAATTAATATGTCTGAATATGTAGATATAGTATGAAAGATATTAACCCTTGTATACATAGTATAAAAGATCGCAACAAGGTTATACCCGTCAAATTGAATTGGGCGGAACCACAGGTCTGTTATGAATACGAAAGAGTCAGTAGCAATTTTCTCACGGAGTTGAAGCCCAAGGTCATAAGGGCCCAGTTGTAATATACAGTCATAAGGATCTGTCATACAAAGATATAACTTAGGCCGCATAACGTTTATATTATCGATAAGGAATTGTTGAACATCTAAATCAGGACACGAATGCCGGGAATAATGACTCAAATAACTCGAAATACAGTGGATTAAGTCCGAATTACCATTAAGACACTGATTGGTAAATCCGGCTTTGATGTCTCGCATGGTATTATTTCGCTGTTCAACTATGCGGTGTGATTCCAATACCTTAGAGAAATCATATGGTATAGGTTTTCCGTACTGTAATTCCAAAAATGGTACGGAAGTGTTGTTGTTACTCATATCTGGATACATACAAATGAGATCCGGATAAACAGCAATCTCTTTTATGACAAGCGTTGGAATCGATACTAACCTAATAGTAACGTAAGGGTTTAGGGTTAGTCCAACTAGACAGAGTACTATGGCTTTTTGGGTGCCAAGCATTGCCTATTATTTGTTGTAAAATCATTTTTTATAAGATGTTGCATATCCCCTCATAAATATAAAACTATGGCTTTTTGGTTGCCTATGCTTGGGGTTCAAATAGATAAAATATTTGAATATTGAGTAAAAACTCATTCTACCTAATAAGTATGAAGTTATCAAGGATTTCACTCCAAAACTCAACGCGCCATTTTGAATTATACAATTAACAAATTTTGTTGACTTCATTAAATTATAATGTGGTAATATAACTTTATTTATAAAGTACCAAGAGAAATACTGGCAAATTTAGAGTACTTTCCCTTTTTTAGTTTTTTTGAAATAGGTACTAAAATTCTACTACCTACAGGTTTTCCTTGCGAGTTTATTAAACTAACGGCATTGCTATCAAAAAAAATAAGTGAACCATCTTTATTAAACTGTTTTGCCTTTGTTTTAACTATTAAAGCTTTATAAACATCACCTTTTTTTACCTTTGATGTTTTTTTTGATTTATTTCGTAACTCTTTAATAGATACTACAATAACATTAGATGTTTTAGCAAATCGTCGTTTAAATCCACCTAGCACTTTGATACATTTTACAATTTTCGCTCCAGAGTTATCTGCTACTTTCAATATTGTTTGTTGTTGGATCATAATTTTTAATTAAAAATTTAATAAAGCGCTTATAGCTCAACTGGATAGAGCGTCGGGTTTCGGTTCCGAGGGTTATGGGTTCAACTCCTTTTAAGCGTATTTTTTTCAAATTTAAAACCATCTGTAGTTCGCAAATTTGCGTTTTGCAAATCCGTCCTTATGGATCTCTATTTTTTGTTTAAACGTTAAACTTATTTTCTTGGAAGAATTAATAATTTCTTGATTAAAATTTCTATAAAAAGGTTCACTTTTACGCTTTTTACTATTTAAAATTAAGAATTTAATAGCATAAGAAAGTTTCAGGTTTGAGTTTAATAAAAACGGAAATTCAGTCGTTCGTTTTCGTTTTCGTTGAATTTTTTTAACGTATAATATAGGAGAGCTATTTATTATAGACGTTTTTAAAATTGATTCAAAGTTTTTATTCTTTTCTATTTTTTGAAGAAGTTTTACTGTTTGAGTCAACACTTTTTCTGATGTTGGCTTGTTTCCTTTAATCATTATTCGGTTTATTATATTTTTTTTTAACATTTTTTTAATCATAAATAACTTAAATTTTTTTTTGTACCATATTTAGACCTAGAAGTTTTTCTTGTTTTAAGGCCTGAAAAATCATATTTACCTCGAACTAAATGATATTTAATACCAGGTAAATCTTTAACACGCCCTCCTCTAATTAAAACTGTTGAATACTCTTGTAGGTTATGCCCTTCACCAGGAATATAAGCTGCAATACGTTTACCGTTGGTTAACTTTAAAGTTGCTAATTTACGTAATGCCGAATTTGGCTTTTTTGGTGTTCTTAAAAATACTTTAGTACACACACCTTTTTTTTGAGGACTCATTTCCAAAGCAGGAACTTTATTTCTTCGTTTTTTTATTGATCTTTTTTTTCGACAAAGTTGGTTAATTGTTGGCATTTATATTAGTTTAAATGAATAATAAGCATACGTATATACTATCAAAATTTTTACTAATAATTCTTGAACTAAATTATTACTTAACTCTAGCGTTATAGATAAGAAAGTAAAGAATAATATGTTTAAACAAAAAATAATTAATACATAAAAAATTGTTTTAATAAAAACGATAGAGCAATAACGAACAATTGTATTTAGAGTAAATACTATAAAATAAAATAACAAAAATCGTATTGCTATAAAAAGACAAGAGCAGAGAACAAGAAGAGCTGTAATTGGTTTAAAAATAAAAAATATATCAAATAAATCAAACGAAAAAAATGTTTTAAGAAGTAGTAAATATACAATTATAGCGTAATAACTAAGTATAAATATATCCATTACGTCTGCGTTTATCTTTTTTAACTTTAAAAAATAAACTAAAAAATAAGTTATCAATATTAAAATCGAGACAGTCAACAAAAACTCAGTTAATGTAACAAAGTGAGACCAAACGAAAACGTTCCTAAAAATAATTAAAAGATTTTTTAGCAATGTGCGAAAATCAACGTTAGTTAAAAAAAACTTTCCTGCAAGTATATTATATTCTTCAAAAAGATGTTCAACGAAAAACCAGCCAATTAATCGCTCTAATATACTTAATTCGTTTGTATAAACAAAAGCTTTAGAAAAAATGAAATAAATGATTAAACACATAAGCTTACCGGCGATTAAATACCACATTATCTCAGTATATTAATTGAATTAAGTTAAATATTTATTTTTCAACAAAAACATACTCGTTATCGGACTTGAACCGATACTCTTTAATAAGAACCAAATTTTAAGTCTGGCGTGTCTACCAATTCCACCAAACGAGCAGTATTTTTTCCAATACCCTACAATATTCCACAATTTGATCTTTTAACTTTAGGTGCTCAGTTATTCGGACTATTAATTAGTCTATCTTTATTTTATTACTATTCAATTTCTACAAGTTTATCAAACTTTATTGAAATAAAAAAATTTCGAACCAAAAAGATTACTAAAAACACCAACATTATCACAACTATAGATAAAGATTTAATGTATAATTTATGGCTAATCAGTTATAGTTATATAAAATTTATTAAGTAATTTAGTAAAAATATTTTATTAAACGGGGGTATAACTCAATTGGTAGAGTATATGCTTTGCAAGCATAAAGTTATCGGTTCGAATCCGATTATCTCCAAAAATTATAATAGAAAAAAGCTCTTCAGGCTGGATTTGAACCAACGTCCAAGTGGTTAACAGCCACTTGCTCTACCACTGAGCTACTGAAGATTTTTGTTTTACTAACGCCTATATGATTTCATAACTTCGTTAAAATTTAACCACATGTTATAGCTATCTGAAGTATTAGAAACTTTTATATCATCAATAATTATTATTTGAAAAATTTTATAGCTAACTTGGATATATTTGGGTGGTAAAGGCCATATTTGAGAACTCAACAAAAAATATTCTAACAGCTTGTGGCTTTTATCAGAAAAACTAATTATATTTCCTTTTTCTACTAAAGTTGTAGGATTGAAATTTTTCTGGTTATCAACATAAACATGACCATGCGATATAAGCTGACGTGCATTCATAATACTTGATGTAAAATGAGCTCTTACCAATATGACGTCAAGTCTTCTTTCTAAAAAATCTTTAAAAAATAGTTTAGAATTTATTCTATTTTGAACTTTATTAGATGCGCTTTGTGAGTTTGCTATAACCTTTTTCAAATAGTTTTTGGACAAACTGCCATAAAAAAGATTAAAGCTTTTTCTTGTCAATAAATTTTGTTTATAATTTTTAAAAAAAAAATTACTATACTTTGAAATCAAATAAATATTTTGATCATAAAAAGTATAATAACTATTAGTTTTACGAAATTTTGACGTTTTTGATAATTGTGCTAACAAAAATTGCCATTTGCGTTTTTTAAAACCAAACAGTTTTGCTCTATTTTGAACGTTTTTTTTTAATATAAGAAACTTTTTGTAAACAGGTTTATATCGATATTTTTTTTTATTTGTCATAAAAGTTTAAATTTTTTTAGTTTTAATATTGACTGGATTAAAAAAAAACATAATTGTTTTATATTTTTTTTTAAAAAAAACCCAGGAACTGAATAAATTGTATTTGGAACATTAAAAGGTATTTGGTTGCCTATTACAATTAAAGGGCAACCTATTGATGATAATTCGGTTAAAATATTTTGTTCTTTATTTGAAATATTAAATAGTACAACCAGATCAGGGTCATTTTTGCCGAATGGGGTCGTTATAATTAAAGGGGACTGTTTCATCATGTTTTGAATTTTAGCATTTTTATTATAAAATAAACCATTTACCCAACATTTTTTAGGAATAAAAAAATGTTGTAATAAATTCAATTTACGCATATTTTTGTTATAAGGAAAACCAACAAACAAAATTCTTTTATCATTAAAATGATAAAAATAAATCAAATTTAAAGCTTGCTTTAAACTCGATTCTAAATAGTTTATTTTTTTAAGAGGATTAAAATTTTTTAAATTAAATTTATAGGCTTGATATTTTATCAAATGTAATTTTAATAATGTATATTTTTTAATTTTAAAATGTTGTATTTTCATTAAACTTTTTTACCTTCTTTTAATTTTATCGTTTCATTACTATATAAAATACCCTTTCCTTTGTAAGGTTCTGGTGTTTTACATTTTCGAATTAATGCCGCGGTTTGTGCTACGTCCACTAACGTATTTCCTAAAATAAATAGAGTGTCCGGCTTTGGGCATTTTATAGAAATTGTTTGTGGATATTTAAAAAATATATTATGACTATAACCTAGTTTTAACTGAACTAAATTTGTATACTTAAGTTCAATCAAAAATGCTTTGTAACCTACCCCTATTAAATTTAACTTTTTACAAACAAGAGTTGAAACTTCCAAAAAAGCTTGTTTTAATAGAGCAATCGTTGTACCTCTTAAACTTTTTAATGTCTTCTTACTCGAAAGTTTTTTAAAAGTAGAATCCAAGACCTTTAAAAAATTTCCGTGTCGAGACACTTCTAATCTAACAAGTAATCTTACAATTTTTTTACCAAAAGGTCCGTTTATTAATATAATTTGTCTTTCACAACAATAAAAGACTTCTATGTTTTCTGGAATTTTAATTATATGTCGTTTTAATATTTTCTTCATTTTATTTTACGATTAAAAAAGGCACTCCACCAACTTTATATTTTTTACAGTCATTTATAGACATAAAACCCTTATCAGTTGAAATTATTAAAAATCCTTCGCTTGAATTTATTTTCCAAAGTTGTTTTAATGAATAATTTAGTTTTAGACTAGGTTTAGTTAGAAGTTTTATAGATGTTATTGCAGGCTTTCCGTTATTATATTTTAAATATATTCTTAATTGATTTGAATTTGTATTTGAAACGTTGTAGCCTGAAATAAAACCTTCGTCCCACAAAATATTTAAAACAAACTCACATATTTTTTTTCGTGTTTGATTTACATAAGCTTTTTTTGACAATTGGCCGTTTTTGATAGTAGCAATCATATTTGCAAAATGATTTTTCATTATTAAATTTTTACTTATTCTATGTTTAGAGACAGATTTGAACTGCCGTCACAAGGATTTTCAGTCCTTTGCTCTAACCAACTGAGCTATCTAAACAAATTTTTGATGTAACAACAAAATTTCCGTAGTGATTAAAAACTTTTAAATAAGTTTTTATCTCAAAGTTATTATGAATTACAATAAAGTTGTTTGGATTCATTTTATTTTGTAGATTTCGTTTGAATTCAATGGGTTGGTTTATAACTGAAATTTTAAACTTAACATCTGGAAAAATTCTGTACTTTAATATTTTTAATAATCTTAATACCAAAAATCCTTTATATGAATGTATTTTTAAAGTCTTTTTATAAATACTATATTCAAAATGTTCTTGAGCTGTTTTATTTACATGAGGAGATTTTAGAACAGTAAATATTTTACGTTTTATTGGATTTTGATATATTGAGCTAAAAACTGTAAGATTTAACTTTTTTAACAAAAAATTATTTGAAAAAAAAGTTATTAAACGTTTTATTGATAAATAATTTTTCGAATAAATATGTATATTTATAAACATAATTTTTAATAAAAAATTCTAATGTGATAAATTAATACTGTCATTTAAATAAATACAAGTTAATACAGTGAAAACATATGCTTGAATCATTGCCACACCTAGTTCTAAACCCATAAGTACAACTAGTACTAACAATGGTATAACGTGTAACACAGATAAAAAATCTTCTAATAACAACATACTCCAAGCAAAACCTACAATCACTTTTAATAGTGTATGACCGGCCATTAAATTCGCAAATAATCGGACCCCTAAACTAATAGGTTTAAATATATAAGAAATAAGTTCGATGGGAACTAACAATAAACCTAACCCTATTGGTGTATTTGCTGGTAAAAATACAGATAACATATGAATTTTATGTCTTTGAATACCAATTAAAACAACACCAATAAAGATTGGAAAAGATAAAGCAAACGTTACAATTAAATGACTTGTTATAGTGAAACTGTAAGGAATTAAACCTATCAAATTGTTAAATAAAATAAAAGTAAATAAAGTTGCAATAAAAGGAAAATATTTTTCACCCTCTATATTTAAATTATCAAAAACTAATTGAGCTGCTGTATCATAAAGAGTTTCAATAAAAGTTTGCCATGCATTTGGTATGAAAAAAAAACTATTTTCACCTAAATAATCGGTATCAGAACTAAAAAAAAAAACTATTAAACTAAAAATTAATAAAAAAATTAAGTTAATAAATAAAATATTAGTAAATGAAAAATATAAGCAAAAAAAA
>Ga0169931_10003374_pt1 | contig 25330 bp, 26 predicted proteins | sample Kivu_15m_20L_FD_129675 | JGI IMG/M metagenome (GOLD analysis project Ga0169931, IMG submission 129675) | Freshwater microbial communities from Lake Kivu, Western Province, Rwanda to study Microbial Dark Matter (Phase II) - Kivu_15m_20L... | ecosystem: Environmental > Aquatic > Freshwater > Lake...
GCACCTGAGTTTGTTTCCAGCAATTCCAACACCGCAGGAGGTCAGGCCGAGATTGAGTTTGCAATGAAATACAGCTAGACTGAAAACTCTCACTGACATTGGATCAACATTTGACGCGGGTCATGGGCGAGGATATAGAGCAGGTAGCTCAGCATCTGCCAGAAGAGGAACAGCATCATCAGATTGGCGCTGGAGACCATGCAGAGCAAGACGCTGGTTGTGAAGCCGATGAGCGCCAGGTACCGCCGGTCATGGGGGTCCTGATACAGGTAGCCGATCGAATAGGTATAAATGATCGTGCCCACGCCGGAGATCAGCACCATCATGACGGCGCTCAAGCGGTCGATATAGAATCCGATGGGGAAGGCCAGGGTGGCCGGAGACGCGGGATTGTAGAAGCGCAGGGTGACGGGCCCTTGGGTGGCGACCCACCAGAGGGTGGCGAGGGCGCCGAGAAAGGCCCCGGCCATCGGATAGAACGCCAGCTTGGCCCGTTCTTGCCGTGAGGCGTCGTCGCCCATCAGCACGATGAGCGCCGCGAGCAGAGGGAGCAGGGGAACGAGAATCACAGCAACCACTGGCACCTCATGAACGGCGGTGGCACGACCGCCGGGAGAGAAGCAAGCCAGCAGGTTTCTGGACCCTGCCTGAGCGAACCGCAATGGCTTGCACTGTGATCAATCCCTGTGCGAAACCGGTCACCCTGCCGCCGTAAGTGAGATCGTCCCAATCGTGTTGCCTGCCTCCGAAGAGGCGGGGCAGGAGGACAAGGCACGACCTGCTTCCTTATCTCCCAACCTTCTTTGCAGAGTCAAGGTTGCAGGCCCAATGCTTGTGTGGCGCTGGGCCTTTGGGGCCCGCGCGCCTGCCATTCGCCCTAAAGGGACGACTTTGTCCTTGTGGTGTGCAAAACCTCCCTTCTATAATCAGACATCGATACACGCACGGTGTCATCTATCTCTGCGGGGAATGGGGCTATGACCAGCGGACGGACCAAGGGCGAAATCGAAAGCGCCATCCGCAACGCCATCATCAAGTTCGAGCAGGAATTCATGGGGCGCGGGCCGGAGGACGTGAAGGCATTCATCGTGCGGGATCTGGTCGTCGTCCGCCTCAAGGGGGTCCTCACGCCGGCCGAGCGGCAATTGGCCAAGACCCCCGATGGCATCGACATGGTCAAGCGATTGCGGCAAACGCTGATCGCCCAGGGGCGTGACCGGCTCTTTGAGCAGGTGCATGCCATCACAGGGGCCAAAGCGCTGGCGCTCTTTACCGATATCGATGTCCAAATCGGCGAAAAAGTGCTGGTCTTTACGGTGGATCGCGATTTGGACCCCCCCGTCCGGTGAAGCTCCCGCCCGGCAAGGCGCGCCGCCAGCGGGCCTGACATTCGGAGTCCTGCACGGCCATGCGCACCCTTGAACAACTCGCGTTCGACAATTCCTACGCCCGCTTGCCCGACTCATTTCACGCGAAACTGCACCCCACGCCGTTCTCGAGCGCGCCCTATCTCATCAGCTTCAATCCCGCCGCGGCGGCGCTCATCGACCTCGATCCGGCGGAAGCGGCGCGGCCGGAATTCGCCGGCGTGTTCGGCGGGAGCCTGCTCGTGCCGGGGATGGAGCCGTTGGCCATGCTCTATGCCGGTCACCAGTTCGGCACCTATGTGCCGCAGCTCGGCGACGGGCGGGCCATTCTCCTGGGTGAAGTGCGGAACGACCGGGGCGAGACCTGGGAGTTGCAGCTCAAGGGCGCGGGGATGACGCCCTTTTCACGCGACGGCGACGGCCGCGCGGTGCTGCGTTCCACCATCCGCGAATATCTCTGCAGCGAAGCCATGCAGGGTCTCGGGATTCCGACCACGCGGGCGCTCTGCCTCGTTGGCAGCGATCACCAGGTTTATCGTGAACAGGTGGAGACCGGCGCGATCGTGTTGCGCATGGCCCCCTCGCATGTCCGGTTCGGCTCGTTCGAAGTCTTCTACTATCGCAAGCAGCATGAGCAGCTCAGAATCCTGGCCGACTACGTGATTGCACAAAGCTTTCCACACCTGGCTGACGCGGCGGACAAATACGCCCGTTTCTTTGATGAAGTGGTGGAGCGCACCGTCACGTTGATCGCCCAGTGGCAGGCGGTGGGCTGGGCCCATGGCGTGATGAATACCGACAACATGTCGATCCTCGGCCTCACGCTGGATTACGGCCCCTTCGGCTTCATCGACGACTACGATCCCGGCTTCATCTGCAACCACTCCGATCACAATGGCCGCTATGCCTTCAATCAGCAGCCCTATATCGGCCTCTGGAACCTGAGCTGCCTCGCGCAGGCCCTGCTGCCCTTGGCCGGGAAGGACGAGCTGAAAGCGGCCCTCGACCGCTACACGCCGTTGTGCGAGGGGCGGTATCTCGACTTGATGCGGGCCAAGGTCGGGTTGCGCGAGGCGCGGGACGAGGATGCGGAGTTGATCCAGGATCTGCTGGCGCTCATGGCCCGGCACCATGTCGATTACACGATCTTCTTCCGAACCTTGGGTGAGTTCCGCTCGGCGCCGGGTGCCGCCAACGAGGGATTGCGCGACTTCTTTCTCGATCGCGAGGCTTTTGATCGCTGGGCCGGGCGCTACGCCACGCGCCTGCGCGCCGAAGGGAGCCGGGACGAGGAGCGGCGCGCGCGCCTGTCGCGCGTAAATCCCAAGTATGTGCTCCGCAACTATCTGGCCCAGCAGGCCATCGAAAAGGCGCAGCAGAAAGATTTCTCCGAGATCGACCGGCTGCTGGCGCTGCTCCAGCAGCCCTACGACGACCAGCCGGGCATGGAGGCCTATGCCGCCGCGCCGCCGAACTGGGGCAAGCATCTCTCCGTCAGTTGCTCTTCTTAAGGCGTTCCTGTGTTTGCCATAGCCGCCTGCTTGCACCGATCTCGCCGCTCTAGTATAGACTGAGCGGAGAATCTGGCGGGTTTCTCGGTCTTTCAGGGATCCATTCCATGTCGAAGAAACGGGGAGAGTCGAAGCTCGCGCTGGCGGGGCTCATTACACTGGTCCTGGCGATGGCCGGCGTGGTGTTGGTGCAACCGCCGCTCAAGAGTGCGCGGCCGCCCGCCATGACGGGGGATCAGAAGCCCCAGCTGACCGAAGGCCTGGTGCAGGCCCGGCTGTGGGAAGATCCGTTGGAAGCCGCGCGCCGTGGTGCATCGTTTGACGGAACCGGCAAAAAGCCGTCAGGCAACGGCAAAGATGACGTCGATCGTCTTCGGGCCATTCGAGATCAAATCGATCACAAAATTACGCAACATCCGGGGCGTCCGATCACCGTCCTGTTGGTGATGACGGAGGGGGGGCACATCAGGAGAAAGCCGGGAAATCCGTCTGCGCGACCGGTATGCCATCGGATCGGCCTTGGGCACGGCCTGCTATGTCCCGGAATATGATGATCGGGTGTCCCATGTCGAGTGGGGCGACTCTGCGGGGATGAGCCGGGTCTTGCCCTATGAATGGTATGGGGAAGGACCGCGGAAATGCTCGTCCGATCCTGCCTGGGCCCAAGCGGCACTTGTGATGTGGGTCAGTGCCGAGCTCACGGGGGATCATCCGATCGCCACGCTTCAGCGGCTCACCCAATCCGTCCTCTGCGAAGAAAGCGCGGTGGCGGCGTGCCAGCAGGCGGGGGGACGGGACCGTGTTGCTGAACTTGAACCGGGAACGGGCCGTGCGGTTCAAGATCATCGGACCGCGCAGTTCTTCCGCCTTTCGCAATTTGTTGGAAGAAAGCGTGGCCGCCACCCAAGGCCGCGACGATTATCTGATCTGGGCCAATGCGGGCGGGTCGAACTCTACTCGCCTTGGGCCACGGCGATGCCGAAGCTCTTGGTCCAGGGCCTCGGTGCGTCAGTGAAACCGGTGGACTCAGCGGAGTGCCGGATGGGCGATCCCCGGAAGCCGGCCGATCAAAGCCGGGAACAGCTCCGCGGCATACTCCTGCGGGCCGGCATCGAACTCCGGCACAGTGTCGGTTCCGACGAACAGCTCTTTGATACGATGGTGCAGGAGCTGGAGCGCCGCCGGGTCAAATTCGAACGGGACGCCATCATTCTCATCGCGGAGTGGGATTCCTTTTACGGCCGGGTCATGCCGGTCGAATTCACGGCCGCCGCCTGCCACCGGATTGCGACCCGTCCTCAGGAGGACAATCGGGCCATCGAGCCTGACCGGCAGGTTCGCATCCGCTCCAAGTGCGGCACGCTCGATGAGGCGATCGATCTGCAAGTGAACGACCCCGTGGGGACGCGCGGGCTGGGCTTGAATATCTGGCGGTACAGCTACCTGCGCGGGCTCGACGGGGAAATCCCCGGCAAAGCCGATTCGGGCAAGGCCAACGGCGCCGCCTCGCTCAAGAATCTCCTGCTCGACAATCAGGCACGCGAACAGGCCATTGGCACCAGCCAATTCGATTATGCCCAGCGGCTTGCCGTCCGCATCGAGCGCGACATGGCGGAAGAGGCCAATCTCCAAGAGCGGTCGGGCGATCAGGAGGAAGCGGTCATTGGGGTCGAACAGGAAAAGTCGCTGCACCGCCCGCCGGCGGCCATTGGCATTCTCGGCAGCGATGCCTATGACGCGCTGCTCATTCTCCAAGCCATGCGCGAACGGTTTCCCGGCGTCGTCTTTTTCACGACTGATCTGGACGGGCGGCTGGTGACCGCCGAGGACTATCACTCCACGCGGAACCTCGTCGTGGCCTCCCACTATGGATTGGAGCTATACAAGCTGCTCCAGCGCGATGTGCCGCCGTTCCGCAGCAGCTATCAAACGTCCGTCTATTTCTCCACGCTTCAGGCCATCGGGCATGTCCGCCCGCTCGCCGTCTGTCCGCCGCCGGACGGCCAGGCCCATGTCGCCCGCGGCGCGCTCGTCTCCGCCTGTGGGTATATGGCCAATCGCGTGCCGGACACCGTATGGTTCAATGGTCAGGAGCCGCCCAGGATTTACGAAGTTGGGCGTCATGGTGCGGTCGATCTGTCGGTAGGCGCCGTGGAAGAAGGCTATACCCTGCACGCCTCACGCGTCGATTTATCCAATGACGATCCGCAAACAGACGGCCGGCGGCCCGCCTCCAGGATTGTGTACGGTACCGCGGGGCTCGCCTATCTCGGGCTGCTCCTTATCGGATGGACCAGGCCTTCCATCAATCGCTGGATGACGGATCACGGCTGGATGGTGCTGTGGGGGGCGCTTGGGGTGGTCATCGGCGCGGCGGTGGTGGATCGGTGGCTGCTTCCCTGGGCGCTGCATCAGCATGACACAGGCGAGCCGTGGTATTGGCTGGAAGGCGTCAGCATTTGGCCGACGGAACTGGGGCGTGCCCTGGCGATCGTGCTGGCGCTCGGTTTCTGTGCCAAGGCTTGGCGGGATCTCCAGCGCAATCTGTCGGTGATGGATACCCGCTATCACGTGGGTGGCCAGACGCAGACAACCGGGGGGCGGCACTATTGGGAGACCGCGCGCTGGGTCTTGTCGCCCCGCCAGGATAGCAGCGCCGAACAGATCGGCTCCTTGTGGCAGCAATATCGAGAGGCCGGATCATGGCCGCACCGGCTGCCGCGTCTGTTGCTGTTGGTGGGGCTCTATCTCGCGGCCTTTTTCTTACTCTGGAAAGTGCTGGGCGCAGAGGACCTCTCCGGTCCTTGCCGCGGCCTGTTCAGTTGCCGTGTGGATCTGGTCTTGTCCCTCGCCAGTACGATGTGTCTGGTCGTGCTCAACCTGTTCGTGTTCGATGCCGTGCTCCTCTGCCGCCGATGGATCGGCCTGTTGGCTCAGACTAAGGGGGGCTGGCCGGACGCGATGGCCGCACGTCTTCCCCTGCAATCCGCCGCGCATGCGACGAAAGCGCAGGAGTTGATGAAGATCGAGCTGATTGCTCAGCGGACCGACGTGGTCAACCGTCTCGTCCGGTATCCCTTCATCGTCCTCTTACTCGTCATCGCGGCCCGCAACAATTATTTCGACAACTGGCATTTCCCCGTGACGATGCTGGTGGGCTGGACCGTGAATGTGGTGCTGGCCTTGGGGGCGGCCCTGTTACTCTACCGTGCGGCGGAAGAGGCACGGAATGCCGGCTTGTCCCGGCTCCATCACCAATTGCTGCAAGGACTGGATCAAGGGACCGAGGGCGAACCGAACGTGAAAGTGACGCGCCAAGTCATCGACGACATCGAAGCCGTCGGCCAGGGCGCGTTCGTTCCCCTCTGGCAGCAGCCGGTGGTGGAGTCGTCGATGTACGGCACGCTGGCGCTGCTGCAATACCTCTATCTGAATTAAGCCTCGTATCACGATGCATACGATACGACTGTGCGATCTCACCGTGCGGATGACCGGCGGTACCGATGGCCACGGCGGAGGCTATGGCCCGCTGGTGGTCCTCTTGCACGGCTTCGGCGCGCCGGGGGACGATCTGGTGCCGCTGGCCGATGTGATCGATGTCCCGGCCGGGACGCGCTGGATCTTTCCGGAAGGCCCCCTCTCGCTGAGCTTTGGGCCGATCGATGCGCGCGCCTGGTGGATGATCGATATGGCCCGCATCGCCCAGGATCGCGCCGCCGGGCGGGTGCGCGATCTGTCGCAAGACATTCCGAAGGGCCTGGCTCCCATGCGGGACAAGCTGCGGGAGCTGTTGCAGATGATCGAGCGGCAATTGGGCGCTGACCCCCGCAAGACCGTGCTGGGCGGGTTCTCCCAAGGGGCCATGCTTTCCTGCGATGCCGTCCTCCACAGCGACCGGCCCTATGCGGGCCTGGTGCAACTCTCCGGCAATCTGCTGGCGCAGCCGGTGTGGGGGCCGCTTCTTCAAAAACGCAAAGGGCTGCCGGTCTTTCAAAGCCACGGCACCCGCGACGAAGTGCTGCCGTACGTTGGGGCGGAACGGTTACGCGACGTACTCGCTCAGGCCGGTTTCGCTGTCGAGTGGCACAACTTCCGCGGCGGGCACGAGATTCCGGAGAGCGTGATTCGCCAGCTCGGTCTTTTTCTTACCGAGCGGCTGTGAGAGAGAGGACGGCTCGCTACAGCCCTGCGAGCGACGGGTCTTTGGGCGGGTAGTGCAAGCGCTGCGTGGTGACGGCGATGATTTCTCCGGCGGTGGCCGCGTCCTTCTGCACCATGCCGCGCTTCACGACGACCCGCATGCGCGTCGTCTTCTGGCTGAGGGTCTCCAGATCGATTTCGATATCCATCGGGTGCGCGGTGTTGGGGCCATGCGCGACGATGCGCACCCCGGAGACATGAGATTCAGAACCTTCGATGGGGAATCCCATATCCTGAAGCGTGGTGAAGGTTTCTTTGAGCAGGGGCTCGACCGGCAGGACGAAGGTTTTATAGGCGATGTTGTCCATGGTGTAGGACACACCGGTGGCCGACGCCGTTTCCGCTCCGGCTGAGAAGAGCCCCGCCGCCATCACCCCGCAACCGGACGTCATTACGCCCAGCAACAGGCACACCAGCCCTTGAAGGATACGCACGGTGCTTCCAGGCATGGGGGCTACGATACCCGGCTTTCCCTGCGGTTTCAAGCAAACCTCGGTTGTGTGGGGCGAGCCGGTCTGCTAAGTTGTTTGATTCAGCAGGATGAATTACTAGCGGAGGATTCCACGAACCATGGCCACGACCAACGATAAGCAAGTCATTTTCTCTCTCGTCAATGTCGGGAAGGTCTACCCTCCGAAGCGGCAGGTGTTGCGCGAAATTTATCTCGGGTTTTACTACGGCGCCAAGATCGGCGTGCTGGGGTTGAACGGATCGGGCAAGAGCTCGCTCCTCAAGATCATTGCGGGCGTCGATCCGAACTACACGGGCGAGATTACGCGCTCAAAGGGCTACTCCATCGGCCTGCTGGAGCAGGAGCCGCAGCTCGATCCGAACAAGACGGTGAAAGAAGTCGTTGAAGAAGGCAAAGCCGAACTGGTGGCGCTGCTCAAGGAATATGAAGCGGTGAGCAACAAGATCGGGGAAGTCGGCCCCGATGAGATGGAAAAGCTCATCGACAAGCAGGCGCAGATTCAGGAAAAGATCGAGGCGGCCAACGGCTGGGAATTGGAAAACGAGCTGGAGATCGCCATGGACGCGCTGCGCTGCCCTCCGCCGGACGCCAAGGTGGGCGTGCTCTCCGGCGGTGAAAAGCGCCGTGTGGCCTTGTGCCGCCTCATGATTCAGGAGCCGGATATTCTCCTGCTCGACGAGCCGACGAACCATCTCGATGCCGAATCCGTCCAATGGCTGGAACAGCATCTGCAGCAATACAAAGGCACCGTCATCGCCGTCACGCACGACCGCTACTTCCTCGACAATGTGGCCGGCTGGATTCTGGAACTGGATCGCGGCCACGGCATTCCCTTCCAGGGCAATTACACCTCCTGGCTGGAGCAGAAGAAGGACCGGTTGGAGAAGGAAGAGAAGGCCGAGTCGAAGCGCCAGAAGACGCTCGAACATGAGCTGGAATGGATTCGCATGTCGCCGAAGGCCCGCCAGTCCAAGGGCAAGGCGCGTCTGAACCGATATGAGGAATTGGTCAATCAGAAGCAGGACCAAGTGGCGGCGGATCTTGAAATCTACATTCCGCCGGGACCGCGCCTGGGCGATGTGGTCATCGAAGCGAACGGCATCAGCAAAGCCTTTGGCGACAATGTGCTGTACGAGAACGTGAATTTCAGTCTGCCGAAGGGCGGGATCGTCGGCGTGATCGGCCCGAACGGGGCCGGCAAGACCACCATGTTCAAGATGATTCTCGGCAAAGAAAAACCGGATTCCGGCTCCATCAGAATCGGCGAAACCGTGAAGCTGGGCTATGTGGATCAAGACCGCAGCCTCGACGGCAACAAAACCGTCTATGAAGTCATCTCCGACGGCCAGGACACGATCAAGCTCGGGAAGGTGGAAGTGAATGCCCGGGGCTATTGCGCCCGCTTCAACTTTGCCGGGACCGATCAGCAAAAGAAAGTGAAGGAGCTGTCCGGCGGGGAACGCAACCGCGTGCATCTCGCCCGCATGCTGAAAGAAGGCGCCAACCTCATCATCCTCGACGAGCCGACGAACGACCTCGATGTGAATACCTTGCGGGCGCTGGAAGAAGGGCTGGAGAGCTTCGCCGGCTGCGCGGTGGTGAGCAGCCACGACCGGTGGTTCCTCGACCGGCTCGCGACGCACATTCTGGCGTTTGAAGGCGACAGCAAAGTCGTGTGGTTCGAAGGGAACTACAGCGACTACGAAGCGGACCGCAAACGGCGGCTCGGCAAAGAAGCCGACCAGCCGCACCGGATTCGGTACCGGAAACTCACCAGGAACTAAGCGTTCATATGGCCAACCGTCCCGGTGTCGCGCAGAAGCCTGTTGCGCTTGTCACCGGCGCCGCCGGGTTGATTGGCCGGTATCTCCTTACGACCGCCTCGCGCTGGGCGCCGGCCTGGGATGTGCGCGGGCTCACCAGACAGGATGCCGATCTCACAGACGAGGCGAGCGTGCGCCGGCTCTGGCGGGAGCATCGACCGGCGGCGGTTATCCATTGCGCCGCAATCAGCCGCCCCGCCGTCTGTGCGCAGGATCATGAGCTGGCCAGACGAGTGAATGTCGAGGCCACGGCGCTTCTCGCCTCGCTCGCAGGCGGCATTCCCTTCCTCTTTATATCCAGCGATCAAGTGTTCGACGGCCGGCAAGGCTGGTATGTCGAAACGGACCGGATCAACCCGGTCAATTACTACGGAGAGACCAAGGCGGCGGCTGAAGAGGCCGTCCTCGCCAATTCCCGTCATACGGTGGTCCGTCTGGCCCTGACGGCCGGCGCCTCGCAGACCGGCGACCGCAGTTTTGTGGAAGACATGCGGCAAAGCGCCGCGCGCGGCCAGCGGCTCACCCTGTTCACCGATGAGTGTCGCAGCCCGATTCCGGCTGGGGTGGCTGCGCGGGCCGTCTGGGAATTGCTCGGTGGTGAGCGGCCCGGCCTCTACCATCTGGGCGGGACGGAACGGCTCTCGCGCATGGAGATCGGCGACGCCCTGGCCGCTTGGTATCCTGAGCTGTCGTCATGCCTCCAGCCGGGATCGGTGGCCGGGTATCGAGGCCCGCAACGGCCGCCGGATTTGTCGATGCGTTGCGACAAAATTCAGCGTCTCTTATCCTTCCGCCTCGCGGGATTTCGCAGTTGGATCGCCTCACGCTCCGGTGGAGGCGCGGATCCTTGGGACTATGCCACACCGGATTTGACGCCATGACGCCGTACGATCCGCTGACGCTTCTCCTTTGGGCCTGGCTCGCCATGGCAGCCTGGATGGCGGTGCTCTGGCTGGTCGAGCGGAGGCAGCGCAATGCGTCGCTCGCGGATGTCGGGAGGTGTGTTGGCCTGGTGCTCGTCGTGGGGTGGTATGGCTGGGCCGCGCAGGGAGAAGCCGAGCGGAAGGTGTTGCTGGCGATCATGGCAGCGCTCTATGGATTGCGGCTCGGGACCTATCTTCTGCTCAACCGGGTGCTGGGACAATCCGAAGATGCCCGTTACCAGCGGCTGCGACGCGAATGGCATCTTGAAAAGCCGGTGAGGATGTTCGGCTATTTTCAGCTGCAAGCCGCTGCCGTCGCGCTCTTCTCCCTCCCCTCTCTGGCGGTGATGCAGAATCCCAGGCCGCCGTTCGGCCTGTGGGAATTGGCCGGGGTGGTGGTGTGGCTCATTGGGGTCGGAGGGGAAGCCCTCGCCGATTGGCAGCTCGCCCGGTTTCGCGCCAAGCCCTGGAATCATGATCGTGTGTGCCGCGAGGGGCTCTGGCATGTCTCACGCCACCCCAATTATTTTTTTGAATGGGTGCATTGGTGGGCCTATGTGGTGATGGCGATCGGGAGTCCCGGCTGGCTGCTGACGTGGATCGGTCCGGCCGTCATGGGGGTGGCGCTGGTGAAGATCACCGGCATTCCCTGGGCGGAGGCCCAGGCGTTGCGCACGCGCGGGGAGGACTATCGCCGGTATCAGGACACGACGAGCGCCTTCATTCCCTGGTGGCCGGGGTCCCGGCGCCAGTAACCTTATTGGCCGGTGTTGAGCTGAGCGAGGCGCGCGCGGGCGGTCTCCGCCTCTTTGCTGCCGGGATAGAGGCGAATCACATCTTCGTACAATTGCTTGGCGTGGGGAAGGTTCATCTGGCGTTCTTCGAACTCGGCGGTGTCCAGCAGCTCCTTGGCCTTGTCGCCGGAACAAGCCAGGAGGAGGGTGGGAAGCAGGGCGCAGAGCATGAGGTATGGAATTTTCATCGCGGGCATCCTACTGGCTTGAGACACGGCTGTCCACTTGGCGGGCGAGGGGCTCACAGCACATCGATGCCGTACCGGGGCGCGGTAATATCTTCGCTCCGGCAGATGGGGCAGCGGCTGGGGCGCGTGAGCCTCCGGCGGTCGCGGAAGACGAAGTCGCAATCCTGGCAGCGGGATGGCTCCAGGATGAATCGGCGGGTCTTGTCACGGGCGATGGATTTCACGACATGTTCGAGATGCTCTTCGACCTGCCTCTCGGGAATCCCGAGCATCTGCGCGAGCTGGTGCGTGGCCAGGCGGGTGCCGGTCAAGAGTTCCATCATGCGCTGGCGGGGAGTCCGGCCGGGGCTCAGCATGCCGCATCGTAAGCCACCATCGACGAAAAGCCAAGCTGGGCCTCGCGAGACGTCACGTCTTGCACCGCGGCCAATAGTTTGACAGGATGAGCGCATGCCGACTCCCAGCTGGGATGATTTCGCCGACCTCGCGCTGAAACGTCTGGCAAGCTCGGGCGCCGAGTACGGCGACATCCGGATACAACGGGCCACGACGCAAGCCATTCGCGGTGAAGATCGCCGCATCGCCTCGATTCGCGACCACGACGATATCGGATTCGGGGTGCGCGTCCTGTATCACGGGGCCTGGGGATTCGCGGCCAGCTCCATTCTCTCTCTCGAAGAAGTGCCGCGCGTTACCGACCTGGCGGTCGAGATCGCCAAAGGCTCCGCCTCCATCGCCGTCAAGAAGGTCGTCCTGGCCAGGGAGCCGGTCCATCGCGACCGGATTGTCACGCCGGTCCGCATCGACCCCTTTACCGTGCCGCTCGAACAGAAAACGGAATTACTTCTGGCGACGATGGACCGGCTGCAGCGAGAAGCCGGTATAGTGCGCAGCAGCGCCGGGCTCTGGGCGCGCCGCGACCGGAAACTGCTGGCTTCTACCGAAGGCACACATCTGGAATTCGATCTGCTCGCTTCCAGCGGCGACTGTACCGCCACAGCCCTCCACGACGGGCGGTTTGCCAGCCGGTCGTTCAATACGCCGCAACTCCGGCGCGGCTATGAACTGATCGACGAAACCGATTTTCTGCGGCAGGCTCCACGCGTGGCGCGTGAGGCGGTTGAGAAGGTGCAAGCGCAGGCCGTCGAGGCGGGCCGCTATGATCTGGTGCTCGATCCCGAGCATCTGTCTCTCACCATGCACGAATCTTGCGGCCATCCCAGCGAATTGGACCGCGCGCTGGGGTACGAGGCGAACTATGCCGGCACCAGTTTCCTCACCACTGACAAGCGCGGCATGTTCCGCTATGGGTCGCCGCATGTGAATCTGGTGGCGGATAATACGGAACCGGACACGCTGGCGGCCACCGGCTACGACGACGACGGGGTGGTCTGTCAGAAGTGGGACATCGTGCGCGAGGGGATCTTCGTCGGATACTGCACGAATCGCGAAGTGGCGCCGAAGATCGGCGAGGCCCGCTCACGCGGGTCCAACCGCGCCGATGGGTGGGGGAGCGTCCCTATCGTCCGCATTGCGAACATCGGTTTGGAGCCGGGACCGGCCACGCTCGATCAGCTCATCGCCGATGTGAAGCGCGGGATCTACATCGAAGGCCACGGCTCCTACAGCATCGATCAACGGCGCTACAACTTCCAGTTCGGCGGCGACGCGTTCTGGTTGATCGAGAACGGGACGCGCACCCACATGCTGCGCGACGTGATCTATCAAGGCATCACGCCGGAATTCTGGAATAGTTGCGACGGCGTGGCCGACCGGTCCCATCGCCGGCGCTACGGGTTCATCACCTGTGGCAAGGGCCAGCCAGGCCAGTCCGGCTGGATGACGCATCCCGCGTCCCATGCGCGGTTCCGCAACGTTCAGGTGCTGCGCGGCGAGGGGCGTTCATGACGACCACCAACGCCAAACCCTGGCCCAAGATGACCAGCCGTGAGGAGTTTCAGTTCATCGCCGAGCTGGTTCTCAAGTGTTCGACGGCGGACCACACGCTGGTGGCGCTGTACGATCAGGATGGCGGGACCACCCGCTTCGCCAACAATCAGGTCGTGCAAAATGTGAACACCCGCCGGGGGAGCATCGCCGTCACCGTGGCGTTCGGAGCGCGCCAGGGCACCGCCACGACGACGGATTTTACCGCCGGTTCGTTGCGCGAGACGGTCAAGCGGGCCGAGGCCCTCGCGCGGATCGCTCCCGACGATCCGGAATTCCTGCCGCCGCCCGGTCCGCGTACCTACGGCGTCTGTCCCACCGCACGCGGCGAAACCGTGAAAGCCGGGCCGGCTGCGCGTCTGGAATATGCGAATGAAGCGATCGGGCAATGCCGGATGGAAAACCTGTCGGCGGCGGGGATCGTTTCCTCCTCCCGCGCCTCGGCCGGTGTCGCGGCGAACACGGGCCTCATGGCATTCGAGGCGCGGACGGAGGCGCGGTTCAGCATCACGGTGCAATCCGGCGATGCCACCGGCTGGGCCTCGTCGGCACATCGCTCGATCGACCGGTTGAAGGTGCAGGAGCGCACGCTGTCCGCGATCCACAAGGCGACGACGGGGGCTGATCCACAGGAACTGGCGCCCGGCCGCTATCGGGTGATCCTCGAACCGGCGGCGGTGGCCGGCCTCTGGTTCTGGATCATCGGGATGCTGGAGGCCAAGGCCTATCTCACAGGCACCAGCCCCTTCGCCGGAAAACTGAAACGGCGGATCCTCGACAAGCGGATTTCGCTGGAGAATGCGCCGGGACATCCCGATCTGCTCGGCGTCGGCTTTACGTCCGAAGGATTGCCCTCCACTCCGTCACGATGGATTCACCACGGAGCGTTGCAACAGCTGCTCTATGACCGGTTCACCGCGCAGGCGCAGCAGATCAGTATCATTCCGACGATTGAGGCGCCCTGTCTCTCCATCGACGGCACGCCGGCCGGCTCACTGGCCCAGTTGATCAAATCGACGGATCGGGCGATCCTCGTCACCAATTTCTGGTATCTCCGGACTGTGAACCAGACCGACCTCACGCTGACGGGGATGACGCGGGATGGAACCTTCTTGGTGGAAAACGGGGAAATTGTCTCAGGAGTGAAGAATTTCCGCTTTCACGAGAGCCCGCTGCGGGCCTTTCAGCAGGTCGAAGCCTGGACCGTGCCCATGGAAGCGGTCACGTCCGAGACCGGCAAAATATTGGTCCCCGCCGTCGTCCTGCCGGAGTTCCATTTCTCCAGCGTAACGCGGTTTTAGCAGGATGCGGAAAAAGTCTGCCGGCGGGAGGGGGAGTCCGGGCGGTTTTCAACGCCCCGATTGGAAAAATCATTGACTCGCCTGCACGTGAGGAGTAGAGAAGTACGTAGTGGGCCGGTGGGTTCGTTTTCGCAGCTCCCGGCTTACAGAATGGTTTGCGTCCCTCCAGTCAGATCGTTGCTCCCAGCTTCACGGTGCTCCGGCGTTCTGGATGGTCCGCCGCTCAGCAAGGAGATGTTGCCATGTCCCGCCGGTATAGCGATGCTCCCCTCAATCTTATCGCGCGCATTCCCACTCCGGAACAGCTGTCGGCGGCGCGGAATCACAAGCGATCGTTTGGCGAGCAGGTCAAAGAATCGGCGGCGGCCTCTCTTCGCCGGATGGCCGAGAGGGTGCAGCAGGCGGGTGAGGCGGTGGCCTCATTTTTCAACGGCAAGAAAACGGAAGCAGCCGGCATTCCCCAAACCGGCGAACCGATGCGGGATGATGAGATAGTGTCTGGAGAACATGCGAGTGTCGTGTCTTCCGAATCCCTCGACCTCGTGCTCAGCGGAATGGATGACCGACAAGCCGTGGGTTCGCTCGATGCGCCGGCCGCTCCGGCGCCGCAACCGCCCGTGACGGTGGCGTTCACGGTTCCGGAACCGGGAGAGCCTGTTCCCGAACCGGTGTCTCCGGAAGAAGTGGCGGCGCTGCGCACCGAACTCATCGCGCAACGGCTGGAAGTGGCGCGGTTGTCCTCGCAACTGCAAGAATTGAAATCGATGGTGGGCTCACAGCAACAGGTGCTGATGTATTTGGGCCAGGAAATGGAAACCCAGCAGATGCCGATTCTCGCCGCGGCGGCGCTGGGGCCTTCCCGTCCGAAGAAACCCCGAGTCGCCCGCGCCAAGTCAAGTACGACGGCCGCGTCTGGCTCACGGAAGACGGCTCAGAAACCGGCGCTCAATCTGTAACGCCCTGTAACGCGGCGGACAAGGGGGTGTGCGCCGCCTCCTCCGCCGTTGCTCCGTGAGATGCCAGCCACGGCCGCGCCGGCTTGCTCCTGTGAACGGCAACCCTGACGGTTTTGTGGACGATCGTGAACGAGCGGTTTTCATTCGCACCAGTGACCAGCACGCCGATTGATTCCCAACAGATTGTGGCCGGATCCAGGTTCAGCCTGCGCCGTGCTAACCGTCTTGTTTCCAGTGCGCTGCTGTGTGCGGCGGTCTTCTGTTCCGGGGCGATGGCCGGTGAGCTGTCCGACGTGGTGCCCCGCTATGCCAACCTCGGGACCCTCCATCATCCGATCACGACGACGTCGGAGCCGGCGCAACAGTATTTCGATCAGGGCCTCCGCTGGCTCTATGCCTTCAATCACGAAGAGGCGATCCGATCGTTCGAGGAAGCGGCCCGCCGCGATTCGACCGCCGCGATGGCCTATTGGGGCATCGCCCTGGTCTTGGGGCCTAATATCAATGCGCCGATGGCCAAGGCCGATGAGCGGCGCGCCTGGGCGGCGTTGCAGCAGGCGCGGGCGCAGGCCGGGCATGTCAGCCCGGCGGAGCAGCGGTATATCGAGGCCCTGAGCGCACGCTACAGCGCGAAGGGCGGATCCCGCGTGGCGCTCGATAAGGCTTATGCGGCCGCTATGCGGCGGCTCTGGCAGCAGTCGCCGGACGATCCGGATGCCGGAACGCTGTTTGCCGAAGCGCTGATGGATCTGCGCCCGTGGGATTTGTGGACCGCCGACGGCCGTCCGCATCCGGGAACGGAGGAACTCGTCTCGACATTGGAAACCGTGCTCGCACGCGCGCCTGACCATCCGGGGGCCTGCCACTATTACATTCACGCCGTGGAAGCGTCGCCGAAACCCGAGCGCGCCCTGGCCTGCGCCGAGCGTTTGCCCGGTCTGATGCCGGGCGCCGGCCACCTCGTGCACATGCCGTCGCATATCTATATCCGTCTCGGACAGTATCATGAGGCGGCGGAGCGGAACGTTCATGCGGTGCAGGTGGACCAGACGTATCTGTTGGGGCGCGAGCCGGCCGGAGACTACGCCGATGGCTACTACGCGCACAATCTGCATTTTCTCTGGGCATCGCTCGCCATGGAAGGTCGCCAGGCTGAGGCGCTGAAAGTGGCGAAGGACTTGGCAAAAACGATTACCGAACCCGAAGCGCGGAAAGATACGTGGAAGCAATTCTATCTTCCGGCGCCGCTGTTCTCGCTCATCCGGTTCGGCCGGTGGGACGACGTGCTGCGGGAGCCGGTTCCGGCCAAAGGATTGCGGTATCACGAGGGCATGTGGCGGCTGGGGCGCGGGTTGGCCAACGCGGCGATCGGCCGGATTCCCGGGGCAGGGGGTGAGCATGCCGTGCTGGCCGGTCTGGTCAAACAGTTCCGGCGCGACCGGAATCCGGAGGACAAGACGGAGCGGACGCTGCTGAAAATCGCGGAACGGGTGCTGGCGGGTGAGATCGCCGCCCGTAAAAAGCAGTATGAGGCCGCGATCGCGATGCTGCGCGACGGGGTGCAGCTGGAAGACACGCTCCCCTATATGGAGCCTCCCTACTGGCCTATTCCCGTGCGCCACTATCTTGGTGCGGTGCTCTTGATGGCCGGCCGGCCTGGAGAGGCCGAGCAGATCTATCGGGCGGATCTTCAGCGCAATCCGGCCAACGGGTGGAGTGTGTTCGGATTGATGCAGAGCCTGCGCGCGCAACAGAAATCCAGCGAGGCCGACGATGCCGAACAACAATTCAAGTCGGTCTGGATCCATGCCGATGTCCTATTGACGGCATCACGGTTTTGACCAATCCGTCAGGAGCAGGAGGAGCATGCAATTTATCGTCGGAGTGATGGGGCCGGCCAAGGCCAAGAAGAAAGATTTGGACAACGCACGGGTGCTGGGGGAATTTATCGCCCGGCGCGGCTGGGTCGTTCTGACCGGTGGGCGCGATGTGGGGGTGATGGATGCCGCCTGCGAAGGAGCCAAGCGGGTCGGGGGAAGCCTGACCGTCGGGATCTTGCCCACGGCCAAGGACAAAGTCTCCCGGCACGTCGATGTGCCGATCATCACGGAAATGGGCAGCGGCCGCAACAATATCAATGTGCTGACGAGCCATGTCGTGGTGGCCTGTGGGCTGAGCGGGTCGGGAACGGTGTCCGAGGTGGCGCTGGCGGTGAAGGCGGGGAAGCCCGTCATCCTCGTGGATGCGTCTCCCGCCGATGTGGCCTTCTTCCGCAAGCTTGGGAAACAGCTGGTGTCTGCGGCTGCGTCACCGGAGGAAGCGATCGAGCTCATTATGAAGCAGATGGGCGGGAGCAAGCGGCGGTCCCGTTCGGAAGAGCTTCCCGCATATGACGAACTCTCGATGTGAGTTCCGCCTGGACGGTGCTTCTCCCATGGCAATTCCTCTCGGCCCATTGCCAGGCCACATCCACCTCACCGCGCCGGCCGTAGTTCGTTGTAAAGTTTCTGAGGCTGGGCCGACCAATGACCAGAAAGGAGACGAGCTATGAAACTGCGGCGCTCGGTTACCGGTGTCTGTGCGGCGCTCATGATGGTCATCGGTGGGGTAATGGGTTGGGGTGATCCAATGGCGACGGCTGCCTCCGTTCCGGCCAAGGCCTATTTTGCCGGTGGATGTTTCTGGTGCATGGAGGAAGCCTTTGAGAAGGTCGATGGAGTGATTTCGGCCGTCTCTGGGTACATGGGCGGGACCGTGGCGCATCCGACCTATGAGCAGGTGTCAGCGGGAAAGACCGGCCACGCGGAATCGGTCGAGGTCACGTACGATCCGGCCAAGGTCAGTTACCAGAAACTCCTGGACGCCTTCTGGCATAACGTCGATCCGCTCACAGCCAACGCGCAGTTTTGCGATCACGGCTCTCAATACCGCGCGGAAATTTTCCCGACGACGCCCGAGGAACAGCAGTCCGCCGAGGTGTCCAAGAAGGCGCTCGAACAGTCGCCGCGTTTCACCGCGCCGATCGTCACCCGCATCAGCCTCGCGTCGACGTTCTACCCCGCCGAGGACTATCATCAGGATTTTTACAAGAAGAACCCGGTGCGCTATAAATTCTACAAATATAACTGCGGCCGTGCCCAACGGCTGGAAGAGCTGTGGGGGAAGCCGTAAGACCGGTGCGTTCTATATGTTCAATGTGCGGATGTCGGTCTTGCTTGCATCGAAGGGTTGACCTTCGGCGGTGGCTCTGCGAAAAATGAGTCCAAAGAGTTTGTCTTGGGAGATGCACGGATGACGCGCACAGGAAATCGACGGATGGCGCAGCTGGGCCCGTCAGAAATACGCGCCATGACCCATGCCTGCACGAAGGCGAAGGGGTTGAATCTGGCGCAAGGGGTCTGCGATACGCCGGTGCCACCGCCGGTGATCGCCGGCGCCAAGCGGGCGATGGATCGCGGGATCAATACCTATACGCGGTTCGACGGACTGGCGGAACTGCGGCAGGCCTTGGCGGACAAGCTGGCCCGATACAACGGACTGCGGGCCAATCCTGAAACGGACATCACGGTCAGCGCGGGGGCTACGGGCGCCTTCCACTGCGCCTGCGCGGCGCTGTTGAATCCGGGTGATGAAGTAATCCTGTTCGAGCCCTACTATCAGTACCATGCGACGGCGCTCTTCTCCGTCGAAGCGGTCCCGGTGCCGGTGCGGATGCACGCGCCGGATTGGTCGTTCGATTTCGCCGATGTCGAGCGGGCGGTGACGGAGCGGACCAGAGCGATCGTCGTGAACAGTCCCGGCAACCCTTCCGGAAAAGTCTTCTCGCGCGCGGAGCTGGAAGGGATCGCGGCTATTGCGAAGCGCCACGATCTCTTCGTCTTCACCGACGAAATATACGAGTACTTTCTCTATGACGGCCGCCAGCACCTCAGCATTGCGACGCTGCCGGACATGGCCGAGCGGACGATCACGATCGGCGGCTATTCCAAGACCTTCAGCATCACCGGCTGGCGGATCGGCTACAGTGTGGCAGCCGAGCGCTGGGCGCATCTCATCGGGGCCATGAACGACTTGCTCTATGTCTGCGCGCCGGCGCCCTTGCAGATGGGGGTGGCGGCCGGCATCGCCGAGTTGCCGGAATCGTTTTATCGCCAGATGGCGCAGGAGTTTCAGCGGAAGCGGGACCGGTTTTGCGCGGCGCTGACTGGCGCGGGCCTGACCCCGTCGATCCCCCAGGGCGCGTATTACGTGCTGGCCGATGTGTCGAGCCTGCCGGGACAGACGGGAAAAGAACGGGCTCTGTATCTGCTGGAGAAGGTCGGCGTGGCCGCCGTGCCCGGCGAAGCCTTTTTCTCAGGACCGGAAGGGTCGCGCTTCCTGCGGTTTAGTTATGCCAAGACCGACGCCGATCTGGACGAAGCCTGCCGGCGGTTTGGGACACTGCGATAGCCGGAATGAAGAGAGAGGTCCGACGTGCGCATACCCATGGCCCTGCTGATTCTTGTGGCGTCCCTCCTGTCGGCTTGCGCGGCGGCTGATAGGCCTCGCCCATTGCCGGTGCCGGCTGTGTCAGCCGCGATGGCCGGCCACGTGGGCGATCGCAGCCTGCTGGCCGGGGAATGGGAATATGAAGATGGCGCCATCCTCACTCTGCGGCTGGACGAACAGGGGAACGGGACCTATGCCTGGAAGGATGGCCATTTTGAGACGCAGGTCCTCAATGGGCATCGCTGGCAGGGACTGTGGGTGCAGCGTGAAAACGATCGCGAGGGTGGTTCACCGTGGAACTCTCACCGGACTATACCGAAGGCGAGGGCCGTTGGTGGTATACCAGGATTGGCGCCAACCAGGCGCCCACCGAGAAAGGCGGCACGTTTCATCTGACTCGAAAGTCTACGCACGCGAGTCTGAGCGACACCCCTCCCGCCCCCTAGCAGGTTGTTGAAAAAAGTCTCCCAGCAGCGTTCTCGCATCGTTCAGAGGCTCAACGTACCAAGGCGTACGCCTCGCCTCTTCGCTCGCTGCGGCCTTGCTGGAAGCCTTTTTGAACAACCTGCATATTTCAAACTTCTATGAGTCTTTCGGATTCATCGTTTCAAACAAGGCCGAATAATCCGCCTCTCCGTATCCGCGCGTGATGGTGTCTTCCAGCACGTCGTGAAGACTCTCCACGCTGGTCACAGGAAGCCTGTGACGCCGGGCCTCTTCTGAAAACAGGTTCACGTCTTTCAAAAGATGGGTCGTGGGGAAATTTGGATTGCCGTAGGTCCTGGCCAGCAAGCGGGGTAGCTTCTTTTCAAAGGCGGGCGCAAACAGCGCGCTGGATTTGAGAATCGCCATGAAGTGTTCGACGGAGATGCCCGCTCGCTGGACCAAGCCAAGGCTGGCGGCGAAGGCGGTGAGTTCCGCCGCGATCAAGTGATTCAGCGCCAGCTTGAGGGTGGCCGCTTGTCCCACGGCACCGATCAAGGTGGGCGCAGGAGAGAGTGAACGAAAGAGGGGACTCCAGCGGTCGAGCTGGTCTTGCGTGCCCCCGGCCATCACAATGAGATGGCCGGCCTTGGCTTCGGCCAGGCTTCCGAGAACGGGTGCCTCGAAATAGGATCCGCCGGCTGCGGTCACGGCAGCCAGCAGGGCCAGGCTTTCGTCGGCGCCGATGGTTCCCATCTGAACGATGGTGCGGTTGCGAAGTGCCTCACGAGGCGTGGATTCGAAGAGGACGGAGCGAATCGCCGCCGCATCGGTGAGAAACAGCAAGGCACAGTCCGAGGCGGCCAGGGCTTCAGCCGGCGAGGGGGCGACGGCGAGGCCTTGTGCGCGCAGCGGGTCCGTCTTGGCGGCCGTCCGATTGTAGACGGTGACGGCATGCCCTTGGTCATGCAGCCGTTCCGCGACGGCCTGTCCCAGCAACCCTATTCCTATGACAGCAACATGCATGGCCGTGTATCCGTTTCAGATCGAGGGGGTGCTGTGCGGCAGATGGAGGATTTGGGAGAGTAGTCTGCCAGGAAATCCGCAGGCGGTGGCGAAAAATCCCTGAAAGCGGGGAGCCGGCCGATTGAATTGCAGCGGCTGTCCCGCCCCGTCGCAGGACGCGCCGCCGGCTTCGTCGAGCATCAGAACGCCGGCGCCCACATCCCATTCGTGTGGCAGCTCAAAGGTCATCATGCCGTGAATGGCGCCGCCGGCTGTGCGGGCGATGGCCCAGGCAATCGAGTGCATGGTGCGGGCGTCACACTGTTCCGCCACCGGCTTGAAGCGGCCGCCGTGAATCTCCGCCTGGCCCAGGGCCACGATCGGCTGCGGGCAGGAGAGGCCTGCCGTTGTGGGCACCGGCGCTCCGTTGAGATGAAGGCCTTGTCCGCGCCGGGCGGTGTACAGCTCGCCGGTTGAGGGATTGAAAATGGCGGCGAGAACCGGCCGGGATTGTTCGACCAGTGCCACCGAGATGCAGAATTCCGATTCCCGGCGGATAAACGCTTTGGTGCCGTCGATCGGATCGATCACCCAGACACGCGCTGCGCTCAGCCGGGCCTCGTTGTCCGGCGATTCTTCCGACAGCCAGCCGTCAGCGGGAAACGATCCGCGCAGGCGGTCTTGCAAGATGGCGTTCACCGCCAGGTCGGCGGAGGTGACGGGCGACTGGTCCGGTTTGGTAAAGACCTCGAATCCGTCCTTGGCGCGCCGCAGCGCTTCCGCGCCGGCTTCCCGTATGGCCGAGGTGAGCACGCGATATTCATGGTGCCATAGCATGGTCTCAGAGTAGCAAGGTCACGGGCGGATTGAAAGCCGCATGAGGCGGCGCTTGACCTCCCTGCAGAATCTGCGTACAAGCAGAGCCACGATGAAACTGGTGCAAAAGCGATCCAGGAAAAGCGGTCTGCCTCCGGGAACTCTTGTCCATATAGGCGAAAAGAAGGCCGAGACCGTCACCATGACGGCGTTCAATTATTCCGGCGCCCGCTGCGAGGAGCGGACGGTGACGAAGCCTGAGGAACTGCAGCCACCGTCCGATGAATCCGTCACCTGGGTGGATATCGGCGGCGTGCACAAGCTCGATCTGCTCGAAGCCTTCGGCAAACGGTTTTCACTGCACCCTTTGTTGCTCGAAGATATTGCCAATACGGATCAGCGGCCGAAACTCGAAGATTACAACACTTATTTCTTTCTGGTCATGAAGGTGCTGTTGCTGACCGATCGGCAGGAGGTGCTCGTGGAGCAGGTGAGCTTCGTGCTGGACAGAACTGTGTGCTGTCGTTTCAAGAGAACGGCACGGATGTGTTCAAGCCGGTGCGGGACCGGTTGCGGGGCGGGAAAGGCCGCATGCGGCAGAACGGCGCCGACTATCTGCTCTATGCGCTGGTGGATGTGATCGTGGATCAGTACTTTCTGGTGCTGGAATCGCTCGGGGAGAAAATCGAGTCCCTCCAAGAGAAAGTGATGGCCGATCCGAAGCCGGACACCTTGAAAGAGATTCATGCGTTAAAACGGCAGCTCTTGTTCTTGCGCCGGGCGGTCTGGCCGCTTCGAGAAGTCACGAACGGCCTGTCGCGCGCGGACAGTTCTTTCCTGCATGAATCGACGAAAGTGTTTTTCCGCGATGTGTACGACCATGTCGTGCAAATCATCGATACGATCGAAACGCTGCGCGAGATGGTCTCGGCCAGCCTGGACATCTACCTTTCGAGCGTCAGTTACCGGTTGAACGCCGTCATGCGCGTGCTGACGGTCATTACGACCATCTTCATGCCTCTGAGTTTTATCGCCAGTATCTACGGGTGAACTTCGACTATATGCCGGAGCTGAAGTCTCAGTGGGGCTACCCGGCGGTGCTGGGCGCGATGGGCGTGATTGCCGTAGGGATGTTGATGGCGTTTCGCCGGCGCCGCTGGCTGTAACAGGCCGTTGAAAAAGCCTGTCACCATTCCGAGTTATTCCTGGATTTCCACCCGGTCCACGAAATAGTCCGTGTCTCCGAAGCAGGTGCCGGGGAGATAGCGGTATTCCTTGTAGTGCAGGATCACCCGTTTGCCCATGACTGTTGACAGCTCATCGGCCACGCGCTGGTCCCATACGCTGAAGCTCCAGAGCACCGGTGCCACGCCAGGAACGGTCGTCATGGCCAGCTCGCCCTCGTAGGTTTTACAGACCCAGCCTTTGTGGGAAAATTTCTGCATGTACCCGGCCCGATTCCCGTCCGAGTAACTCCAATTGAACGCGATGAGCAGATAGGCGGAGAGGCCGAAGACCGCGAGGGTGACGAGCACGCGCGGCCTGCCGATCCAGAGCACCGGTGCCAGCACGGCCATCGGGTTCATCGCGTGCCCCGTGCCATTACGATGGCACGTCGGCGAAGAGCCAGGGCGCCTCGCTCTTCCGCTTCCGTTCGTAGGCGGTGATGGCCGCCTCGTGTTGCAGGGTCAAGCCGATCGAGTCGAGCCCGCGATAGAGGCAATCCTTGCGGAAGGGATCGATGTCGAACCGGTAGGTGTGGCCGCCCGGCGCCGTGACGGTTTGGGTGCTGAGATCCACGGTCAGTTGGTAGCCCGGCGTGGCGAGGACTTCCTGCATGAGCGTCTGCACCTCATCGGCTTTCAGCACGACCGGAAGGATGCCGTTCTGGAAACAGTTGTTATAAAAAATGTCCGCGAAGCTCGGGGCAATGACGCAGCGAAAGCCCTGATCGAGCAAGGCCCAGGGAGCATGTTCGCGCGAAGAGCCGCAGCCGAAATTGTCGCGGGTCAAGAGAATGGTCGCGCCCTGATAGCGGGCCTGGTTCAGAAAAAAGTTCGGGTCCGGCGATCCGTCCTTTTGTTTCTTCCAGTCAAAGAACAAGCCTTCGCGCAATCCCGTGCGCTTGATCGTCTTCAAGTACTGCTTCGGGATGATCTGGTCCGTATCGACGTTGACCCGGTCCAGGGCGGCGACGAGGCCGGTGCGTGTCGTAAAAGCCTGCATGATGTCCTAACTCCAATGGCGAATATCGATGAAATGTCCCTCGACGGCGGCGGCGACGGCCATGGCCGGCGACACCAGATGGGTGCGCCCGCCTGCGCCCTGCCGGCCTTCAAAGTTGCGATTGCTGGTGGAGGCGCAACGCTCGCCGGGCTTCAGCACGTCGGCATTCATGGCCAGGCACATGCTGCAGCCGGCTTCCCGCCATTCGAAACCGGCCTCGCGGAAGACCCGGTCGAGCCCTTCCTGCTCCGCCTGCTGCTTGACGAGGCCGGAGCCCGGCACCACCATCGCGCGCACGGTTTTCGCGACCCGCTTGCCTTTGGCCAGCGACGCGGCGAGACGCAGGTCTTCGATGCGCGAGTTGGTGCAGGAGCCGATGAAGACGGTGTCGATCGTAATGTCGGTGATTGGCATGTTGGGCGTCAGTCCCATGTACTCCAACGCCCGTTCGGTGGCCTTGCGCGTTTTTTCGTCGGTCATGGCCGCAGGGTCGGGCACGCGCTGATCCACGCCCAGCACCATGCCGGGGCTGGTGCCCCAGCTCACTTGCGGGGCGATGTCTTCGGCCCGCAGCACCAGCGTGGCGTCGTAGCTCGCATTGGAATCCGTCTTCAAGGATTCCCACGCGCGCACGGCTTGTTCGAACAGCTCGCCCTTCGGCGCCAGCGGGCGCCCCTTGATGTAGGCGACGGTTTTGTCATCGGGGGCGACCATACCGGCGCGGGCGCCGCCTTCGATGGACATGTTGCAGAGCGTCATGCGGCCTTCCATGCTCAAGGCGCGAATGGCCGAACCCGTATACTCGATCACATAGCCGGTGCCGCCGGCCGTGCCGATTTTGCCGATGATGGCCAGAATGATGTCTTTGGCCGAGCAGCGATCGGAGAGGA